>Ga0207419_1001449_pt1 | contig 17832 bp, 13 predicted proteins | sample ElkSloMetagenome_4_FD_184723 | JGI IMG/M metagenome (GOLD analysis project Ga0207419, IMG submission 184723) | Hot spring microbial communities from Elkhorn Slough, Monterey Bay, USA - MD2A (version 2) | ecosystem: Environmental > Aquatic > Marine > Intertidal zone > Estuary: Microbial mat ...
CAGGATCTCTGATCCTGCGATGCCAATTTGAAATCTAGCCCAGCGTAAAATCATCCGCATCCATCCCCAAAGGAAATTTCTTCCGGAAGGCATCTAGACTGTCTTTATCGATCTCAAGAGTGATGGCTTCTTCTGCGCCTACCGAAGCTTCCCAAATTGGCTCTCCTTTTGCATCGATCAAGGTGCTTCCACCGCTGTACGCCACATCATTGCCATCCGTTCCGATTCGATTTACCCCCGCCACATAGACTTGATTCTCAATGGCTCTAGCGAAGAGTAACTTGCTCCAGGCCGCAGCTCGGGGCGCGGGCCAATTGGCTAGGTAGAGCAGCAGATCATAAGCAGGGCGGGCATAGGTTTTTCGGTCGGTATCATAGGTATTTCTACTCCAAACCGGAAAGCGCAGGTCATAGCAGATCAGCGGACAAATCTTCCACCCCTTGAGTTCTACGATTAATATCTCTTGACCAGGACTGAAGTGCTGATCTTCTTCTGCCATTCTAAACAAGTGGCGTTTATCATATTGCGCGAAGGTGCCGTCAGGCCGCATCCAGATCAGCCGATTGTAAAAACTGCCATTTTCTTCAATGATCAAACTTCCACAAATCACCGCTCCTGAGCTGCTAGCCATGCCTTTCATCCAAGCGATGCTTCCTCCATCCATCTGTTCTGATAGCTGCGAAGACGCCATGCTGAAGCCCGTGGTGAACATCTCTGGCAACACAATAAGATCACTGGCTTGGAGCTGCTCAATCTTTTCCTCAAATCGTCGCCGATTGTCCTGCGGCTTTTCCCAGTGCAGGTCGGTTTGGATCAGGCTAATTCGTAAGTCGTTCATATGCTATGCAAGATCTCGGCTGCTTGCTCTAAGGTACCATTTTGCTTGGCAAAGCAAAAGCGAAGCATTTTGGGATCCACATCTCGATTGTAGAATACCGAGATCGGGATGCTGGCGATCTTTTTCTCTTTGGTCAGCCGCACCGCAAAGTCGGTGTCTGCTTCATCACTTACCTTGTCGTAAGAGAGCATTTGAAAATACGTCGACTTCGTGGGTACAAATCCGAAACGACTTCCCTCGATCATCTTTAAGAAATGATCTCTTTTCTCTTGGTAAAAGTCGTTGAGCCCCAGGTAGGCATCTTCATACACTAAATAGTCGGCATACGCCTTTTGAATAGGTCGATTTACGGCAAACACATTGTATTGATGGGTTTTTCTGAACTCTTTCATTAGTTCAGCCGGTGCCAAACAATACCCTACCTTCCATCCCGTGCTATGGTAGGTTTTACCAAATGAAGAAATGATGAATGAACGTTCCGCCAGGCTTTTATTTCTGGCCAAGCTTTCGTGCCTATGGCCGTCAAAAACCATATGCTCATACACTTCATCACTAAGGATCATAATGTCTGAACCTTGGGTAATATGCTCTAGTTCTTTAAGGTCTTGCTGACTCAATGTGGTGCCGGTCGGATTGTGAGGCGAATTGATGATGATCATCCGCGTCTTGCCGTTGATCACTTTCTTCACTTCTTCCCAATTGATCTTGAATTCGGGAGCTTTCAATGGCACAAATACGGCTTTAGCTCCTACCAAGTCTACCGCGGGCTCGTAGCAGTCGTAGGCAGGACTAAAAATGATCACTTCATCATTCTCCTGTAAGCTCGCCAATAGGGCGGTAAATATCGCTTGAGTGGCTCCGGCAGTAATGGTGATTTCGCGCTCCGGATCGTAGGCTGCCCCGTACAATTTTTCGGTTTTTTCCGCTATGCGTTCCCTCAAGGCTAAAAGGCCGGCCATGGGCGCGTACTGGTTTTCTCCTGATCGCAATGCAGCGTTGACGAGTTCAATGAGATGAGGAGGGCTGTCGAAGTCCGGGAAGCCTTGAGACAGGTTTACCGCACCTTCTTCTGCCGCTAGTTTTGACATGACCGTAAAAATGGTCGTGCCCACTTTGGGGAGCTTCGATTTAAGCGAAACGGAGGATTTAGGCATTATTTGCTCAGGCTAGCCGCGAGATATTCGCGGTTCATACGTGCGATGTTCTCAAGCGAAATTCCCTTGGGGCATTCCACTTCGCAAGCACCCGTGTTTGAGCAAGGTCCGAAACCTTCTTTCTGAGCCTGTTTCACCATGTTCAGTACCCTATCTTTTGCTTCAACCTGTCCTTGTGGCAAGAGCGCATACTGCGAAACTTTGGCAGAAACGAATAAATTCGCGGAAGCGTTTTTGCACGCAGCCACACACGCACCACAACCAATGCAGGTCGCCGCATCAAATGCCCAGTCGGCATTCTGCTTTTCGATAGGAATTGCGTTGGCATCCTGAGTATTTCCGGAAGTATTCACAGAAACGTAGCCGCCTGCTTGTTGGATCCTATCAAAGGCCGAACGGTCCACCACCAGGTCTTTGATCACCGGGAATGCTTTCGCTCTCCAAGGCTCTACATAGATGGTTTCGCCATTTTTGAAAGATCGCATGTGCAACTGGCAAGTGGTATTCAGGTTCTTCGGTCCATGAGGTTGTCCGTTGATATACATGTTACAAGATCCGCAAATGCCTTCTCTGCAATCATGATCGAACTCTACCGGACTTTTACCTTCATTGATCAATTGCTCGTTCAATTGGTCCATCATCTCCAAAAAAGAGTTGCTGGTCGACACGTCATTCAACTCATAAGTTTCAAGAGCTCCTTTGGCTTCCGCATTTTTCTGACGCCAAACTTTAAGGGTGATATTGATCGATTTATCTGCTGACATATTCTCTTATTTGTATGAACGCGTTTTCAGTTCAATATTCTCGTAACTCAATTCTTCTTTGTGCAGGATAGCTTCTGATGGCTTTCCGGTGTACTCCCAAGCGGACACGTAGGTGTATTCCGGATCCCTTCTCAGCGCTTCTCCTTCTTCGGTTTGGTATTCTTCTCTAAAGTGTCCACCGCAAGATTCTTCTCTTTCCAGCGCGTCTCTGGCAAACAACTCACCCAATTCAAGGAAGTCGGCTACGCGACCTGCTTTTTCCAACTCGCTGTTCATTTCGTTTCCGGAGCCGGGTACTTTCACATCTTTATAGAATTCATCCCTCAATTCGGCGATTTCTTGAATGGCTTCTTTCAGGCCCTGCTCATTTCTTGACATGCCCACCTTGTTCCACATGATCAAGCCGAGTTTTTTGTGGAAATAATCTACGGGTTTGCTGCCGTTGATATTCACAAGTGCATTGATCTCGTCCTTCACTTTTTGTTCTGCCTCTTCAAACTCCTTGCTATCGGTTGAGATGGGGCCGGTTCGGATATCATCTGCCAGGTAATCACCAATGGTGTATGGCAGTACGAAATATCCATCCGCCAATCCTTGCATCAAAGCAGATGCTCCCAGACGATTGGCTCCGTGGTCAGAGAAATTAGATTCTCCGGTTGCGTAGAGGCCGGGTACGGTGGTCATTAAATTGTAATCAACCCATATACCTCCCATGGTATAGTGCACGGCCGGGTAGATCTTCATTGGCGTTTCATATGGGTTCTCATCGGCGATGTTCTGGTACATGTCGAAAAGGTTCCCATACTTGTTCTCAATCACTTTTTTACCGAGCTCTTTGATCTTTTCTTCTGATGGATTCTCGATTCCTTTTACGTTGGCCTCCTCTTTACCGTACCGCAAAATGGCAGAGGCAAAATCGAGGAATACCCCTTCTTTGGTATCATTGTCAACCACCCCATAGCCCGCATCACACCTTTCCTTAGCAGCCCTAGACGCTACATCTCGAGGCACTAGGTTTCCGAATGAAGGATATCTTCTTTCCAGATAATAATCCCGATCTTCTTCTTTTATGTCGGTAGGCTTGAGCGTACCTTTTCGCACCGCCTCAGCGTCTTCTTTTTTCTTGGGTACCCAGATTCTTCCATCGTTTCTAAGCGACTCAGACATTAGGGTAAGTTTAGATTGCTGAGAACCATGGACAGGTACACAGGTAGGATGGATCTGCGTAAAACATGGGTTGGCAAAGTATGCTCCCTTTTTATGCGCCTTCCATGAGGCAGTCACATTAGATCCCATGGCGTTGGTCGAAAGGAAGAAAACGTTTCCATACCCTCCTGAAGCGAGCACTACAGCATGTGCTGAATGTCTTTCGATCTCGCCGGTCACCAAATTTCTGGCGATGATCCCTCTGGCTTTGCCATCGACGATCACCACGTCGAGCATTTCGTGCCGATTGTACATCTGGATCTTTCCTTTGGCGATCTGCCGATTCATTGCTGAATATGCGCCAAGTAGGAGTTGCTGGCCAGTCTGGCCTTTGGCGTAAAATGTTCTGGATACCAATACTCCACCAAATGAGCGGTTGTCGAGCAAGCCACCGTAGTCTCGGGCAAAGGGCACCCCTTGCGCCACGCATTGATCGATAATGTTGGTGGACACTTCTGCTAATCGGTACACATTGGCTTCTCTGGAGCGGTAATCACCACCCTTTACGGTGTCGTAGAATAGGCGGTAGGTCGAGTCCCCATCTCCCTGGTAATTTTTGGCAGCATTGATCCCTCCTTGCGCCGCAATTGAATGCGCTCGTCTGGGAGAGTCTTGGTAACAGAATGCTTTTACATTGTAACCAAGTTCAGCCAAGGTTGCCGATGCTGAACCTCCTGCCAGTCCGGTACCGATCACGATCACGTCGATGTTTCGCTTATTGGCCGGATTGACCAGGTTAATGTTGTTTTTATGGTTGGTCCATTTGTCTCCGATTGGACCTTCTGGAATTTTTGAATCTAAACTCATAATACCTTTAATCTTAAATTGAGGCTTGGTTTACTTCACTAAGAATAAGTAAACTGGAATCACCGCGAATAGCAGTGGTACTGCGATCGCAAAAGCATAACCCACCTTATCGATCAAGGGGCCGTACTTGCGATTCTTCAATCCGAGCGATTGGAAGCCGGACTGAAATCCGTGAATCAAATGAAAGGCGATCGCAATCATGCCTAGCACGTAGAACGCCACTAATATCGGTTGTTGGAAGCTTTCGATCACGATGGCATAAAGATCCCGCATGGCCAAGCCTAAAGATTCTCCCGCCTTGATGACTTCTCCATTTTCGATCATGCCTCCTTTTACTACGGTGCCATCTGTCAATAAAGGAGCGTCTCCGTCTTCTGACATCATGTATGGGGTCTCGCCAAATTTGTATTCATACCAGAAGTTCTGCATATGAATGACGATGTATACAAAGATCACTGTACCGAGGATTCCCATATTTCTTGAACTCCAAAGCGAGTTTGCCGATGGCTTGGAATAGGCGTATCCTTCGGGGCGCGCTTTACGATTGTTAATGGTAATTACTACCCCATCGATGGCATGGAACAAAATGCTGAAATAGGTAAGGTAAGAAAGCACCTGAACCGCCGGGTTGGTGGTCATGAAAACCGCATATTCATTAAACTGTAGTCTGCCTTCATAGCCATCCAAGAACAGCTGTAGGTTACCTGCTAAATGCCCGGTTAAGAAAAGGCATAAAAACAGCCCGGTGGCTCCCATCCAATATTTCTTGACGGTATGCGATTTGATCAATCCTTTCGCTTCGCTCATTCGAAAATTTTTTCGTTTAAAAGAGGTACAAATTTAAGCCTTGCGAGGCAGCTTAACAATCAAGATAAGAGGCTCTTTCTTATTTAGACTCATTCTTGATAATGGCGGTAAAGGTTGGGATTATAGTAACCAATCAAACGCAATTTAGTTTAGCCAATTGGTCAGGTTTTGTATGTCGCAGTAGCCTGCTTACTTTTGGATTCCTCAAGCAATCTGATATGAAATATTCCCCAATTCCTTCCCAACTTTTTACCACCAACAGACAAAAACTGTCCCGACAACTGAAAGGCAATTCGGTAGCTATTTTCAATTCGAACGATATCATGCCTACTAATGCGGATGGCACCATGCCGTTCCGGCAAAATAATGATCTTTTCTATCTGTCAGGAGTCGATCAGGAAGAATCCATTTTGTTGCTTTTTCCGGATTCACCCACAGAAAAGTTCAAAGAGGTGCTGTTTTTGAAAAAGACCAGCGAAGAAATTGCCATCTGGGAAGGAGAAAAGCTTACCAAAGAACGGGCGACCGAAGTTTCAGGGATCAACACCATCATGTGGCTGGAAGACTTCAACAAATCGCTGAACGCAATCATCTATGAAGCGGAACATATTTATCTAAATGATAATGAGCATCTAAGGGCCGGCAACAAGGTGGAAACTGCCGATGATCGTTTTCGAAAGTGGTGCAAAGCCGAATACCCCCTGCATCGTTACGAGCGAGTTGCGCCAATCATGCATGAACTTCGGGCTGTCAAAGAAGCTGAAGAAGTGGATCTGATGCAGCAAGCCTGTGACATCACCGCCAAAGGAGTTGAGCGGATTTTGAAGTTCATCAAGCCGGGAGTAATGGAATATGAAATTGAAGCCGAATTGATGCATGAGTTTCTGAGGAATCGCTCCCGTGGTTTTGCGTATTCGCCAATCATCGCTGCCGGTTCTAACGCCTGCGTCTTGCATTACATTGAAAATAATCAGCGGGTGGAAGACGGAGACATAATCTTAATGGATTTTGGAGCCGAATATGCCAATTACGCTTCAGACCTGACACGCAGCGTACCTGCCAATGGAAAGTTTACAGAGCGACAAAAAGAGATTTACACTGCCGTGCTTACGGTGATGAAGCAAGCCACGGCCATTCTTCGCCCTGGAATTACCCTCCCGATCTACCATCAGAAAGTAGGAGAAATGATGACCGAGCAGTTGCTGAAGCTGAACTTGCTCAGTGAGGAGGAAGTAAGGAACCAAGACCCTGCCTGGCCGGCCTACAAGAAATACTTCATGCATGGAACCTCGCATTACATTGGTCTGGACGTGCACGATGTGGGCAGCTGGACAAAGCCTCTTAGGGCAGGGAATGTATTTACGGTTGAGCCCGGAATATACATCAGAGAGGAGAATCTGGGTATCCGATTGGAAAATGATATCCTGATCGGCGAAGAGAAGAACGTAGACCTCATGGCCAAGATTCCTCTGGAGATCGAAGAGATCGAGGCGGCAATGCAGGCCTAAATGAAGGCTGCTTTCCGATTTAGGGACGTGCCCATTCATTATCGAGATGAGGGCGAGGGGAGAGCCTTGATCATGTTACACGGTTTTCTAGCCAGCAGTAAGTTGTGGGACGCGCAGATCGAAGACTTGAGCAAAAGGTATCGCATTATTGCGCCTGATCTGCCTGGCCACGGAGCAACTCCCAGTTTAGGATATCTGCATTCGATGGAGTTAATGGCTGAGCTCGTGGAGGCCTTAATGCGTCATCTGGGTCTAAGAAGGGTGGTCTTGATCGGGCACTCTTTAGGAGGTTACATCAGCTTGGCCTTCGCCGAAAAATTTACCGATAAGCTAAAGGGCTTGGTGTTGATCAACAGCACCGCGGCTGCCGATTCTGAAGCCAGAAAGACTTCACGAGATCAACTGATCCAATTGTTACCTAAAAAATACGATTCGGTAGTTCGGCAATTGGTAGATGGTTTTTTTGTCACTTATGGACCGTTGCGAAGAAACGCGATGCTTCGCTATAAGAAATGGGCTTTGAGTTGCGAGCCGAAGGGGGTCGCCGCCAATGTAAGGGGAATGAAAGCGCGAAAAGAAAGAGAGATCATTCTCAAGTTTGCGCCATATCCGTACCTGATCATTTCCGGTGAGGATGATCCGCTCTTAGGCTTGGCTCAAAGCCAAGCAGAAGCCGATCTGAACCCTCAGGGAAGACTCAAGGTCGTCGAAGATTCGGGTCACATGACTGTGCTTGAAAAGCCTTGGTATACCAGTCGACTGATCAAGCGATTCCTAAACTCGATTCATTTCAGTTGAGACTGATGATCTTCCTGAGGATATCTCCTTCGTCGATCAAATACAACTGATATTTACCGGCATTCAGCGAACTCAGGTCGATCTCATGGCTCTTGCCACTGTTCAATCGTCCACTAAGGCAAATTCGACCGTCAAAGTCACAAACGTCAAAAATGGTTTCGTCGTGTTCAACCGGATAATCGAGCACAGCCTTTTGACCCGCTCTTAATTCTATGTGAAAAGTGGTGTTAATGGTGTTAAAATTGGTAGTATAAGTATACGTGAAAAGAAGAGAGCAGGTGGTTAAATCACTGAAAATTAGACTAATCGAGCTTTAAAGTCCACCAAACAAGATTTTTCACCCATAAATAGAGGCTCATTTCCTGCTAAACTTTTGGCCTGAGTAGTGGTTCTCTGCCTGACTCTCTGTATTTTTGGATCAAACCATTCTGGAATGCCAGACTACTGTTACAGCCTTACCAAATATCAAAGAAGAACGAGCCGAAAGGTAAAGATCGGCAGTATTGCCATCGGCGGAGATGACCCGATTCGAATCCAGTCAATGACCACCACCGATACCATGGATACGCAAGGCACCGTAGCACAATCCATTCGCATGATAAAAGCTGGGTCGGAGCTGGTGAGGATCACTGCGCCCAGTAAGAAAGACGCAGAAAATCTGGAAAATATCAAAGCAGATATCCGAGCATCGGGCTTCGAAACGCCCCTGGTGGCGGATATCCATTTTACACCAAATGCCGCTGAGATCGCGGCAGGCATCGTAGAAAAGGTGCGCGTTAATCCGGGAAATTACGCCGATAAAAAGAAGTTTGAGGAATTGGAATACACCAATGAAAGCTATCAAGCTGAATTGGATCGCATAGAAGCGCGCTTCACACCTTTGGTCAAACTCTGTAAAATCAATGGAACGGCAATGCGGATCGGCACAAATCACGGTTCTTTATCTGATCGCATCATGAGCCGATACGGCGATACTCCCCTAGGCATGGTGGAATCTGCTTTGGAATTTTTACGCATTTGCAGAAAGCATGATTACCATGAGATCGTCTTGTCGATGAAGGCTAGCAATACACTGATCATGGTTCAGGCCTACCGCCTGTTAGTCGCCAAGATGAATGAAGAGGGTATGGATTACCCTTTGCATTTAGGGGTTACCGAGGCTGGTGATGGGGAAGATGGTCGGATCAAATCTGCAGTGGGGATAGGGGCCTTGCTAGAAGATGGATTGGGAGATACCATTCGCGTTTCCTTAACCGAAGAGCCTGAGGCGGAATTGCCGGTAGCCAAGAAGTTAGCCGAAAGGTACCTGGGGCGTGAAGATCACGCCTCAATTCCGGAAGTAGATCACTATCCGGTAGATCCCTTTGAATTCAAGCGCAGAGCCAGCCGGTCCATCTTGAATATTGGAGGAGAGCAAGTACCGGTAGTGATCGGTGATCTTTCCGGCACTGAGCAAATTTCTCAAGCCAATTTGTTTCCTTTAGGGTACAATTATTCAGTCCCTCTAGATAAATGGAATATCCGCGACCAGGCAGTGGATTACATTTATATTGGGGATCGGTCGATCGATTTCGAAATTTCGGGCTCTGTCTCTTTGATTCAAGATTATGAGACATGGAATGCTTCAAGCAGAAAGGATCAGCGTTATCCTTATTTGAATTGGGATCAAAAATCCCATTTGGACGAGATTGAGAGCGATCTGCTCTTTCAAGAGTTCGACTTGCAAGATGCCGACTTGGAAGCGCTGAGAGGGCTGAAAAAGTTCGCCGGGAAGATGGTCTTGATAATCAAAAGTGAGAATTCCCATGCGGTTGCTGAAATTAGAAGAGTGATCGTAGAACTGATCAATTGCGGAATTGATTGTCCGGTGATCGTGAAAAGAACCTATTCAAAGCTGGAGGAAGAAAAATTTCAGTTATACTCGGCCGTAGACCTGGGTGCCTTATTGGTAGACGGTTTGATAGATGGAATTTGGATCGAGGCGCAGGGTTGTGGAGGCCAGCAGATGGTAACTTCCACTGCATTTGGGATTCTTCAGGCCAGTCGCAGCCGAATATCCAAAACAGAATATATCTCTTGCCCTTCATGCGGCAGAACCCTATTTGATCTCCAAGAAACCACTGCGAAGATCCGTAAAGTCACTTCTCATTTGAAAGGGGTAAAGATTGGGATCATGGGATGTATCGTAAACGGCCCCGGAGAAATGGCAGATGCGCATTACGGTTATGTAGGCACTGGTCCGGGCAAGATCACTTTATACAAAGAAAAAGAAGTAGTTCGTCGAAACGTCCCCGAAGCGGAGGCGGTAGATGCACTGGTCCAACTGATCGATGAGCATGGGGATTGGATTGAGCCAGTTGAAAGCTGAGGGAGATCAGATTTCAGACTTCAGTCGCTCAGCCTGCTCTAGCTTTTCGTAAAACTCCGCACCATAAGCTCTAATAATTGCCTCCTTCAAAAATCGAAATACCTTCACTTTAAGCTTGCTGCCGCATTCGCATGCGGGGGCGCAAATTGGCCAACGGTGGTAATTAAGGGCCTCGTGGTATTTGCCCTGATGCACTCGGATTGGATATAAATGACAAGAAACCGGTTTTAAAAAGTCGCTCTTACCCGCGCGATGGGCCTGCTCAATGCCGCATTTAGCTATGCCATTTTCGTCGAAAGTGGCATAGGCGCATTCTTTTCCTTTCACCAGTGGAGTCACATATTCGCCGTCTACATCCACTACAAAGGCACCGGCTTTGGTGATGGCCGCTTTACCCTGTTCATTTAGAAAAGGCATGATCTCGCTCAAATTGTCCTCCAGCTTGTCGATCTCGTCCTCAAGAAGAGGGGCTCCGGCATCGCCTTCTACACAGCAAGCGCCTTTGCAAGCGCTTAGGTCGCAAACAAAATGCTCACTAAAAAGGTCTTCACTCAACAGTTTGTCGTCGATCTGGATCATGTTACAAAGTTATGCATTCGCCTTACAGAAGAAAGAGCTAAGGGCGCCATCAATGAGAGTTTGCTTATTTAGATTGAATCCAAATTAACATTTTTCAACATTTTGTTTCAGCACGGCGAGTAAGGGAATATTATCGCTGAACCGCCTAATTATAAAGATAAAATGACTTTAGTCAAATTTTCTCGGATCAAGCTCAAGCCTCTTTAAAAGCTTATGGTGGTTAAATTCATTCTCGATGCAGGCAATGGGTTATGGGTTTTTTTACTAGGTTTGGCACAGTTTAAAAATTCATTTGCTAATCAAAAAAATTAAAATGAAGCGAATAAGTACGTATTTAGGATTGTTCCTAATCGCTTTGGTTTTTTCACTTGAAGCCGAGGCACAACTTTCTGACCGTATCAATAACCCAAGTGCGATTAGAGCAGGTACTAGACCGGTTGCCGGTAATTTTGGATTCTTCTTGGCGCTTGAAGCGGATCAGTTTGAGGATCTTTTTGATCAACAGACCGAAGTAGAGAATGCGATCCCATTAATTAACGTAAGGTATTATCTTCAAGATGACCTGGTACTTAGAGCGGGAATCTCGATCTGGAAGAAAGCAAGATCCATTGAGGGAGAGATCGATACTTCGTCTAACAACAACAACCCATTTTTAAATGGCGGTCAAGGATTTGGAGCGGTTTACGAACACAAGGAAGTGGAGTCTTACACCTTACTTAATATTGGTGCTGAGAAACACTTCAAAGCTTCCAACTTATTAGACGGTTATGTGGGGGTGAGTTTACCAATTGGTTATACGAGAGCCAACGAAACCAGCAACATCAGCGGGGTAGACGGTACAACCGACTTCTTGGAAGTGCAGTCTACCAGATTCAGTTTTGTATACGGAGCTGAATTGTTTGTGGGTGCGAACGCTTTTGTGGCCGACCTTCCTTTAGCCATTGGCGTAGAATTAGGAGTAAGAGGTATCGGACTCAGAGGAGATAAATTCAGAAATGAGTATGAAGGATCTTCAGGAGGAGTAGGATTTTCAGGAGAGTACTTCACTAATAACATCGATGATTTTGAGAATACAGCCGTACAAAGTGATCTTGATGCTGGCGGACCAGACGGTGGTCCGATCGAGTTCTCTTCCTTAAGCGCAAGAAGCTTCGACACTCAGGCGATGATCAGATTCCAAATCAGTTACTTCTTCAAATAATCTAGACATGACAAATAAGAAAACTATTTTCCTGTCGCTGGCGACAGTACTTCTGTTGTTATCGTCCTGTAGAATGACCAGTACCTCTAATTTGAGGTCAGGTACTACTATGCCGGATGTGGTATGGTTAAAGATGACCCTTGATGATTACGAATTCCTGGGCGATTCAGAGATCGAAGTTGAATACCACAGGTATTTTGGTTTGGTGCAATACATCAATACCATAAATGGTCAGCCTGTGGCAAGCAGCAATCGGAACTTTGTGCGTCTTCAAGGCCGAAGTCCGGTTAGACTGAATCCTGCGGTATTGAACAGAGCACTTTATAAGGTGTACCAAGATTATCCGGAGGCTGACTTCCTGATGCCAGTGATTACTACCCAAGAGATACAACAGCTTTTCTTAGGACGTAAAGTAAAAGTCAAAGCGAAGATCAAGACCTACAAGATCAGAAAGTAATTGGTCTTTAAATAGGTTGGATTAATGAAAGTGCCTCGAAAGAGGCACTTTTTTTTTAAATTTGGTTTTTACTTTCCATCAAATGAAAACTTCGAAATACCTCCCCTTCTTTTATTTTTTAATGATCCTGATTGCGGTTTCTTGCTCCGACTCTGAAGAGGATGAGGGTGGTTTCGGAATTCGCATTAATCCTGAGGACAATTACCTTGAGAGGGATCCGGGGGATAACGTAAGCTTTACGGTGAATCTTTCCTCCAATCGAGATTTGACGCGATACCGCATCACCGAGTCGATCGATGGTAAAGGGTCAAAACTTATTCGTGACCAAAGCATCAGTGGTCGTTTTCATTCCGACTTTTACAACTACCCAGTGCCGGATACCTTCGGTTTTGGCGATCATGAGATCCAACTGATCTTTTCTGCAATTGATTCACGCGGGGAAGAGATGCGCCGCGCAAAGAACATTAGGGTAAGGGTTACAGACCGCCTGCTGACTGAGTTCGCAGGAAACACCATGTATTCTTCCGCTAGTTCACAGTTCGATGCGTTTAATCTGCTTACCGGCACCCCGATCTATAGTTCAGACACCCTAGCGCATGTGCGTGACCTGAGTAAAGCAGATTCGCTTGGAACCTTAAGCAGAGCCTGGACTTCCCCGGTGCCTGAGATTAAATACGTTCGCTTCAATAACTTTGACTATGGCAATGCCACTGAACAAATGGTTCGAACGGCCTATACGACAGGGGTAAAGAATGATACCTTACGAAATTTGCAAAATGATGACATCATACTCACCCAGATTAATGATCGCTACGTGGCGGTTAAGCTTGTCATTATCGATGATCAGTCTGGTACAGTTAATGATAGGTATTTCTTCAACATTAAACGATAGACTGACCATGAATCTAAAACAACTGCTACTACTTACACTGATTTTTTGCACGGCTGGGCTGGTGAAAAGTCAGGAGCTGCTGGAAAAGTCATTCGAAAAGGTTTTCCTGGACGATAATGACAATCACATTAATGCGGCAATCAAATCTTCCGACGGCCATTTCGTGGTTACTGGGTATACGCTAAACAATAGCTCAGGTGGCAGAGATGTCTGGATCGCTAAAATCGGGGTCACCGGGCAGATCGTCTGGCAAAAGAGCGCCGGCGATATCAACAACGATGAGGGGACAGCCATCGTTGAAAATGCCAAAGGGGAATATGCGATAGTGGGTCATTCCATTAACTCCATATCTGGTTACACCGAAGGCTGGTTTTTAAAGTATTCATCTGAAGGGAAACTAAAGAAGAAAACGACGTTTAAGATCTCACCCTACATCAAACTTTACGACATCGCCCTGATCGGAAAATCCGATTTTGCCGTTTCGGGAGTGTGGAAGGTGTCTGGAGACGATGACGAAAACTTCTTGTTGATGAAGCTGAATGGGAATGGGGTGAAGCTTTGGAGTCAACAATTGGGAGTGAAATATTTTCGAGATGAGGCGCTTTGCATCCACGTGAACAAGAACGATGAGATCATCGCCGGAGGATACACCACTCTGGAATCTCAAAAGAGAAAGTTATTCTTGGTGAAGACCGACTCTTACGGTAAGATCCTCTTTCAAGAGACCATCGGAGATGAAGGACTGAATGCGATCACTTCCATCTCGGATACGCCGGATGGTAAGATTCTCTTGGCCGGCTATTCTTCAGTGAAATCAAAGGGCGAAGAAGACGCCATGGTGATGATCTTCGATACCTACAAAAAGATCATCTCTCAAAAAACATTTGGTAAAGCCTCGTCAGATAAATTGAATTCGATCAAACCCTACAACGGCGGATATCTGGCCATTGGCACCTCCAAGTCGTTGAAAGAGGATGGGTCGGTCATGTACATTGTCCATCTTGATCGCGAACTAAACGTGATTTGGGAAAGAACCTACTCGTCGAAAGAAAGCGCCGTGGGAACTGACTTGATCGTGAGTCGGAATGGCTTTACCGCTTTTGGGTCAATAGATATCGATAAAAAGATCAATGCACTGGTGGTAGACTACACGGATAATTCGAGTGAAATCCTGGCAGCCATTAATGACCAAGCAGCCAAAGACAAAGCCATGCAGAAGTATGCGGTAAAAGATGGCATGACTCTGCAGGAAAATGTGGTGGATGAGGAATTCGCAGATGTGACCTTCCGTGGCAGTGGCGACCCCCTCAAAGGGTTGAATGTGTCGCGTACCTTAGACGATCTAAAGGTAGGGGATTATTACGCGCTCATCATTGGTATCGACAAGTATAGTGGATCCTGGAAGGCCTTGAACAATGCTGTAAATGATGCCAAGGCAGTAGAAGCCTTGTTAAAATCAAAGTATCGTTTTAATCAGTTCAAGACCCTATACAACGAGCAGGCCAATCGGACCAACATCATCTCCGCCCTGGAATGGCTGGTGGCCAACGTGAAGCCGGAAGACAACGTCTTCATTTACTACTCTGGTCACGGCGAATTCAAAAAGCAACTGAATAAAGGGTATTGGGTGCCCTACGGAGCAACCACAGCATCCACCAGTAAATACATCTCGAACAGTGACATTCAAACCTTTATCAAAGGCATCCAATCCAACCATACCTTGTTGGTTGCTGATGCTTGTTTTAGCGGGGATATTTTTAGAGGGAATACCATGTCGGTGCCTTTTGAGAACTCGCCCAAGTACTACAAAAAGGTACACAGCCTGAAGTCAAGAAAAGCGATGACATCCGGAGGTTTAGAGCCGGTAATGGACGGCGGACAGGAAGGGCATTCTGTTTTCGCCTACTATTTGCTGAAAGCGCTGAAAGAGAACAAGGCCAATATGATGGATGCCAGCCAGATCTTTGACAGATTGAAGATTCCGGTGTACAACAACTCAGATCAATCTCCCGACTTTAAAGCAATTGGAAAGTCCGGCGATGAAGGCGGCCAATTCATTTTCATGAAGAAGTAAGCCTTTGCGTGTGAAGTTTAACGTTCTTTATCTCACTCTTGCGCTACTACTTTCAATTCCTGGAATAGCGCAGAAGAACAATTTCACATCTTACACCATCAGGGATGGCCTTCCCCAAAATACCGTATATGAGATCTATCAAGATTCAAAAGGCTATCTGTGGTTAGCCACGGATGGCGGCGGGGTTTCCCGTTTTGACGGACGAACGCATCGCTATTTCAAGCAAAAAGACGGCCTGATCAACAATGTGGTTAGGGATGTTCTGGAAGACCGAAAGGGAAACATGTGGTTTGCGACCAATGAAGGAATTAGCGTATATAACGGGAAGGAGTTTTCCTCCATTTCCGAGGCAGAGGGCTTGATCAAAAATTCAGCGGTAGTTACACTCCACGAAGATTCGAGAGGTAGGATTTGGGCTGGAAGTACCGGTGGCGGACTCTCATGCATAACCAAAGGCGACACCTTTTCAATTCGAAACTTTAGCGTGTCGGATGGACTTTCAAGTGAGAACGTCCTTGCAATTGTGGAAGATGATTTTCAACGCATTTGGTTGGGTTTCATTGGTGGTCCGCCTCAAATGGTGCGCCTTGAAGAAGATGAACTTTCGATTGAAGAGGTTTCATTCCCTTACAATTATGACATTGACGCCATTTTTTGCGGAACCAAAGATAAGTCAGGAAACATCTGGTTTGGCTCGATTTACAATGGGGCCTATCGCTTTAGTCAGATCAAAGAAGATACAAAAGCTGAAGTAGAAAATTACAGCATTTTGAATGGTCTTAAAGACAACTATATTCTCGACATCGAGCCTCAAGATTCGGTGATATGGATAGCTACCAACGATGGGGGAGTGAATTACATCAAAGACGATGGCATTCATTTCTTTAGCGAAGAAGATGGCTTAGCCAGCAATCAGATCCTTGATTTATTCATTGATAAGGAAGCCAACCTTTGGGTGAGTTGCATGGGAGAAGGAATCCAACGCCTAAACGGCTTTGAGTTTTCTCATTATTCTACCGATGAAGGCTTGATCAGTGATCAAATAAGTGCCATCGCAACCAACGCAATCGATTCTAGTTTTTGGATATCCTCTTACAATAATGGGATGCAAAAGATACGGATCAAGAACAACCGGATCATCGATCAGCAGCAGATCCTGAATGACATTGAGCTCTATAATTCAATTCGCACCTTCGATTTTGATGCCAATGGAAATCTATGGGTGGGCACTCAGCACGGCTTGGTGGTTTGGAACGAAGAGATCGTCGCCAGGGTGGGTTCTGAATTGATCGCAGGGGATAAAGTGAACGCATTGCTGTGCTCGGAAAATGGATGGGTTTGGATTGGAACCAGTAGTGGTCTCTCTTTCTACAATGGAGAATATGGAGTTTTTCGGGAAGAAGATGGATTCATCAATAATGAGATCCAAACCATTATTGAGGCTTCAGATGGCACCATCTGGATCGGAACACTCGGCGGTCTGGCCAGCTACAAAGACGAGGTCATGGTCACTTACGACCAGGTAGAAGGGCTGGCCAATCTTAAAGTACACTCGGTGGTAGAGGCCCCGGACGGGCGAATTCTTATCGGCACTTATGGAGGGGGGATATTCTCCTTGGATAAGTCACTTGATAGTCTACCCATTCGATCGCTATCCGATCCCAGGGAGCTAACTTCACCCAACATCTATTCTCTGGTGTACGAAAATGATTCCACGCTCATCGTCGGCACAGATAAAGGGGTAGACAAGCTCATTTTTGATAGCAGTAAAGAGCTCAAAGCAGTTCGGCATTTCAACGAAAACAACGGTTTTCTGGCCATCGAAAACAACATTAATGCCATCTGCTACGATGAGCTTAGTGGATCGGTTTTATTTGGTACGGTTAACGGACTTACCACCTATACCGCAGCCTTAGAGGACAAGTTGCAACAACGGCCAACCATCAACTTGGAGCACATTAAGCTGTTCAATCAGGAGGTTGATTGGAAAGAGTTTGGTGCAGTAGACAGCAATCAGCTGCCGGTTGATTTGGCGCTCCCTCATGATCAAAACTTTATCACTTTTCAGTTGAGTGGGATCTACTTGAGTAATCCGGAAAACATCGTGTATCGTTACCGTCTGCTGGGCTTGGGCGATACTTGGTTTTACACGCCCAGTGTGGAGGTGGTTTTTCAAGGTCTGGAACCCAACCAGTATCAGCTCGAAGTAGAAGCCATCGCTGAAAATGATCAGAAAAGTCAGTTGTACACTTTCGCCTTTACCATCACACCTCCTTTTTACAAAACCTGGTGGTTCTATACCCTTTGTGTGCTCTTTTTGGTCATCGCCATTACCGTTTACATTCAATTGAACTTGCGCAGACTCAGAAAAGAGAAAAT
>Ga0207419_1001450_pt1 | contig 17825 bp, 13 predicted proteins | sample ElkSloMetagenome_4_FD_184723 | JGI IMG/M metagenome (GOLD analysis project Ga0207419, IMG submission 184723) | Hot spring microbial communities from Elkhorn Slough, Monterey Bay, USA - MD2A (version 2) | ecosystem: Environmental > Aquatic > Marine > Intertidal zone > Estuary: Microbial mat ...
CCCACTTTTTCAAAGACGTTACCGTTGAGTAATGTCCGGTCAATATATTGGGGCGTTTGACTATTGTCGCTAGCTATCCAGCTTCCGTTTGGGTCACGAATCCAATGCTGTTCGGTAAAGGGTTTGCTATCTAATTGTTCCAGTTTTTGACAAGTGTGATCAAACATAAGTCTAAAAACCTGTTCAATTCTGTCACGCTTTCCTGCGGGTAAAAGCACTGATTTTTGGAAGTCTTGTAGGGTTTGCACCATCGTCTATCGTCTCCAACGAGATAGCTTTCAATTAACACAATAAACAAACGAAATCGGCAATGCATTAACCTATTCTGCAAACTTAGTGGTAGAGAATAGTCAGCGCTTTGGTATTAAGCTAAAACGCATTTAAATTGTGTATGACCTGTTACCTGTTGCCTTTTGTCTGTTGCATTTCAGGGTTTTAGGTATCCCAATTTAAATGCCGAACAGCTTATTGGGTAAGCCAAGTTGCCGATATAGGCAAGGGCAATGGCTGAATCATGGTATTGGTGGATTAAGTTTTGCCAGAAATGCTTCAGGTGTTAGCTCGGCTATGGATTGATAGAATTGATAAATTGAAAATCTGGGAGTGGCTGGCGATGGGCAAGCCTGGGATGGGTTGATGAAAGGATGAGTTTGCATGATAATCAAGAGTGATTTGTTAATGGCTCTGACACAGGCGGTTACCTGTTGTTGGAGCTTTTCCTGTAGAGGAAAGCTGTGAGACTGTCTTTCAGATAAGCCTGATTATGACATGGCTGGGTAGAGGGGTATACCAGTGCAAATGTTCTACTACAGGCGCGATCGCTTTATCTGGGCTTTCTCTTCAAGTATGTTTGATACCTAAGCTGAACAGTTGAGGAAATTTCAGGAATATCAGCACTTAGCTCAATGAAGTCAGTTCAGATAAATTCAGTTTGTCTGGAGCAGGGGATAGAATAGTTCCCACCAAAGCCTGGACATGACTTATGTTCGTTGTTAGCACAAAGGGTGTCTTCAGCCATGAAACTACAGTTATTCACTCTATTGCTCACTGGGTTGACAATCGCTGTCTGTACTACAGCAAGTCAGTCTGGCTATGCTCAACCTAGAACCTATGAATGCGGTACGAGTAATGGCGCACCTGCAACAATTGCTCATATGGCGCGGGGAAGTATCCCGATAATTCGCTGGGTTTACAACGATTTCCCCCCACCTGCTACACCTCAGCAGCGCTGTGAGGAAGTATCGCGTCGATTTCAGGTGTACCACGATAACGGCAATCTGAACTATTTGACCACAGGCACAATGAATGGTGAACCTGTGATTTGTGTGGCTAGGATTCCTGGGGGGGATTGTACCGGAGTCTTGTTTACTCTCAAACCAGGGAGTAACCCCAAGCGCATCTTACTCATGCTTTTAGATCGGCGGGGACTAACGGCGGGAAATACGATTAACCAGAATGGAGAGAAACGTATCTATGTGGATGTGATGGATTATCTGGATAGCATTCCCCTTGAATGAAGTCGTCAGTCGCTAATTGGTGATGACATGTATCTGTCAATCCCCTATAGTAATAGATGGCGTTCGGAATCGATTAAAGTTAACTAAACTTAACAACGATCCGAAGGTTTGACAGGAAGAGTGTCAGTCGTAGGGTATCTAATTTTGGTGTAATTGTTTCGCTTTTGACAGCTCAACGTTACTAATTACCAGATTATCGCCATGAAAACCTCTACATTTTTTTCCAGGTTGCTCTCTACGGGAATGTTGTCCTTGATGCTGGGAATCCTGGGTGGGCAAGTAGCAGAAGCACAGCGCCCTGTTCACCTGCTTTCGACGACTTGTGTGACGACTCGTGGAAGTAGTTGGCGTAGTGAAAGCCAGGACGTTGCTATAGGCAGAGAAGTTTACACCTCTGTAATGTATATATGGGATGGTGGTGGATTTAGCTGTAGGCTCAAAACGGCTAATTCTGTACCTCAATATCAAACTCTGAATCTAGGATTTGGCCTTCAAGACGGTTCCCGTAATTCTGATGATGCGGTACTTTCTGTTTATTTAGACGGGAATCAAGTAGGTTCTCGCAGTATTTCCCGTGGGCAGGCAAAAATATGGGTCATTGATGTGACCAACGCTCGAAGTGTGGCTCTGGAAGTAACGTGCCCATCCGGATCGTGCAGTAGCTTGGTTCGGTTCTTTGAAGCTTCACTCGATTCGATTCCTGGCTCTCCAGGTGTCAGAAATTAGCCATGAGTATTAACCGCCGTCAATTCACTCGCATAGCTATGTTGAGTAGTGCGTCCTTTGCGGCTACATCTGGCATCTTTTTCCCAAAACCCGTCGAGGCGTTTTCGCTTAATGTTTTCCTGAAGGATTTATCGGCTCGTGGAGTATTCAACGATATCCTGCGCTATACGGCGGCTCGATTAATTTCGGGGATATTGTCTCCCTTACTAGAAGGAGATTCAGACTTTGCCAATCAAATTGAGCCAGGGGCTGCTCCTGTGATTCGAGCTGTTGATAATCAGTTTGTGCGCTACCAGTTTACCCGAGACCGAACTGAACTGATTCAGACAGGAAGTGGCGCTGTCAATAGCCTACTATGGGGTAGGGAGAGGCAAGATAAATGGGGACCGAATGTGGCATTTGGCTTTGTGCAAAAGTACCAAGATAGCTTCAGCAATACCAAAATTACAGGTCCGCATCTAACTGGGATTCATCAAGCGACTAAAGTGTTGCAAAGTCAGGGACTGACGCCTGATGAAATTCAGGGTTCTCTTTTGCCAATCCGATCTAAGTTTGATGCGCTAGGGGGCTGGGAAGGAGATAATGATCCCTCAGTTGGACTCAATTCCGGCGTAGGTTTTACTCAATATCGCACAGTTTTAGGGGAAGTAACCTCTCGGTATGACCTCATTGAACCAGGTTCTGGAGGATTGGGCAGAGTTCAGACGACGGTTGAAGCTGGGGGTCAACCCCGCCGGAACATTTTGGTAACGGTTAACTTTGCCTGAGATGGCGATTACTTCTTTGTCGCTCTAAAAAGAGGGCTGGGGAAACTGAGACTGAATCTGTCGGATTCGGTCTAGGGCTTTGTGATAATCCTCCATTCTTCCTTGGGCGCGAAACAGTTGGGCGGCTTGCTGTAAATCCGCGATCGCACTGTGTAATTCTCCGAGTCGGGCAAACGCTAGTCCTCGGTTGCCATAAGCTTTAGCATAGTTGGAATTGAGCCGGATTGCCTCTGTATAATCGGCGATGGCACGGCGGTCATCTCTGAGTCGGGAGTAAGCCAATCCCCGGTTATAGTAAGTATTTGCCTTGCCGGGATTAATCCGCAGCGCTTGGGAAAAATCCTCAATGGCTCCCTGCTGATCCTCTAAATCAGAACGCGCTAGTCCCCGATTATTGTAGGCGGCGGCAAAGCTGCTATCTATACGGATAGCTTGAGTATAATCTGCGATCGCGCCCGCTTGATCTCCCGATTGGGAACGAACTACGGCTCGATTGTAATAAGCGTCAGCATAGCTGGAATTGAGTCGGATAGCTTGGCTATAATCAGCGATACTTCCTGGTAAGTCCCCTTGCTGCAAACGGGCGAGTCCTCGGTAGAAATAAGCTTCGGTGTAGTTCGGTTGTTTTTGGATGGCTTGGTCAAAGTCGGCAATACTCTTTAACCACTCTCCCATGTCAAAGTGGGAAAGTCCACGAACGTAGTCAGATTGGGCATCATTGGTACGAGTTGGCGACACCGAAGAAGTGGCAATTGGCGTATTGTCTACCTTGATATTGGCAACACTCTGCCCGATTTGCGATCGCATTGCCAAAAATTTCTGTATCGGGATTGCCGCGTTAAATCCGGTTCTCACGGATACTTGTCCAGTTGTATAACCTTGGTGATCAATGGCATCATAGGCTTCTCTATCCCCTTGTCCGTGAATACCAATGACTCGACCCTCCCGATCAAAGACCGGACTCCCACTCATCCCACTCCAAGTGGGTGCATTATAGCGCAGGGTATATCCTCCAAGACGATTCTGAGGGCGACTTGTAATATTCCCTTTAGTCAACTCAGGTTCTCGTTGAGAACCCACTCGATTTCCCATAGTGGGAAAGCCATAAACATAAATTTCTTGGGCAGGTTGCGCCGCATCTGAATTGCCGAGGATAGCTACTGGATAGGGTTCTGGGCTATTGAATGTCACTACCGCCAGATCCAAATGATTCTCCGTCTTCTGTAAACGCTGCACGGTCAAAACCCTGTAGTTTTTCCCTTGATGAGTGCGAACGGTATAGCTTACCTCATCGCTGCACCGACGTGGATTGGCTGAACTGCAAACCACATGATTATTAGTCAAAACGGTATAGGTATTCCCTTGTTTGGCAACAATTATCCCAGAACCGTCACTCACTGGACTGTTAATTTGTACCGTAATTGAAACGGCGATCTGGTGAATTTCTGCGCCATTTTTAGCTGACACCATGTCGCATTCACTGATTACAAATGCTGCTACTATTGCTATCCTCGTCAGTAGATTAGCACCAGTATTCAATGGTAAAATACCTATGTTCATAACCACTATTGAATAGGCTTTGTTTGCCCTTGATCATAGTTTATAGTCGAAAATCGAGCTATATTTTATCCGGTTTATTTATTATTGTTCATCAACCCTATCATTCTAATTCATGTTGTTTTACAATGGATTCGGTTTAAATTCATTATTTTTTTCTTCCATAATTTCAATTATTTTAAAAGAATTTATCATTTGATTGGCGGGCTCTAAAAACTTTTCATAATTCCTAATTTCTGCTGAATAAATAACACTATAAGCTTTATTGTGTTTTAATGTCCAAATTTCTAATTTGATCAGATTAGACTGTCCATATTGAGTGGTATAGACAATTTTATAGGCAGGACGATTTGCCAAAGTCGCTGGTTCTTGTTCAAGAAATCTCACGGCTTTGCCGTAGCGCTTAATTTCCTGAATTAATGATTCTGTATACTCATCTAATGTCATTGGGCGTATCGATAAATCTTCCACACTAATCATTAAACGTTCAGTTCCGAATTGATTGTCCGGATCAGGGATAAACTTAGCCACCGTACCCGTTATCACATCGTCTATAGTTTGAACTTGCCAACTCTGAGGAAACTTAATTTGGATTTTTTCCGGGTACGTTAAAGTATCTGACTTATAGGTTTTTAGGAGTTCAGTTGGGTATAGAGGAGGGACGGGGGGCTTATTTAGGGGTAAAGTCTCTCGGAGCAATAAAGCGGCGGCTAAAGCCGTTAACAGACTAATGGCTAAACCCCCAACTCTGATCGGGGAAATTGTGGTAAATCCCCGATGGTGACGAACCGTTGTGTTGAAAGCAGATTGAGCGGATTTGAGCCAGGATGAATGGGAGGGTGAAGTAAGATTCAGATGGAGTAGATATTTGTTTTCTAGGGTACAGGCTAGGATGATTTCTTGGTTACAACCTTGAATAATGGGCTGCTGGGGCGTTGTTGTGAGTTGTTGTTGGACATACCGACTTAATGTCAGGTTGCTGACGACTCCATCCTGTTGCTTCCTGGGATCGAGTCCCTTGAGGAGAACCTCAGTTAAGGCACCGTATGACTTGGAACTGTTAGAGTAAGCGACTTCAAAATCTCGCGAGGCACTAATAAAATAATGCAGTTGTTTTGAGTGAGTAACCTTTAGATCCTCTGGGGTAACATTAAAGAATTCTCCACCATAACAGCAATCGAGCCAAACAATTTGCTGGGGAATTGCACTAGCCGCCAATACATGGCGCAACCATTTGAGAGAAACGCCCCACATCTCCCTACTGGGGAGAGAATCGCTAGTCGCCAGATACCCCTCCGTTATACCAACTTGGTCTCGCAAACCATGACCGGAAAAAAATAATAAGGCGGTGTTAAGGGGACTGTTGGTTCGGGGTGTAAACAGTTGCGCGATCGCTGTCTTCAGTTCTTTAGCTGTTACACTCTGCTTGGGGTGAACCTGACTTTTGCCCTCAATCTTGCATTCTGGTAAGCGTCGGACGCGAAAGCCACCGAATTCTTCCAAGCGTTGAGCGATCGCTTCTGCATCACGGGCAGGAGTTTCCAGATGTTGCTCATTGCCTGTATGCTTTGTCAATCCTGGATATCGATTGATACCCACGACTAGTGCATCTCGGTTCATTGACACACCCGCTAGGTGATTATCCTGGTTATCTCACCAAAGTTTTATACTGTATATCAAAGCCCATTCACTCGAAAAAGGCAAGCGTGTAAATGATCCGGGACGCGCTGGTAGTGGGTGTCAATCGATACCCCTTCCTGAAAGATTCACCGACCAATGAAGCTCAACATCTGACAACCCCGGCTTTTGATGCAGAGGCGTTAGCTTATCTGCTAGAAACTCACGGCAATTTTACGGTGAGGCGTCTTCCCGAAAACCTGATTGATGGGACGTTGCAGGTTGACCAAAACAAATCGGTGACAGCAGGGGAACTAGAAGATGCGATCGCACAACTGTTTAAGACCATTAGGATTTGGAATCTACACAGCGAAAAACTGTTGTGTGTCCTCACGGAACATTCAGATACAGTTTATTCTTTGGCATTCAGCCCTGATGCACAAACTCTAGTCAGTAGCAGTGCAGATATGACCGTTAAGATTTGGCGTCTGTCGTTCTAAATAGATCGGCTCGAATCGCCTCTTTCGTACTTGGTACACTAAAGAGTTAGTATTAATTTTCAACACTCTGCCCATGAAACGTCAAGCGCTAGTGGTTGGTATCAATCGCTATCCCTTTCTCAAAAATTCACAGACTGGGCAGTATGCAAATCTATCAGCACCAGCGAATGATGCTGAGACTATAGCGCAATTCTTGGAAAAATACGGCACAGACGAAAAAAGGTGGAGTGTCCGGCGCTTACCCGAAGTCATCCAAGACAAGAAATTCAGGGTGGCGACTACAGAAACAGTAGGTCAAGAGAAGTTGTCAACGGCAATTCGGGAACTTTTCAATCCAGAACCTCACCATATCCCCGATGTGGCGCTGTTTTTCTTTGCCGGACATGGGTTACGCAAACAGCAGAATGGAAAAACTGAGGGTTTTTTAGCCACTAGTGATACCAATCAGAGGACAAAGTGGGGGATTCGTCTGAACTGGTTGCGTCAAGTTTTACAGGAAAGTCCCGTGCAACAGCAGATTGTCTGGCTAGATTGTTGTCATAGCGGGGAGTTACTCAATTTTTTGACTGAAGCTGAGTTGAAGGATTGGCTTTCTGGAGGCGATCGCTGTTTAATTGCAGCTTGTCGAGATGATCGCAACGCCTATGCTACGGGTAAGCATGGAGTTTTGACAGAGGTATTATTACAAGGACTTAACCCCCAGCAGCAACCCTCAGGAGAATGGGTTACCAGTGGCACACTGACAAATTTTCTGCAAAAGCAAGTAGAAACTCATCGGGTGCTGCAACGTCAGATTCCTCTATCCCGTCACTTTGGAGAACAGATTCGGTTTTGGCAGGGAAAGAATGTACCTCAAATCAGCAGAAAGGACTATCAAAATCGGTGTAATTTGCTTAAACAAGTCAAGCAGGAAGTAGAAGGAATTATCGCTCAATCATTACCCAATATCACGCCGATCACCTTACATAAACACAAGCAACCTAATCAAGTCCAACGCTCTTGGGATACGGAGGTGAAAACGGGTAACTATGCACCTACACCGCTCCCGTCAGGTACAAAAATAATTGAAGTATTTGAACAGTCAGACATTGGGGGAAAGTTATTAATACTGGGGCAACCTGGAGCGGGAAAAACCATAACCCTGTTAGAACTGGCAAGGGAACTCCTCACCCGTGCTGAGACTGACGTGGATGAGCCGATTCCAGTGTTTCTGAATCTTTCATCTTGGAAATACAATAACCAGAAGATTGCTGATTGGCTAGTGGATGAAATCAGCGATCGCTATAAATTCTTGTCTACAAAAACTGTTAAACTGTGGCTAAAAGCCAGTAAGCTATTACCTTTGTTAGATAGTCTCGATGAGTTAGAGTCAAAACGGCAAGAGAAGTGTATACAGGTAATTAATGAGTTTTTAGCCAGTGAGTATCAACTGTTACCTCTGGTTGTGTGCAGTCGCTGCAAAGAATACCAACTCCACTCGACCCAATTGAATCTGCATGGAGCCATTGTTTTAGAACCCCTGAATAAGCTACAGGTTCAGGGGTATTTGGCAAGTATAAAGCAGACAGAACTGTGGGATACGATTAACTCGAATCCTGACCTAGTTGATTTAATTCGTGTGCCATTAATGTTAAGAATAATGACGATTGCATGGGAATCAATAGCAATTGAGGAGTGGCAGAACTGCAATTCACCCGATAGATATCGGGAGTATCTATTTAATGCCTATATCAAACAGATGTTGGCACGTAAGCTGAAATATACAAGGTATGCCCAAGCCAAAGAACCCGAACCCAAAACTATCAAACTTTGGTTGATTTATCTAGCCAAAAGATTAGAGGCTGAGTATAGAACAGAATTTTTAATTGAACGAATGCAACCTGGATGGTTACCCAATACCGTTTATAAACAAATTTACGCTTTGGGAGTGGGAGGAATTTTTGGTTTAATTGGAGGACTGATTGTGGGGCTGAGTGTCTTTCTAAGTATGCAGATTTTCACTGAACTATTTATAGGATTAATCGTCGCCGGAGGCGTAGGGGTTTATTTCGGGTTTTTCTTTGGGATTTGGGCTTGGTTAACCCTTGGACAAGCCTCAGAAATTAATCCCGTTGAAACGCTAAATACATCCTGGCTTCATTTAGGAAAATCCCTAGTTGTTGGACTAATTATCGGGCTGATCACCTGGGGCGTTACCGCGCTACTGTTTCCTCATTTTTTTGGGCGTCCACTGGGATGGATTGTTCCGGTAATTATTGGACCAATCTTGGTTGTTGTTTTTGAAATGACGGGACCGGATATCCAAATTCAGATGACTCCGAATCAGGGAATTTGGCACTCATTGAAGAATGCCATACGCTTTGCGATTGTAGGCGGAACTGTCATGGGTCTACTCGCTTTCCTGCTGAGTAAACAACTCTATTTTATAATCACTTCGAGCCTGTTCGTTAAACTATCATCTTCTGACCTATCTGCAACCACTGTTGTCCATCTGATTCTCTCAGGAATAGTGCTAGGACTTTTTTGGGGATTGACCCAAGCAGGTACAGCCTGTATTCAACATTTTACCCTACGTGTTATTCTCGTCTGTAATGGATCTATTCCCTGGAACTATACCCGTTTCCTCAATTACGCCACAAAACGTATGTTTCTACAACGAATTGGTGGGCGTTATAAGTTTAGCCATAAGTTTCTACAGGAACATTTTGCCAAAATGGAACCCTAACAAAATGAGACTTAAAGCCAATGTCATGGAAAATTAATAATCTGGCTGCACAAGTTTATCAACTCGTTTAATCCAATTAAGGGTTTTAGTCGTTTTCGTCGGTTGATCATCTTTTAACACTTTGATCGCAATTTTCACAATCGCCTCTGTCTTAACTTCTGCTTTGTCTTCTCCCCGTATTTCCCAGCTGCTACTCCTGTCAAAGGCTTGGGTGATTTCCTTCTCAGTAGGTGATAACTGAGGCTTCATCTCCTCTTCAAGCGTAGCGAGTTGATTTAAGCTCATTTGAAACTGTTGTTCGAGTTGGGGATTATTAGCAATGATAGCCATCAATCCCTCTCGAATGAACTCCCAATCATCCGGGTCAAGTTCTAGCTGTTCGCCAATCTCAAATAATTTAGCGTTGTCCTCAGCACTCATGGGAGGTTCTAAGTTATTTAGAGCCAGCAATAACGCCAATAACGTATCAGATGCTGCATTCATCGCCTGATTGAGGTACTATAACAAGTATTAATTTTAGTTGATTGTACAGATATGAGGCGGCAAGCATTGGTAGTCGGTATTAATCGATACCCCGGCTTGAAAGAAACACCGACAAGCGACACCCCCGATCTGAAAACCGCCGTGAGTGACGCTGAAGCGATCGCTCGTCTCCTCGAACTTTACGGTAGCTTTAAGGTGGAGCGACTTCCCCATCGTCATGTGGATGCATCCCAATTCGATAGTACAGGGTTGGTGACAGCCAAGGAGTTGAAGATTGCCATTACTCAGCTATTCTTACCGGAAGAAAACAATACTCCCGATGCTGGATTGCTTTTTTTTGCGGGTATCGGCTTGTCACAGCCGCATCAAAATGGACAAACCGAAGGCTTTTTAGCAACCAGTGACACCAATCCCAGGAGAGGGCGGTGGGGGATTTCCCTGAAAGAGTTGCGTCAATGGTTGCAAAATAGTCCGGTTCAGCAACAGATTGTCTGGCTCGATTGTAGCCATAGTGGGGAATTCTTAAAAGAAATTGAGGCAGAAACGGTAAGGCGCGATCGCTGTTTTATTGTGGCGGCGTCAGATAAGTCTCAAAAAGCTAGTGCTTATCAAGGGCGTGGGTTACTCACGACGGCTCTTTGTCAACGTCTTAACCTCAGCAATTCTGACGATAAAATGGTAACAAATTACCTGTTAGAACATAATATTAACGATACCCTTGGCGAAGGAATAAACAAACAAAACCCTAGGGTTCACAATAGGGGAAACTCAATCATTCTAACCGTTAAGCCAATAATTCCACAAGTTTTACTACCTCAAGAACCCCATCCGCTCGATTGCTTATGGGAGAAAACTAATGGCTGGTTTTCGGAGACCCATTCTTTGATGAAACATAATTTTGACAAGGACTGTCAATACTCCACCTATAAAGACGAGGTAAATAAGGCATTAGGGATAGATCTCCCTGGTGAATGGTGGAATAATCCGAAATCTGCCCATAATCTATACGAGTCGCTGAAATCCTTATGCGGTGAAACTTTTTCTGGATGGAGTAAGAGAGGCGATCGGCATATTTCTGTGGGTGCTGCTTACTTAATCGCGTTAATGGCTCATCAAGCGAGTTGTAAGCATATCACTCCCCTGATTGAAGGGATCAGTGATTGGGAAGGCTGCGAAAAAGCTTCTCGTTATTTTATATTTCCCGTACAAGTTTCAAAGGATGCAGCAGCTTCGGCTAAGGCGTTATATGATGTTTTTAAATTCTTATTTGAACGGCAAGGTCTAACCCAGGATTCCCAAGTTGAACGTGTATTCTTTGAGCCACCCGGAAATCAGTTAACCATTCAGTTTAAATGGTCAGCTAAGGAACCCGCTAAAGACAATCCAAAAACTCGGACTCTAGCTCAATTTACATCTTCAATCATGTCTAGAGACCAACTATCAATTGAACCGCCCAATAACACTAGTAACGCTATTCTAAAACTTTGGTCAAGACTGTTTGTGAGTGAAAATGGTTTTATGAGTCCCGGAGTCATTTACATGAATGAAGATCAGCTAGTTATCGCATCTTTAGGTTCCTAAAAGGAGAAATTTTTATGACCGTAAACACTCCAACTACAGCCTGTATTGTTTGTAGTGATAGGAAACAAAAACGGGTTAATAAATTGGTCAGGCTGCTCCAGAATAAATTCTCTAAAATTTATGTCATTTCCTCGGATAGGGGACAACCTAAAGCATACACAACTCAGAACCATGAAGGAAAAAAAATACCTCGTAAAGAATTACCTAAGAAGGTAGCAGTTGCCTTCATTCATGCAAGTGATGCTCCTGCGCTTTGGCAAGGGCGGGATATGAATGCCGATCACATTTTCAAGTTTTCCACAGATGGCAATCCACCAGTTACAAATGGAGAATTACCCATTAATCGAAAAAATTATCCTGATGATTTTGCTATAACCGATGAAGACATTGACCAAGTTATTAATTACATAAATCATCCCAGTTCACAACCTTTGCCAGATATGTGCAAACCTGCCAAATTTGACTGGTGTGAACTGGGACAAAAAGCAATTATAAACTTACTCGACAAGCAAAAGGAGAGAAGCAGAATATTTGATTTCCTGAGGTTAGAGAATTAATCAAAAAAAATAGTTATTTTCAACATGAACCAGTTATCACCAGAAGACTTAAAAAAACATCTTAAAATAATCGTGGGAGGCATCAAGCCAATCCTATACGTGTTTGATGACTATAACAACTATGTTACTTGTGAAAACACTATCTGGAAACCAAAGAGTAACGTTTTGGGCAAAGGCATTGGCGAATACTATTGTCCTCAGTCAGAGGATTATGCAAGTTCCGACAATCAACTCCAAGAAATCCTGCAGGGCTTTTGCCTAGATTTGAATAGCTTATCAATTTTCTGTCACGTCAAAGCCCCACCGCTTTGGATTCCCAACACAATGCCAAGTTATGAACTCATTGGTGCTACATTACCCTTTGCTGAACTAGACGGCGATCGCGCCCAAATAGCTGCATTCCTTGTAGACTTTGAGTGGAAGCCTACCCTACTTGATTATAGTCAGGGTTCTGATCAAAACTGGACAGAAATGGGATACCGCGCCATTCATTTGCTGACTCAAAGATATCCAGAAATTCCCTCATTCTTGTATACAGGTATCCAAGATTTAGATCTTCTCGAGCGGGGTTTATCCTCTGGAGCATCCTGGTGCTTCTACAAACAAAAAACCCATCATATTCAACCACCAGAACCAGGTTCATTCTCCCTTGAAAATCTAAATTACATCAGCCTAGAGCGTCATTTAGCAGAAACGGCAAAAACTCGCTACAGTTCTTATCAAGAAGTTCCCTTCCCAAACCAATTTCACGTTGAACCCAACACGCCAGCAGGCGCTCACTTATTTCAACAACTCGATCTAGCTAAACCCATTGACAGATGTAGTCGGGGTCAAGCCTTACAGAAACTCATTGCTGAACTTTTCCCCACAGGAGATCAAGTCCAACCCGTCAAAGTGCTTACCTCTGGCAAGTCAGGTGCTCAAGCCACCTTTTTTGTTAAACCGAAAAACCAAGCCACTCGCTTCCTTAAAATTGCTTCTTGGCTTAGCATTCAAAAAGAATATCTAGCTTATCAACAAATTATTCAACCTCTGCTCAATAGTTACACGGCTACCATTATCCGTAAACCCCTTTTCAGTGAAGGAAACGGTGATCAAGTTCTTATCGGTGCATTGATGTATTCTCTAGCCGGATTTCCTGAAGACTATCAGAAACTACGTTCCCTCGATAGCCTATTTCAACAATATCTCCATCAACCTGAAGGGGGAGATATTCTGATGGCAAAAATTGAGGCGACGCTAGAAACAGTACTCAAGAACTTATTTTACTGCGGAGCATCTGAATCTCCTCTCCAAACTGAACAACGTCCCCTGTGGAGTTGGTTAGGTGAAGTGCTTCCGCCTTTGTCTGGGGTGCTGATTCCTCTCAAGTCAGTTAGCAGCGAACAATTAGATAACCCTCAGTATAAAATGCCATCCTATTCTTTGTCGGAATATAATGATAAAGTGGCATGGATATTAGCATCATTTGAACTGTCCCGTCAGCTCGAACACGTCTGTTCTCCGAATTGTTCAGCGTGGGATAATCAATTTCCTAAAAAGGTGCTGTTGTCGGGTTGGTTTCTATCGGAACTCGAATGTCAAGGCGATGAATTTACCGAGGGTAGTATCACTCTGACTCACCCCAATTTGGGGTTAAGGATGCGACTGCGTGGTAAAAGTCAAGATATCAAAGAACGGTTTAGTACCCCTTGGATTCGCCCGGGAATGGCTGTAGACGTATTGGCTTGTCTGGATGAAAAAAGCCGAGAGGTTGAGAAAATTAAGCGCAAGATTGCACAGTCTATTTGGTCAGAAATGAGCCTAAAATCTCTATCAGAGGATGAAACTCTCAACCATCTGCTGAACACATTTAGCGAAGTCAGTGGCAAACAGCTAGCCAATCCATTTGACTGGTTGGGTAATCGCCCCTTACTTCCCTATCACTATACTATTGCTGGACACAGTGGGTCAATTCATGGTGACTTGAACCTGCAAAATATCCTCTTTGCTGGGGAGAAAGAGCAAGTTGGGTGGTTAATCGACTTTGAGCGATCGCAAAAACAGGGTATGGTTGCTTTTGATTTAGCCAAGCTTGAGGTTCAAATCTGGAATCACCACCTTACTCCCTGTTTAACCCAGTTAGCGACTACCTTGGAATCTCCGGATACCTCGAAACCACAGATATGTTACCATCTGCTGGATTTAGCACTCAAGGCAACGGATTTTGAAGACTATAGTGCTGAACTATTCCAAACTCAGTTAAAATTGAATGATTTACTGTTATCAGCTTCTGATTTACTACTTATTCCTATTGCCAACACTATCAAATTAATTGCTTGTATACGGGGTTTTGCGATGAAACAATGTCAATTAACACCTATAGAATTGAGTTGGGCAAGGGCGGTGTATTGCTTAAATTCAGCCAAATATCCCAACCTTAGTTCTTGGTATTGTATTTTGGCTTTTTTAGCCTCAGCTTGGCATTTAGATGCTGTTCACCCAGAACTCAATTGTGAATATTATTCTTTTGACAGGATTAAACAATGTCCAAAAGCCTCAACTCATAAGCAGCAAATCGATGGTTTTCTTGTTAAATTAGAACGGCATCATGAATCACTTAATTATCGTTAATGTTTGGTGATATTAATCAAAATATTATGGCAAATAGTTAATATAAAAAAGTATAGTGTTTCAGATAATATATAGAGATTTAGACGGCTAATTAGTCGTGTTAGAAAAAAATGATATCTCTTAATCACTTAACCTACCAGATGTCAAAGTCACAGCTTTCTGACTCCTTGCAGTCTAGTTGGACATCAAACGCTTCAGAACGCTGGGATTTTGCTTCAACAGAATGTGTTGCCGATATTACCCCTATTATTGGTCATTTGTGGCTACAAGTTGCTGCCAATAACTGCCAGACAAGATTGGCGATCAAGCTTGCAAATAAAGGAAATCGCTGCGGTGTCGTAGATATATTACAAACAGGTGGTTGGTCTTTTCCCACCAATCCTCAAGCCATTTTACAGCAAGCTAGAGCTAGTCGGGGAGTAATTTCTCAAATCAATGAAGAGTTAGCCCTCGTCAATACTATCTTAAGAGAAAACTATCAAGACACAAACCTTCTGCATAATATTATATTCACGTATGCCTCCATTCTCTCTCAGCAAATTTCCATCGGTTGCACCCATAGCATTGTTGATGTAAAACTTGGAAAAAGAACCAATGTCATTGCGCCTTGGATGACTGATGTTCAGCTTAAACAAATCAGCAAAAATTTTAGTGAAGATTGCAAACAAAAACTGGTGATTTATAAATCGGAATGGTTAGAAGCATTTCAAGCAATTTTAGTAGAAGCGGGTGCGGCTAAGCCAGAGAATCTGATGATTAAAAATAATCCATGGATAGTTCAAAATTGCCAAGGCGAACTGGCCGATTTAGTTCAAGTGCGCTGGTTACTGACGAATGGGAGTATGCCTCAATGTCGCGCCATTGGCAGACAGTTAATTTTGCTCCACATCAATGAGTTGATTTCTGGCAATGATAACCTATTGACTGGTAATAATAATGAATATCAAAAACTATATTGCCAAATACTACCCCGTATTTGTGGGGCAAATGCCAACTGGAATGACCTACAAACGCAATGGAATCGTTTCCAGAATAGATTGCCAAAAGTCAGTGATTTTATCGTAAGACAATACTTGAAGAATGACAGATATGAGGAATTGGAAAAAAGTTACGGTGATCCGGGAAATGATCTAAACATAATATCGTTTGGCTTGTTCCCTTATCATTTAGCAGATCAAGAGACGACCGTCCTTATTAAAGAAATGAATGCTTCCTATTTGGATAAATTATTTGAATGGCTTTGTCGTGGTAACACTTATGACCCGGAAGTGGGAATCTGGCTGCATAAACTGCCTGGAGAAGAAGTACAAGCATTAATAAGACAGGAGCAAAATACTCAATCGGAGAAGTTGCGGAACTTCAAAAAACTAGCAAGTATTGACCAGTGGCAAGAGCCTGTGATATCGATTTTCTATCGACCTAGCATTTGTTCAGAGTCTGAGGTAATGGCTAAAGTTAGGCAATTTTTGTGCCAGGGAGTTAATATATAAAAAACAACTTTATTCTCATGGCTATTGTCTGTTAGCGGGTTAATCAACTTCTTATTCATAATTTATCTATTAGGAGAGCTATATGAGTGACCAATTCTTTAGCGATCGCCCAACTGTAGAACTGCTAAAGCGGCTAACACCGGGTTCTTTGAAGCAAGAGTTACCAAAAGCCGTGCGCTTGTGGGTATTGTTGCGTTGTTTGTATGGTGATTTGAAAGATAAATATATCTTAAGTGACCCTTTCACCTATCCAGATTGGCGGGATAATTTCTTTACGACAAACCATCCTAAAGGAGAAATAAAACCACCTGTCCATGATCCCAACTGTCCCTGTGTCTTAACAATGGCATACTGGTTATTCGATTCAGAGACAGGACTGTTAGAAGAGGAGTGGAGGCAGTCTCTAGAGCAGCACGATTCTGTTCCTCAGAATTTAAACAAGTTATTACAGCAACGATTGTTTGCTCGAACTCCAAAAACCCTGGTAAGTGATCTCAAACGATTAGTAAAACTGGGTTGGTTAAGATACAAACAAAACCAATATTTTCGGGTTGCTATTTTACCTTATCCAACCCTAAGTTCTACATATAATAGAAATTCGGATGATGAATTTAACTTTTTCAATAACATTGACATAGCAGCAACTGCAGAGAACTTCTCTAAGCCAATTGGGGGAAATCAGCGCTTTTTCATATACCTTGACTACGTACCTCATCCCGAAACTCAAGACAAAATTGAGGAATTACAGGAGCAACTGCAACAGATATGGAATGAAATACCGATCCCCTGTGTACTATTCGACTATCGCAGCACTCGCCTTGCGAAATTAAACAAATCCGTTCAATGTGTAGTGTATCCAGTCTGTATTTATTATGTAGGTCGGACAATCTACCTAGTTGCTTGGGGTCGAAATCCTATTGGTCAAGTGAATTGGTACAACTATCGTCTCGATAAAATACAAGGAAAACTTATATCCTTAACTTGGACAGACAAGCGTATTCCTGAAAAGCTTATCCAGAGGTATCACGAGAATCATCTATTTACACCCGATTACGTCGAAAAAGAATTGGACGAGGCGTTGGGGTTTGACTTCTATGAAACAGCCTCTCTCATGCTACTGAGATTTGAAGGAGATTATCACCAACGTTACATCAAGGGGACGTTCCGCCATAAAACATTTAAGCAAGTGAGTTACCAGGAGGCAGTTCATCTGATTCAGCAACAAGCTCAATCACCAGAAGAAGAAAAACTTTTGGAAATTGTGCGATCGCGTCCCCCTCAAGATGCTTACTACACCCTCTGCTATCGAGAAAATGATCCCAATGTAAAGCAGCGTTTAGGAGCATGGCGCGATCATGTTGAAGTCCTTTACCCTTGGAAAATGCGGCAGTATTTTGCTGAGTATATTCATCGGCTATGGCAACTTTACAAGTAGAGAGAGTAGCTGAAAAAATGACTCTATACCGTCATTTTATTGTTGAGAATATACTCAAGTAAGTTCAAACCCTGGACTTTGGACAAAAGAAAATGGGTTCGCTCAGAATCTTGACGAACCTATTGAGGAAAAATTACAAGAATTTTTTTGCTCATCGAATGACACAATCCTGCCAATCCGTTTGCCGAAAACTGCAAAAAACACCATTTCGAGTGAAGAGGATTTAACCGCTCAGTATTTTCCTTCAAAAATCGGTC
>Ga0207419_1001451_pt1 | contig 17803 bp, 15 predicted proteins | sample ElkSloMetagenome_4_FD_184723 | JGI IMG/M metagenome (GOLD analysis project Ga0207419, IMG submission 184723) | Hot spring microbial communities from Elkhorn Slough, Monterey Bay, USA - MD2A (version 2) | ecosystem: Environmental > Aquatic > Marine > Intertidal zone > Estuary: Microbial mat ...
AACCGATGAAGCTGATAGTTGTGCTACTAATTTAGAAGCTACTTACTCTGATAGTGTTACTGAAGGTAGTTGTGCCAATGAGTCTATAATTACACGTACTTGGACCTTGACAGATGAATGTGGTAACAGCACATCAGCTGAACAAACTATTACGGTGGTTGACACTACAGCTCCTACTTTTAATGAATCATTACCACAAGACATAACTGTAGCATGTGATGCAGTACCGGAAGCCTTTGAGCTTACTGCAGACGATAGTTGTAATACACCATCTGTTGACTTTAATGAGATCATTACTGATGGGGCCTGCAACGGCGAATATATCATAGAACGCACTTGGATTGCTACTGATGCCTGCGAGAATTCAACAATACATATTCAAATTATTACCGTTCAAGATACAGAAGCTCCAACCCTAGTCAATAGCTATGACGAAAATGTGGTTGTAGCGTGTAATGATATTCCGGAAATTCCAGAATTAATATTCGAGGATGCTTGCTCCGATGATATGACCGTTCAGTTTAATGAAACCTCTACTCAGGCTAATGATTTCGAAGACTATAACATCATAAGAACTTGGAATGTAGAAGATGATTGCGGTAATGCAGCAACCTTCACTCAAAATATTACTGTAGAAATCACCAATGTTATTGATGCCTTTGATGCTAGAGTTTGTACGCTGGATCCAGAACTTGACTTATTCGATTTAATTACGGGTGATTTTAGTATGGATGGTACTTGGAGCGTAGTCTCTGGTGACGCCACTCTTAATGGCAGTCTATTTGATCCTTCAACAGTTGAACTAGGAACCTATACATTTATGTACACCATTAATGATGGTCCTTGCCCTACTGAAAAGGAACTTAATATTACTGTTGATGATGATTGTGTGGTCTTAGCATGCGGTAGAGAGAATGTAGAGATTTCCAAAGCTGTTACAGCTAATGGCGATAATATTAATGAATTTTTTACCATAAATGGTGTTGAAGATTGCGGATTCGTAATTGAACTGCAAATATTTAATCGCTGGGGAGCTAAAATTTACGAATCTAACAATTATCAAAATAATTGGAATGGCGATTCGCACAACGCTTCAGTTGGTGGATCAGGTAAAGTTCCCACAGGAACATATTATTATGTTATTAATTTAAGAAATAGTGGATTAGAACCTTTCGCAGGACCTATCTACGTTGCAACGAATAAATAATCTTAACCTATGAAATTTTCAAAATTATTAAATATTGCGCTACTCATGATGAGTATGTCCTATGGTTTTGCTCAGCAATTACCGCAGTTTACGCAATATATGTTCAACACGATTTCTATTAATCCTGCTTACGCCGGCAGTAGAGGAACTTTTAGCGCTGTTGGTTTACACAGAAGCCAATGGGTAGGTTTAGAAGGTGGCCCTGAAACACAGACCCTGTCTATTCACACACCATTAAGAAATGAGAAAATTGGATTAGGACTTTCATTTATTAATGATGCCCTAGGCTATGAAAACTTTTCCTACTTATATGGAGACTTTTCATATACTATTCAAACTGGTGTAAAAACCAAATTGGCTTTTGGACTTAAAGCGGGTTTTACACATTATAATATTGATCAAGAACTTTTAACAGACCCGTCAATAGTTAACGATCCGTTCTTTAATGACGTCTCTAACCGCTGGAGTCCAAATATAGGTGCTGGAGTATACTGGCATACGAATAGATGGTATATTGGTATTTCTGCACCGAGAATTCTTAACACCGATTATAACAACGGAAGAAATGGCACCTTAGACTACGTTGCACTAGAGCGTGTAAGTTATTATTTCACAGGTGGATATGTTTTTGACATGGGTGAACGGACAAAGTTTAAACCCTCAGCTTTATTAAAGGCAACTAATGGGGCTCCATTATCATTTGATATTTCTGCCAACTTTTTATTTAATGATGTATTTTGGATTGGCGGTGGATACCGCGTTAATCAATCTGCTGCAGCCATTGGTGGCATTGCAGATTTTCAAGTATCCAAACAACTTAGAATTGGTTATGCCTATGAATACCCAATTTCAGATATTAGAGCATATACTAGTGGTACACACGAAGTTTTGCTAATGTTTGAAGTCTTTAAAAGCAAACGTATTAAATCCCCAAGATACTTCTAATTATAGTCACTATGAAAACTAAAATAACCATAATAATTCTTGTATTAGCAACGTCTTTAAGTTTTGCACAGCGTAAACTGGCCGACAAGTTTTTTAAAAACTACGGTTATATTAAAGCTATAGAGTTATATGAGGAAGCTGTAGAGAAAGGAGATAGCAGTGCTCACGTTCTTACTAGGCTTGGCGATGCTTATTATAATAACTCAAAATCTGCAAAAGCGGCATTGTGGTATGGCGAGGCAGTTAAACGCCATGAACAGCTAGAACCAGAGTATTTATTTAAATATATACAGTCACTTAGAAGTATTGGTGATTATGAAAAGGCTGATAAGTGGTTTAAAGCCTTAAAAGATCAACAGAGTGAAGATAGCAGATTAAGAGATTACAACCCCGATGAAATTGATATTTACAGCACACTACAAGCGGCAGATGCCAAAGTTGTAGAAATTAAAAACTTGGATTTCAATACTGAAAATTCAGATTTTGGTGGATATCGCTTTAATGACACCTTGTTCTTTGCTTCTGCAAGAAACAGTGGAGGAAAAATTTATTCATGGAATAAAGAACCTTTTCTAGATCTTTATCAAATCAATATAGAAGATGAGGACAGTCTTAATTTTGGTGAAGTAACACCAATTAATGCTGATCCTGTTAATACAGATTATCATGAGGCTACGTTAGCCATTACAAAAGATGGTAACACCATGTATTTTACAAGAGATAATGTTAACAGAAGAAACCGATTGGAATATGATAAAGAAGGGACAACACATCTAAAATTATATAAGACCGTAAAAGAAAATGGTAATTGGTCTAAAGCTGAAGAATTACCCTTTAACGACGATATTTTTTCAACAGGTCATCCAGCTTTAAGTCCTGATGAAAAAACTTTGTTCTTCGTATCGGACAGAGCAAGTAGTATAGGTCAAACCGACGTTTATGCTGTTGATATTTATGAAAACGGAAGCTATGGTGAACCCTATAATTTAGGTTCTGAAGTTAATACAGAAGGAAGAGAAATGTTTCCATTTGTTGCTAAAGATAGCACCTTTTATTTTTCTTCGGACGGGCATCTGAATCTTGGCCTCTTGGATATTTTTAAATCTGATATCTTAAAAACTGACGACACCACAGAACCTGAAAACTTAGGTGCTCCCTACAATAGTGGCTATGATGATTTCGCAATATTTGTAGATAGCGAGACACAACAAGGTTTCTTTTCCTCTAACCGACCTGAAGGTAAAGGTAACGATGACATTTATAGCTTTAACGCCTATCAATGTCAGCAGACAGTAATAGGAAATGTTAAGGACAATAAAACCAACATTAGTTTACCTAATGCTACCGTGCAACTCATAGATGAACAAGGGAAAATTATTGAAGAAGTACAAACCAACTCAAATGGTGAATATACCCTTGAAGTAGATTGTAATAAAACCTATACCATATTAGCTACTAAAGACGATTATAAAGATGACCAAAGAACACTAACTACTTCTAAAGACAACAAAACTACTAATGAAGTAAATCTTATGCTCACGCCACTGCTCATAGATAATCAAATTGTAATAAACCCTATTTTCTTTGATTTTGATAAGTGGAATATAAGAACAGACGCCGAGTACGAACTCGAAAACATAGTTGATGTCATGCGTAAACACCCAACGATGGTTATTAAAATTGAATCGCATACCGATAGTAGAGGATCAGACCGCTACAACCTTAAGCTTTCAGATCGAAGAGCGAAATCTACACGAGATTATTTATTGTCTCGAGGCATCGCTCCAGAACGTATTGAAAGCGCCATTGGCTACGGAGAAACACAGTTGTTAAATAAGTGCTCTAATGGAGTGAAATGCTCTAAGGAAGAGCATCAACTCAATAGACGATCTTACTTTTATATCGTCAAGGAATAAATCCAAGTAAATCACACATAAAAACGCAAGTTAGTTTTCTGGCTTGCGTTTTTCTTTTGTTTTCAGATAAAATACAATCGAAAACTATTTTATTCAACCGATATGGTGAAGAGTACTTTTCTAAATTTAATTCTTACTATTGTTTTATTGGTCGATAAGGCCTCAGACGGTGATATTACATCTATAAATCTTATTCTTAAAAATTGAAGTATAAAGATTGATATTTTTTTGAATTGGGCAGTAGCTCTTCACGATAAATAGCAGAGACCAAAAGATAAACATAATGAGTTTCATAATAATAAATTTAAGCACTCATCCAGTTCAATTAACCAGATACAATTTGCTTTGCCACTAATGCAAAAAATAATAACCTGAATATGATAGCAAAAAAAAACCACTCTTATTTGAGTGGCTTGTAACGATTTGAAGTATAAGTAAAACTAACGCTTTATAAACATATTAGTAAAATACCATCTTCCTGCTTCATTTTGCTCAGCTGAAATATCAAAATCTGTAAAATCACCTTCTATAGTCTCTTTATGACTAGGACTGTTTAACCAGGCATTCACTACAGATTCTGCCGAAGAGAAGCCATAAGCCACATTTTCTGATACAATATTAGCATTGGCGTTTGCCTGAAGGCTCTCTTTGCGTAGAAAGAAGTTGTCATGAGACACATTATCGTGTTCAATCATATAATCGGTGTGCGTATAAGCCACAGCTTTAACCGTAGGGTGTTCATTTAGAGTATTTAAGCCTTCGGAAATACGGTGGGCATTGATCAATTCCATTATCTCAATCTCAATCTCCTTGGGAGTTGGTGGATTAGGGACTTCGATAGAATTTAAACTTTCGTCAACACTGTCTTTAGAACAACTTGTTACACTGAATATCATGACAAAAGCCAATACAGGCCAAAGTTTTGAAGGTTTCATAAGTAGGTAATTTTGATTTGGTCCTACTAATTTAACCTTGGCATAAACTTAGAATGTTAATATTATGTTAAAATCGATTAAAAACATGTTTTTTGTCGCTTTTTAATGCTTTTTATCGATGAAATGCACAGGTTTAAGGTAATTATGTGCTTTTTATCTTATAAAATATACGCTTTATCGATAATATTAAGGTTGCAAACGCTCGATGGTCCAGTTATAGTCCTTCTTAAGTTGGTAACGTATTCTATCGTGAAGACGATTGGGTCTACCCTGCCAAAATTCTAATTCCACAGGTTTTACTATAAAACCACCCCAAGATTCAGGACGTTCTACAGCTCTTCCCTTATAAGTTTCTTCTAACTGCTTTAAGCGTTCCTCTAAAGCTTCTCTATTTTTAATTGGTTGGCTTTGTTGCGAAACTAGTGCGCCAAGTTGACTTCCCTTAGGACGTGATTCGAAATAACCATCACTTAAATTTGAAGCAATTTTTTCGGCTTTGCCTTTTATTATAATTTGCCTTTCAGCACTCTGCCAGAAAAAAGATAAGCAGACATTGGGATTTGCCGTTATAGCCTTGCCCTTTTCGCTATCGTAATTGGTGTAAAATATGAATCCTTCGTAATTATATTGTTTAAGTAGAACCACCCTGTTTTTTGGATAGCCATCCAAACCTATGGTAGAAACACTCATGGCATTGGTTTCTTCAATGTCATAATTCTTATCCACTTCCATAAACCAGTCTCTAAATAATTCCATAGGGTTTTCTGGCACATTGGATAGTAACAACTCCCCTTTTTCGTAAGACTTCCGGTAATCACTTAAATCTTTTTCCATAATAGTGTCAAAATTAACTTAAATGTAAATATCAGTTTTGTAATTTGAATACTTTTGTGAAAATTTTAAGCATGTTTTTCGAAGCCTCAATATTTGCAAAATCTTTAAATTATAAGAAAGTTGAACTTGATTTTGGTGTCTACTATTTATTTGATAATTTTTTTATTACAGAAGTTAACGAAGGTGAACACTTCGATTATGCAAAATTAAATGTGCTTCTGAGTTCGTTGAGAGCTCATTATGGAACCCATAAGCGACTCGCATATATAGCTAATAGAATAAATTCCTATTCTATAGATCCTGTATTGTGGTCTTATTTCGATGAAGATGATAGTATTCTTATCGCAGCAGCTATTGTAATTTACCGAGACTCGACTTATCTCAATGCCAATATAGAAAAGCAATTGGCATCTATACCCATTAAGCGCGCCCAAAGTTTAAACGACGCTTTAAATTGGGTATCCGGGCTAAAGGAATTTAATTAAATTCCACCATTTTACCATCCTTAGCCAAAATGACATTGTCAAAAACTTTTTGTGCTTCTGCTTTAAAGTCCGTGTAGTTATTGTAACGGGTTGAGTAGTGTCCTAAAATTAATTGACCTACATTGGCAGCCTTAGCTATAAGCGCAGCTTGTTTAGCCGTGCTGTGCTTAGTGTAATCGCACAATGAAAGGTGTTTTTCTAAGAAGGTTGATTCATGATATAACGCTGTTACATTCTTTATGTACGGTATAATGCGCTCATCATAAGCTGTATCACTGCAAAAGGCATAACTCTTTGCAGGCTGCGGATCTGCAGTAACCGTTTTATAATCTATCAATACCATATCTTCATTAAAAACATCAGCCCCTTGTTTTAATTTTTGATAATAGGCTTTATTAATATTTGCTTCTCTAACTGCGTCTATATCAAGCTTGCGTTCCCCTAGTTTTTCACTAAAAACAAATCCATTAGTATATACCCTATGATTTAAGGGTACCGTTTTTACTGCTACTTTAGTATCTTCAAAAATGACTTCACTTTGCTTAGACTGAAGCTCGTGAAAAATAAGCGGATATGTGGTCCAAGAACCGGCAAGTTTCATTTGCATGGTGATGAGTTCTTTTAAACCCCTTGGTGCATAAATATGCAGCTCGGTTTCCCGTTGAGACAGATTAAATGTACCTATAAGACCAAATAGACCAAAATAATGGTCACCATGAAGATGCGAAATAAAGATATGTTTTATTCTTGAAAAGCGTATCTTTTGTTTTCTAAGCGCCACCTGTGTTCCTTCACCACAATCTATAAGAAAAATATGATTTTTTATTTCTAAAACTTGCGAAGTTGGATTTGTATTTACTCGAGGTGTAGCGCTATGACATCCTAGTATTGATAATTTCATAATTAGAAGCCTAAATCTCGTTCAATATCTTCCATTTCTATAACGTCATAGGCTTCGTGTAAAGTAGGTACAACCACTATTTCATCAGGAATTTGATCTAGATTAATTTTGTCAGATACAATTACAAAAGATTTTTTACTAGCCCGATGGGTATTGCTCAATTTTAAAAAATGTAAAATATCTTTAAGGCCTATAGCCTTTAAACCAGAAATATTGAGAATGATATGGTTGTTTTTAAATTTATTGTAGCGTTTTTTTAATTGCCCTACAAAGTTTTTCAATGACGTATTATCTTGGGTTATAATCACAATATTTTCGTCTCTATCTATGATCATTTTAGCTATTGTTTAATTTTTGAAGCCAGCAAGTAGATCACTGCCATTCTAATAGCTACTCCGTTCTCTACCTGATTAAGAATTATGGCATGCTTAGAATCTGCTACGTCACTCGTAATCTCTACACCCCTATTGATTGGTCCGGGATGCATAATGACAATGTCTTTATTAAGACTTTCTAGCAACTCTTTATTGATGCCGTATTGCTGAGCATATTCTCTTGTAGATGGAAAATAACTTATATCCATTCTTTCGTTTTGAACTCTAAGCATATTGGCGACATCACACCATTGTAAAGCACTCATAAGGTTTGTTTCTACCTTAACACCTAATTCATTAATAAATTTCGGTAATAAGGTTTTTGGTCCGCAAACCATAACTTGTGCGCCTAATAATTTTAAGGCATAAATATTAGAGAGCGCTACTCTGCTATGCAAAATATCGCCTACTATAACGACTTTTTTTCCTTTTACTTCACCAAGTTTTTCTCTTATAGAATAGGTATCTAACAAGGCTTGTGTTGGGTGTTCGTGAGCACCATCTCCTGCATTAATAATGCTTGCACTAATATGCTTGGATAAAAATAATCCTGCACCAGGATTAGGATGTCTCATTACCACCATATCTACCTTCATAGATAGAATATTATTCACGGTATCTATTAGGGTTTCACCTTTTTTTACTGAAGATTGAGCTGCCGAAAAATTAAGGACATCTGCCGACAGACGCTTTTCTGCCAGTTCAAAAGATAATTTGGTTCTGGTGGAGTTCTCAAAAAATAAATTAGCGATGGTAATATCTCGTAAGGAAGGAACTTTTTTAATTGGCCTATTAATGACTTCTTTAAATTGGTCGGCTGTATCAAAAATGAGTTCGATGTCGCTCTTTTTGAGATATTTTATACCTAGTAAGTGTTTTACACTTAAATCGCTCATAGTTTTTAATTCGTTATGGTATTGTCTTTATCTACAACGTAAACGCTATCCTCTCCCTCATTTTCAATCCAGTTTACTTTTACGCGCTGTTCATCTATAGCATCAACTTGTCTGCCTTTATAATCCGGTTGAATAGGAAGATGTCTACTAAATCTTCGATCTATAAAAACCATTAATTCCACGTGTTTAGGTCTTCCAAAAGATTGAATAGCCGTTAAGGCTGCTCTTATACTTCGGCCTGTGTAAAGTACATCATCTATAAACACGACGTTTTTATCCTCTACAATAAAGTCTATGTTGGTTTTATTGGCCGAAAGTGGTTTATCACTGCGTCTAAAATCATCTCTATAGAATGTGATATCCAAATGCCCAAGTTTAATGTCTTTTATCTTGTAATCGGTTTTTAGAAGATTTGCCAATCTATTAGCAAAAAACGTTCCTCTTGGTTGAATACCAATTAAGACTGTTTCTGAAAGGTTATTGTGATTTTCTATGAGTTGACAAGCCAATCTGTGTAAAATAATATTGACTTCTTTAGCGTTGAGTAAAACTTTTTGACTCATAGTTATTTTAGCCTATTGCTTTAAGCAAAGTTAGTACAAAAATTTAGGTTTACAATTATTTTATATTGAAAGACTCCATATCAAAAAAGGCTACCTTTTACGGCAGCCTTTTTTATTTAATTGAGATTATAAGATGATTTATTTTTTACCATCCATTTTATCTTTTAAAGCCTGAAGCTTATCATTAGCATCTCCTAAAGTAGGCTTAGCTTCTGCTGCTTGTGCTTCTGCTTTTTTAGCCGCTTGTTTAACAATTTTAGCCTCTTCTTCTTTAAATACCGCAGTATGGGAAGCTACAACACGTTTAAACTCTTTATTAAATTCTATGATTTTAAATTCAGCCTCTTCACCTTTTTTAAGTTTGGAGCCATCTTCTTTCTCTAAGTGTCGAGAAGGTACGAAAGCTACAATATCTTCATTAAAAGTGACGGTGGCACCTTTATCTACAATATCTGTTATTGTAGAAGTATGCGTTGTTCCAATGGCAAAGTCTTTTTCGTACTTATCCCATGGATTTTCTTCTGTTTGTTTATGTCCTAAAGATAACTTGCGTCCGTCTACATCTAATTCTAGTACAACTACGTCTAATTTATCACCTACATTACAGAATTCGCTTGGATGTTTAATTTTCTTAGTCCATGACAGGTCTGAAATATAAATTAAACCATCTATACCTTCTTCTAATTCAACAAAAACACCAAAGTTGGTAAAGTTACGTACAATACCTACATGTTTAGAACCAACAGGATACTTCGTTGTAATATCGGTCCATGGATCTGGTGTTAATTGCTTAATACCAAGCGACATCTTACGCTCTTCTCTATCTAAGGTAAGTATAACTGCTTCGATCTCATCTCCTACAGACACGAAATCTTGTGCCGAACGTAAATGAGTTGACCAAGACATTTCACTAACATGAACGAGTCCTTCAACACCATCAACGACTTCTACAAATGCACCGTAATCTGCAATAACAACTACTTTACCTTTAACCTTATCACCTACTTTAACGTCTTCACCTAAAGCATCCCATGGGTGCTTACTTAATTGCTTAAGACCTAATTGTATTCTAGATTTATCTTCATCAAAATCTAAGATAACTACATTTAATTTCTGGTCTAATTCTACAATTTCATTAGGATGATTAATACGGGACCATGATAAGTCTGTAATGTGTATTAAACCATCTACACCGCCAAGGTCTATAAATACACCGTATGATGTGATATTTTTTACAACACCTTCTAGGACTTGACCTTTTTCTAACTGACTTATGATTTCTTTTTTCTGTTCTTCAAGATCAGCTTCAATAAGTGCTTTGTGAGAAACAACGATGTTTTTGAATTCGTGGTTGATCTTAACCACTTTAAATTCCATGGTTTTATTAACGTACTGATCGTAATCTCTAATAGGCTTCACATCTATTTGCGAGCCTGGTAAGAATGCTTCTATACCGAAGACATCTACAATCATACCACCTTTAGTTCTACATTTTATATAACCATTGACAATTTCGCCAGTTTCATGAGCTTTATTAACTCTTTCCCAAGCTTTGATGACTCTTGCCTTTCTGTGCGATAAGATTAATTGCCCCGTGGCATCTTCTCTTACATCAATAAGCACGTCTACTTTGTCACCAACTTTTAAATCTGGATTGTAACGAAATTCATTTAAAGATATAACCCCTTCTGATTTGGCGTTAATATCGATAATGGCATCTCTGTCTGTAATGTGAATAACTTCTCCTTCAACTACTTCATCATCTAAAGTATCTACGAAGTTTTCTTTTACTAGTTTTTCAAACTCTTCTAATTTTTTGTCGGCGACTTGCTCAATTCCTTCTTCGTAATTGTGCCAATCAAATTCCTCAAGAAATTTTTCAGGGTTTTGCTGTGATTCAGATACAGCGGTTTGGTTTTCTTCTTTAGCCTCAGTTGCCTCAACTTCAGCTTGTTTTGTTTTGTTTTCAGCCATTGCTGATTAAAGATTTGTATTCTGCTTGTTTTAGAAAGTGGTACGGAAAAAACGCACAGAAGAATTTATAATTTTATATTATGACCTTTTCGCTTTCTTATGCTCCGTCAAAAAGGTGTGCAAAGGTAATCTTAATTTTCTGAAATACAAAACCTAAACTTGAGTAAAGAGCCTAATGTACCAGACCTTTAAATTTATACGCTTGTTTTAACCAAGTACCTGATATTTAGTTATATTTGAATACTAACATAAAAGTAATTAAATATGGTTAAAGCCAAGTATCAAAGCGTTCTAGATTTAGGAGAGCAATTAGGCGTTAAAAATGGTAAAGTTGAAGAGTCTGATGGTCAATTAAAAATATGGGGTATGACCAAAACACCATATGAAAAGAATTTACTTTGGGATAAAATTAAAGCTATTGGTGGCGAAAATCCTCAAGATATCATGGCAGATATAACCATTGAAGACTCATCTGTATATGCTAGACATACGGTAAGTTCTGGTGATACATTAGGCAAAATTGCGAAGCATTATTATGGAGATCCTTCAAAGTATCAAGCAATTTTTGAAGCCAATACAGATAAATTAAAATCACCCGATTTAATTTATCCTGATCAAGAGTTGGTTATTCCTAACCTATAACGATAAAAAGCGGTCGCAAGGACCGCTTTTTTTATTCCATTTTTTGCTCTGCTAAATTTAATATAGTCTTAATTTGTTCTGAAATAGACAACTCAGAATTGTCTATTTCTATAGCATCCTCTGCCTTTCTTAAAGGTGAGTCTGTTCTGGTAGAGTCTATGCGGTCTCTTGTATTGATATTGTCTAGTACCTCCTTATAATTAATTTTATCACCACGTTCGGCTAATTCCTTATAACGTCTTTGCGCTCTTGTTTCTGCTGAGGCCGTCATAAATATTTTAAGTTCAGCATTAGGAAAAACCACAGTTCCTATATCTCGACCATCCATGACTATACCTTTATCCTGGCCCATGAGTTGTTGTTGTTGCACTAACTTTTGTCGTACCTCAGTAACCGTAGCGACAGGGCTCACATATTCTGACACCTCGAGAGTCCTAATTGCCTTTTCGATATTATCACCATTTAAGTACACTTCAGAAAACCCAAGACCTTCATTAAACTTAAAAGAGATGTGAATATCGTCGAGCTTATTTATAAGTTCGTTGGTATAGAAAAATCCATCACCTATTAGACCATTTTGTAATGAAAAATACGTTACGGCTCTATACATGGCACCAGTATCTACATAAATATAGTTGAGTGCTTTGGCTACAGCCTTTGCAATAGTACTTTTACCAGTAGATGAATAGCCATCTATTGCTATAATGATTTTTGCCATTATTGTAAATTAATTTGGAGTCCAAAAAAACTAGTGTTTGAAGCACTTGTATATCTGGCATGTGTATAACTAAATCTCATTTTATTAAGTCTTAAACCCACGCCAAACGAGATTCCCGAAAAATTTCTTTGGTCTACTATTCGTAATTCTTCAGCCCTTCTAAAATTATAACCTAAGCGAATATTAAAAGCTCCTTCTGGAAATAATTCGGCACCCAATATAACATGTCTTAAAGCATTATTAAAAAAACTAACATTTTCTTGAGTTTGATTCCCATCTAAATCTGTCGTTGCCCTTGCAGGGTTAGCTTCACCTATTGGCCATTGCTGTAAATTCTCTAAAGTAACATGCCACCTTAAAGGAACATTCTCAAGCGTTTGTGATACACCAAAATTGACTTCAAAAGGAAGTGGCTCATTTTGACCTGCATAAGTAGTAAATTGCGTTCCTAAGTTTCGCACTGTTAGAGCTGCCCGAAAATCTAATTTTTCATTTATATACATGACTCCTAAATCTACTGCACCGCCAACAGAGTTATACTGTTCTAGCAGAGAAGTAATTAATTTAACATTAGCTCCAACATAAAAATCGGTAAATGGTATATTATAATTATAGCCTACCGAAAGTGCGGCTTCATTACCAGAAAAGGTACCTGTTGAGTTACCATTGATATCATATCCATCAAAAGTACCATAATTAATATAGCTGACACCCATATGAAAAGTTTGTACATGGCGATCCCAAGTGTAAGCATAGGCCGCTGTCCCGTAACTTATGCCCCCTAAGTAGCTGGAATAATTTAACGCCAACTGATTATGCATATCACTATTTATAGAAGCTGGATTGTAAAGCGCATCGGTTACGTCGTAATCAAAATTCGTAATATTTTTACCACCTAAGGCAGCTTGTCTTGGTGAGGTTACTAAATTTAAAAACTGATAGGTGGATTCTCCACCTAATTGAGCGAAACAAGGAGAAAGGGCAAGAACAAAAACAATGGTAGATAACCGCTTCATCATAAGTTTGCAAAGTAACTAAATCTACCTTAAAACGCTGATATGAACATTTTATTTTTTAAAAGAAAAGCCTCAAAACATGTTGAGGCTTGTGCTTTATAATTTTTTAGGGTTTTTTACCTTTTGCTTTGTAAGAGCAATCTCTAAAACTTCTTTCATGTCTTTAACATAATGAAATTTAAGCCCTTTTAAATATTCTGGCTTTATCTCATCTATATTTCTTTTATTGTCGGCACAAAGCAATATTTCCTTAATCTTAGCCCGCTTAGCAGCCAATATTTTTTCTTTTATACCACCAACTGGAAGCACCTTACCTCTCAAGGTAATCTCGCCCGTCATGGCAATGCTTTTTTTCACTTTTCTTTGAGTAAATAGTGATACTAAAGATGTTAACATAGTGATACCCGCACTTGGCCCATCTTTAGGCGTGGCTCCTTCAGGTACGTGTATATGCACATTGTATTTTTCGAAAATATCTGGATTAATATCTAATAAATCTGCATTGGCTTTAATATATTCCATAGCAATAGTTGCAGATTCTTTCATGACTTTACCCAAATTACCGGTAATATTTAAGTTTCCTTTTCCTTTAGATAGAATAGATTCTATAAACAATATATCTCCACCAACTCTTGTCCAGGCTAAACCTGTGACAACACCTGCCACATCATTATTTTCGTATTTATCTCTTTCTAGTTTAGGACTTCCCAGAACTTCTACAATGTCCTGATGCGTTATTTTAATATTGTAGTCTTTCTCCATAGCAATATTTTTGGCCGCGTAACGTACCATTTTAGCTATTTGCTTATCTAAACCTCTTACACCAGATTCTCGGGTATAGCCCTCAACAATTTTTTCTATTTGCGGCTTTCCTATTTTTAAATGCGCATGATCTAAACCGTGTTCTTTTAATTGTTTCGGAATAAGATGTCTTTTGGCTATTTCCACTTTTTCTTCGATGGTATAACCGGTAACATTAATGATCTCCATCCTATCGCGCAAAGCAGGCTGTATAGTATTTAAACTATTAGAGGTAGCAATAAACATCACTTTAGATAAGTCGTATCCTAACTCAAGGAAATTATCGTAAAAATCGTTATTCTGTTCTGGATCTAGAACTTCTAACATTGCTGAAGAAGGATCACCTTGATGGCCCGCAGCGAGCTTATCTATCTCGTCTAAAACAAAAACCGGATTCGATGTGCCTGCTTTTTTTAAGTTTTGTACAATTCTACCAGGCATTGCACCGATATAAGTCTTTCTATGGCCTCTAATCTCAGCCTCATCTCTTAAACCACCTAGAGACATTCTTACATATTCTCGTCCTAAGGCTTCAGCAATAGACTTCCCTAATGAGGTCTTACCTACTCCAGGAGGACCAAAAAGACAAAGAATTGGCGACTTCATGTCATTGCGTAATTTTAAAACCGCCAAATATTCTATAATTCGCTCTTTAACATCATCTAATCCGTAATGATCTCTATCCAATATTTTCTTAGCACGCTTAAGATCAAACTTATCTTTACTAAATTTATTCCAAGGCAAATCTAAAAGTAAATCCAAATAATTTCTTTGAATTGAATACTCGGCCACCTGAGGATTCATGCGTTGCATTTTAGATAATTCTTTATTAAAATGCTCTTTCACTTTATCAGACCATTTTTTGGTCTTTGCCTTTTTCTTCATTTCCTCAATTTCTTCACCAGAAGAGACGCCACCACCAAGCTCTTCTTGTATGGTTTTCATTTGTTGATGAAGAAAATACTCGCGCTGTTGTTGATTGATATCGCTTTGTACTTTGGATTGAATATCGTTTTTAATTTCAAGTTTTTGATATTCTACATTCATGTACTTCAGCGTTTGAAGCGCACGGTCTTTAAGGTCATTAACCTTTAGTAGCGACTGCTTTTCTTGAACTTTTAAATTCATATTAGACGAAACAAAATTCACCAAAAACGAATCGCTTTCAATATTTTTTATAGCAAAACTTGCTTCTGTTGGTATATTAGGACTCTCTTTAATGATATCTAAAGATAAATCTTTTATAGACTCTATGATGGCTTTAAATTCGGCATTATCTGGAGCAGGCTTTACTTCGGCAACATCTAATATACTTGCTGTTATGTAAGGCGTTTCCGATATGACTTTATCAATTTTAAAGCGTCTTTTTCCCTGAATAATAATAGTGGTATTACCATCAGGCATTTTCAAAACCTTTAAAATTTTAGCTACGGTGCCAGTTTTATAAATGTCTTTTTCTTTAGGTTTTTCTACAGATTCATCTTTTTGCGCTACAACACCAATGACTTTTCCGTTTTTATTGGCATCATTAATTAACTTTATTGATGTATCTCTACCTGCTGTAATTGGTATGACCACGCCAGGAAAGAGCACTGTATTCCGCAATGGCAGTATTGGAAGAGAATTTGGTAACTTTTCATTATTAATTAACTCTTCATCTTCTGGTGTCATTAGCGGGATTAACTCTGAATTCTCATCGATATCTTGTAATGACAGACTGTCAATATTTATAAAATTTCCTTTTCCCATAATATTTTTAAGCCATTATGTCACTAAGTGTGATGTAATGGGTTTATTTTTGTGTTTTTTTATGATTTAAATGTATCAATATCAGTAATATACACTTAATAATATTTTTATATCCTATTAGGTTCAATTCTCGTGCCAAGCGTAATGATAACCCAATTAACTTTTGAAAAAATGATAAAAGATGCAACTATTTTTCATTATCCTAGTAGAGTTATTTCTTACTTGGTACCCTAAACAATAAACCGATACCGATTAGAAAAAAAACAAATAAGAATAAAATAGAATTTCTCATGCTGCCTGTTATCTGATCTATAAAACCATAAATGAGCATTCCTATAACAATACCTATTTTTTCAGCAACATCATAAAAACTGAAAAACGAGGTGGTATCTTCGGTATCTGGAATAAACTTAGAATAAGTAGATCTCGCTAGAGATTGTATGCCGCCCATTACTAAACCTACCAAAGAAGCAGTGATATAAAATTGTAGTGGTGTTTCTATGAAATAGCCATAAAAACAGAGCATCATCCAAATAAAATTTACAGCAATAAGCGTATGAATATTACCAAACTTTTTAGACGCCAAAGAAGTTAATGTAGCACCAACCACAGCTACAATTTGAATGACCAAAATGCTTACAATTAGACCTGTAGTTTTAGCCTCATCGCTTCCCCAATTGATCTCTTCTTCTCCAAAATAGACAGCCACTAGCATTATTGTTTGTACGGCCATACTAAAGACAAAGAAGGCATACAGATAGCGTTTAAGTCTTAGGTTATGCTTAAGTTGTCTCCAAACGCCTTGTAATTCTCTAAAACCAAAAAATAACGTATGCCTAGTAACCTTGCGTCCTTGATTATGGCCCTTGGGCAACCAATAAAATGAATACTGGCTAAAGAGTGCCCACCAAATGCCTACAGTAATAAAAGAATAGCGCATCATCATTAATTTCTCTTCTCCAGTGTCTTGACTCATCACCATGATTAAATTTAAAATAAGTAACAAAACACTGCCTATATAGCCCATTGAGAAACCTTTGGCACTTATTTTATCTTGTTGCGCCTCAAAAGCAATGTCTGGTAAGTATGAATTATAAAAAACCAAGCTTCCCCAATATCCAATTAATCCCATAAAATAAAAAAGTAAACTTAAATGAATACGCTCTAAACTAAACCAATATAAACCTATACAACCAGCAGCACCTACATAGCAAAAGAACTTCATAAAAAACTTTTTATTTCCTACATAGTCTGCAACACCAGACAAGATAGGTGATAAAACGGCCACCACCATAAATGTAAATGCTGTAACAAATGTAATTAGAGCGGTACTTTTAAATGTATAGCCAAAAGCCATAATCTCTTTTACATCTGAAATAAATAATGCTGAATAAAATATAGGAAAGATGGAAGAAGCGATGGTTAATGTATAAACCGAATTAGCCCAATCGTAGAAGGCCCAAGCGTTAAGAAGTTTTTTGCTTCCTTTTTTGAGTCGTTGCATGGTCTAAAATAAAAAAACTGTTCAAAAGAACAGTTTTTAAAACATTAAAATCATAGTATTTTTAGTCGCCTATAGGTCTAAAGGAAGAAACTCCAAATTTCTTAGCCTCTTTTTTTGCCTTTGGTACTAGATCCCGAAGGTTAGCAATTCTTGAATCGTTACTTGGATGCGTACTCATAAATTCTGGCGGCGACTGCCCACCACTAAGCGCTTTCATACGCTTCCACAGTTCTGGTGCCTCTTCTGGGTTGTAACCTGCAATAGCAGACAAATACAATCCTATTTTATCGGCCTCTGTTTCGTGGGCTCTACTAAAAGGTAACATTCCTAAAACTTGTGAACC
>Ga0207419_1001452_pt1 | contig 17799 bp, 13 predicted proteins | sample ElkSloMetagenome_4_FD_184723 | JGI IMG/M metagenome (GOLD analysis project Ga0207419, IMG submission 184723) | Hot spring microbial communities from Elkhorn Slough, Monterey Bay, USA - MD2A (version 2) | ecosystem: Environmental > Aquatic > Marine > Intertidal zone > Estuary: Microbial mat ...
TCTTCTTTCCATTTCTGCATGGCTTGTTTCAATTCCACCACTTTTTCCGGATTTTCAGCTACCAGATTGTTTCTTTCGCCTACATCTTCGGCCAGGTTGTAGAGTTCAAGCCCTTCATCTTCATAGTAATAATGCAGCTTCCAGTCGCCCCGGCGAACTACAGTGCCCGGGCGGGTACGGAACAAGGGGTCGCGACCATCATCCTCTTTGGGATTATAAGCCTGCAGGTAAATGGGAAAATGCCAAACCAGGTCCCGGTCCGCAATAGCTTCTCCGGATAAAAGCGGGGAAATGTCCACCCCATCCTTTACCTGTGAAACCGGGCTATTGGTAATGGCAGCCAAGGTTGGAAAAAAGTCCATGTTCACCACCGGAGTATTGTTTTCAGTACCCGGTGTGATTTTTCCCGGCCAGCTGATGACCAGCGGCACCCGGATGCCACCTTCGTAATACGATCCCTTGCCTGCCCGCAGGGGTTCCTGTGAAGAAACGGAGCGGATGCCGCCATTGTCGGAGGTAAAAATCACAAGGGTATTCTCGGCAATGCCTTGCTTTTCTAGTGCCTCCATGATCTGCCCTGTAGACCAATCGATTTCTTGTATAACATCGCCGTATAAACCTGCCCCTGATTTACCTCTAAATTTGTCTGAAACATAGAGTGGCACATGCGGCATGCTGTGCGCTACGTACAGAAAAAAAGGTTCTTCATGATTGGTGTTGATAAAGTCCACTGCTTTTTGGGTGTACCAAGTAGTTAATGAATCCTGATTGTCAGAAAGGTACCGTACTGTTTTGGTACCTTCGACAATCGGTAAGTCATCAAATTGAAAATTAGCGTTATTGGGATGTTTCGCCCACATATCATTGGAGTAAGGTACCCCAAAATACTGATCGAAGCCTTGGTTAGTAGGTAAAAATTGTGGCAGGTGTCCTAAGTGCCATTTACCGAACATGGCAGTGCTGTAATTTTTCTGTTTCACAAGCTCTGCCAGTGTTATTTCTTGGGGGTGCAAACCCACAGAATCTGTTGGAAAAAAAGCACCCGAAACCCCGACCCTATTGGCATAGCAACCTGTTAGTAACGAGGCCCTTGAAGCTGAACAAACTGGCTGGGATACGTAAAAATTTGTAAGCTTGATGCCTTCCTTAGCCATTTGGTCTAAGTAGGGTGTTTGGTAGTTTTCTTGCCCAAAACAACTCAAATCGCCATATCCCAAATCATCGGCAAAAATTAGAACAATGTTGGGGGGAGTACTTTCTACAGTTGGCTGCTCATTGGCTTGGCAGGCTAGCAAATAAAAAAGGAGCAACAAATAATGAAGTTTTTTGAGTCGTCTATTAGTAAGCATAATTCAAAGTTAAATAAGCCTGGTATCTTTAAAACCAAGTTTATTCGAAGTTAAGAAATAAATAGCTATATGAGGATAATGCCTTACTCACTGCCTTTTTCTTTTGTATCGATTTGAAATTTATCCACACTTTTAATATACAAGTCTCGCTGTGGAAAAGGAATGGTAATGTCGTTCGTTTTGAACAATTTATCTATGGTCATGCTCAAATCGCTCCTGCCTGTTAGAAAATCATCTATGCTGGTCCAGCACAGTACTCTAAAAACAAGGGAACTATCCCCAAAATTATGGAACACGACAATGGGTCTCGGTTCTTCTCTCACTACCTCGCATTTACTCACAGCTTCTTTCAATAGTTCGATTACTTTTTCGGTATCTGTACCATAGGCAACGCCAACAAATATCTCTATGCGGCGCATTCGGTCTGAGTGTGTCCAGTTGATCACATTTTTAGAAATCAAATCGCCATTGGGAATGATCACTTCTGAACCCTCAAACACACGAACTTTGCTCGCTCTAATTCCAATGTCCTGTACTTCTCCCATCAAATCGTCTATTTGCACGATATCACCAATCTGAATAGGTTTTTCCACCGCCAAAATAAAGCCCGAAACCAGATTGTTAAAGATGTTCTGTAAGCCAAAACCTATACCTACACCTAAGGCACCGATGATAATGGTAATGTTTTCAACAGGTAGGCCAGAAAAAGCAACCGCCATGAGCAAACCGATGGTGATTACACCGTACCTCACCAAAATAGTGAGTGCACCTACATTCCTTTTTTGCACCGAGCCTTCTCTTCCCAAATCTTCCTTAAAAATCTCTTCTAATATTCTAGAAAGCTTGGTAGATAAGTAAATGGTAACCACAAATAAAACAAGCCCTGAAATGGTGTAAGTGACCGATCCTATAGATCTTTCGGTGAATAAGAGTTTCTTAAACGGCTCGGTAACCTCTACATAAAACCCCGAATTTTTTAAGACCACAATTAACCAAGCAAACACAGCTATAATTTTTACTATTCGCTGCAAGCTCGATTTTATAGTGGGGTAATTTTTTTTGATAGATTTAAATTGCTGTAGCCGATTCGATAACAAAAACAATTTAAGGATATCGGTTATTACAAAGGAGGAGATATGGAAAAGTGCTGCCAATACAATAGCCGCCGAGACTCGGTTTATTATAAATTGCGAGAATTCAAAATACCCAATAACGTTACCCAATATTGATAAATAAAGTGCATAACTGGCCACTCTAAAAAGATATTTAAATGTTTTGAGGTATTCTCCTTGGTAGTTTTTTTGAATCCTCCTTATAGAATACACCATGAGGCTAGCAAAAACGATTAAAGCAAGCCGATGAAATAAAGAATTGAATACGATGAAATGCTGGAAATGCACCAAAACAAAAATGCTCGAAAAAATAGCGGTCTCCTTAAAAAGTGCGTACAGCTTAAATCGGTAAATAAACACCAAGATGGGCAAGGGCAAAAGAATGAGTACTACATCAAAAAAATCCCCGGGCGCCCCATAATGTACCCAACTAGTGAGGGAAAGTGTGAGCAAAAAACTCGCTGTTTGCGGGTTACGTAAAGGATGCAGCACGTGCACAATCTCATCGGACCTTTTGTTGTAGCGCTCCCATAGTTTTTGCTGCCTTTTAAAGTACAAGGCTATGCCCAAAATAATAAAGTAACATAAAATATGAACATAGAAACGCCACTGATACTTAGAGATATAAAGGCTTATTTTATCGATGCTGCTTTTGAGGTTGTCTAGGGTGTTTTTAGTAAAGTTATCTTTCCTGCTTATCTCCCAAATAGGCGATGATTTAATGCCCAATTTACCCTCGACCATTTCTTCTATCTTCACCAAGTTTCGCGTCTGTATGGTTTTGAGCTCTTTGAGCAGTTGGGTCTCATAGTTTAAATTGTTCAAAATATCATCTACCTCGCTTTTGCTGCGCTCTATTCTTTTGTAAACCACATCGAAGAGGTAAAGGAAGCTGTCTTTCGAGATATTTAATGCATTACTATTGTCTAATGCATCGAGTTCTCGTGCCAAACTGTCTCTGCTAATGTCTTGTAAAGTGGCATAAAGCGTATCGATTTCCTGTTTGTAAGTTTGCATCTCTTCAATGAGCTCTACCGCTTCTTCGTTATACTTCTCAACATCTTTAATAACGTTCATTTGCTGAGTCTCGAGGTATTTTAGCTCATACACCGAAAGGTTTTTGAGCGAAGTTTCATCTAGCAATAAAGTATTAGAATTGATGGTATTGATATCGGCAGAAACCTCAATGGCAACTTTACTCAAATAATTAGAATCGGGCAAAGCCTGACTGAAGACTTCTAAATTGCGCTTTAAAAGCTGCAGTTTAAGTAAGTCGTTCTGCTTTTCAGAAGTGCTCTTCTGCTGTGCATGTACGCTTTGTTGGCTAAGTATACAAAAAACAAGCAGGAGCAGGTTTTTGTAGTTCAGAAAGTGTTGTTTCATATTAAATTTATCTCACCTTCAAATTTAGTGATAATCCAATGTAAACCAGCTATGTACATTTAATGACTTTATACACTAAATACAAAATGATCCCTTATCCGATATGAAGGATAAAAAAAAGCCCTTCAACTCAGTAGTTGAAGGGCCTAGAAAATCAGTTCTCTTAAATTAGCTGTTTCGCATTTCGAGGATTTCTTTTCTTACATCTTGTGCAATATTCTTAAGCTCTAGCATGGCTTTTCTTAGTCTAGTGCCAGCTGCTTTGTTGCCTTGGCTATAAAACTTTTCTGCATCTGCATCTGCCTGCTCGAGGATTTCTTTAATTTTTGTGTACTTCTCCATAGTTAGTATTTTTTATTTAACTAAGGCAATTGTAATAAATAATTCACTTAAAAAATCGCTTTTGAATAAGTTTTTTGTTAAAAATGGGCATTTTATGTAAAAAAAATCCTATAACAAGTTGCACAACACGTCATATTGGAGCATTTATCTAAAAATTATACATTTTTTTACCTAAAGCTCACCCTGTCTCACAGCCCAATAAGCGGCATTTCTAGAGAAAAATGCCTTGCCTTTTTCAGCATAAATTAACTGTCCCAATTCAATGGCCTGAGCCCTTAAATCACGTACTTGCTCATCAATAAAATGCCGCATTTCAGATGAGGGCTGCCCTTCAAAATCTGCGCTGTAAACTTTCTCTTTAAATACTGCCAAATCGTGCTCGTCGCCTAATAGCGTAGAAAGGTCAGAAAGCGAATCGGTGTATGCATCGAGCATGCTAGGCCATAGTTCTTCCAAAAATTTTAACTGATTCCATAGGTATTTTACCCGCTTGCGCCACTCGTGGTAATCATGTGGATCTTTAGAGCCATTGGCTTGTTCGCATTGTTTTTTCCCCTTTTTGTAGGTCTTTTTCAACCCTGCAGCCCAGCTTTTAAAAGCTTCATTTTTAAGTGGCCATTGATGCAGGCGATCTTTTAAAGTACGCAATTCTTTCAAAATTTCTTCTCGCAGCTCGGTTTGATCTCCAATTTCCTCAAAAAGCGCTTTCCTTTCTGCTACCAACTTTTTCCTAAAATCTGAAATTTCATCTTGCAAGTTGTCATAATCCGATGCTGTGGCAATCTCTAACAGTTTATCTACCGTTTCGATCAAGGCAGTAGCATCTCTTAAGCCAGAAAGCTTTCGACCTATGTCTCTATAATCTATGTTTTCTTCTTTGTAATGCCCTTCACCAATCTCCTTTCTTATCAATCTCAGAAGGGCACGCATCTTCTTTATCGTTTTCCTTACTGTATGTATGGCCTCGTGCTCATCTTCGGGATTTTCTAAACTTGAAAGCATGGTATTGCTTAAGTTTAGGGCTATATCTGTAACATTTCTTTTTACCGATTGATTGGTTGAGAAGGTTTCCGCCATACTTATATCTATCTTCTATTTCTTATCATTATTAACTCCTCAATAATATGCGAGAATTGATGTAAACTATAAAGCTTTTTTCAAAAATTTTAAGGAAAAATATATTTAAAGTCGATGGGAAATGTAAACAAGCTTAAATCCATTGAAAGCAATGATATTTTCATAAAAAATTGATATTCAATGAGTTATAACTGTTTTAGGCGTTTTATCTAAAAAATATTTACCTTATTTTTGTAAATAGATATTAATGCAGCTAATAAAAACTACATGTGTAAGTTTTTATAGTGAATTCTAAATTTAACATTATGAATACTAGACTGACAAAAACAAGCGACAACATCGATCAAGAAATGCAGAAACTTAGAGATGGTTTTATGGCATTGAAACAAAAACGGGAAAAGCTCCAGAAAAAAATTGACGATTTTAAAAAAAGAAGTGCTTAGGCTTCTTTCTTAAAACCGTAGGGGCAATGACGGCAGCCGTTTTTACAGCAATAACCTCTTTTCTTGAGATAATGCGCTGTAAAAACGAGCTTACCGTCCTCATAATAGTAGTCTTCTTTACTAAATTTCCGCTTCTTGCCTCTAAAATTCATTAGTTGTTATTTTCTTTAAAGTGAAAACCTCCGTTAGGAATCACACCCACGGTAAACTCATCTATTTTTTCTCCATTTTCTGGATTGTAGCGCATAATTTTGCCATTGCTCACAAAATCACCCGCATCGCTGCCAATCAAATATCCACTTTCGGGATCAAAACCTAAGCCGTACAAAGAGGCGGAAAACAAAGCACTGCTAGGCAAATCGGTGGCATCTACAGACATCTTGTAAATACTACCTGCTAAGGTATAAAATATATGCTCGCCATCGCTGTCTATTACCAAATTGCTCGGTCTAGATTGAAAATCATCAAAATCAAAAATAAACTCAATCACATTATTTGTCGGGTCTAATTTATACAAGCTACCAGACTCCTCTAGACCAGAAAAATCTGGTAAAAACTTACCTGCACAAAGCACCCAAATTTTCTGGTTTTTATCTTCTACAACCCCAACAGGGCTACTACCGACCAAAACATCTTCTATAAGGGCATCTGTGGCAGTATTTATTATGCTCACTTTATCGTCGCTAGAAAAACCGCCTGAGCAAGGCACATAAAGTTCTCCATTGCTATGCAACATCATTTTACCAGGGCCCAAAGCAGTAGTAATTTCACTGCTTACGGTATAGGTATTTAAATCGATAACGGCCAACTTGCCTTCTGTACCATCAGACCAAAGGCTTACATAGGCTTTATCTTCATCCACACCAAAAAAATGTCTAGGCAGTGCTAAGTTCTCTATGGTAGCAATGCTCTCAAAAGTCTCTGCGTCGGCCACTTCCACTTTATTAGCATTGTTCACTACCATAAATATTTCTCTATTATGTACAGCAACCGATTGGAGGATATTTCCCAGTGGTCTATTATTTACTGTTTGAAAAACATTGTTGCTCACGGTGTTGGTACTGTAATCAAAAAAGCTTACTGTGCCCGTTCCATTTTGGAAAGGCCCTTCATTCGCAATAAGAAAGCCATTCTCGTATTGTGCAGCATTGGGTTCATTAGGTGCCGTAGGCTCTACCTCAGGATCATCGCCGTCGCAGGCAAATAAAAAGCCTATGAAAAAAAAGTAAGATAAAATTTTAAGAAGCTTCATGTTAAATATTAAAGTTGGGTTTTATAATGATTCCGAATTGATAATTTCTCCCTGGCATAGGGCGCCATTCCATTACTTCATAAGTCTTGTTAGCAATATTGTAAATTTGTGCTTGCAGATCTACTTCTACCAGTTTGTGCTTTAAGGTGTAAGAAGTTAAGAAATTGGCCAGCATAAAGCCTGGCAACGCAGATGTATTACTGTTGGTCGTGTAAACTTGCCCGTTGTATTGCTGCTGCCAAGTAAGTTTCAACGCATCATGCTTAAATGTGAAATTGGCGCTTCCTGTATGGACGGGCGTGTAAATCAATTGATTGCCTTCGTTGCTTCTGTTGGCCTCATACGCTTTTTCTATAGTAGATTTTGTGTGATGATAGCGGAGCAAAAGATTAAATTTCCCTCGAGGCAGGGTCTTTTCTAATTCCCAAGCAGCTTCTAGCCCTCTTGCCCAAACTTGTTGTACATTTTCAGGCGACCAAAAACCATTGCCCGGTCGCCACAAAATCCAATTGCTTATTTTATTGCTAAAGGCAGTAAGTTTTAAGCGAGAGTTGAGTCCGGCCAAATCTTGCTGAGCTTGTATGCCTACCTCTTGAGACCAGCCTGCTTCGGGTTGCAGGGCCGAATTGCCGCCGGGCTGCCAGTACAAGTCATTGAATGTTGGTAAACGATACGAGCGCGACAGCTTGGCCAATACGGTTAAAAATGTAAGAGGTTGATACTCTACCCCGAGCGTAGGTACCAAAGGCGCATTTTCATACTCTGCAAACTCCTGCCTTACACTCATACGGGCACTTAGTTTACTCGCTTGATCTTGGTATTTTACAGAAGCCAATAAAGAGGCTCTATGCTGGTTTTGTACTTGATCGAGGTAATTGGCATTGCTCCCCAATAAAAATTGATGCTGCACACCGCCCTGCACTAAAAACCAATCATTAACCTGCCAATTGGCCTCTGCCTCATTAATCCAGGTCTGGCTTTTACTCAAACTTTCTAATTGTATATCGGGGTCTTTAAAAAGTAATTCTTCTGTAGTATAACCGCTTTGTAGTTTCCAATCAATTTGTTTGTGGTAGCCTGTCCAAGTGAGTAGCATTCTTGCAAAGCGGTCGTCTTGGGTGGCACGGCTGCTATTTTCGGTGAGTGTTGCAGGGATTTCTCGCTCGTTTTCCTGCCCCCAAAACCTAAATGCCAATTGTTGGTTTTTTGCAAAATTTACATAATTTTCTAGTAATATACCGCGCTGCCTAAAAGCGGCATGGGCCATACTTTCTCTCGGCGTATTTGCCTTCGCTCTGTTGTTAAATGTAAAATCATTTTCTGCTTTGCTTTGAAATACCTTGGCAGAAACAAACCAATCTTTGCTGCCATAGCTTGCTGAGTAGGACTGAAAATGCTTGCCAAAACTACCAAAAACCTGTGCTATGTTAGCTTGTATTCCACTATTAAATTGAGGCTCATTTTGTAAATATAGCGTGCCACCTACCGCGCCACTTCCCCAAAGTGCGCCTTCCCCGCCCAATTGCAGTGCAGCTCTATCAACCAAGTTTGCTGGCAATAAAGAGAAATCTAATTGCCCGTTCATAGTACTTTGTAGGGGCATGCCGTTCCAAAGTACGGCGGTGTGGCTTGCGCCCATGCCTCTAAATGAAGAAGTGCTTAAACTACCTGCTCCGTAAGATTTAATATAAACAGGTGAAATATTGGCCAATAGCTCGCCCATGCTCAATGCCTGCTGATTTCTGATTTGCGCACTATCAAAAGTAAACACTTGAGAACCCGTGCTAAAATGCTGTAAACGGCTGGTTTCTACTTGCACGCTTTCAAGCAGCCAAGTACTATCAGAAAAGAAGGCCTCTGATCGAGATTTGTCATCGGCAGACCCTAGGTTAAATTCTTGAGCGATGGAATTTTGAGCGAAAGCACAGGTTATCCATACAATTACACTAAAAAACCACCAAGCATATTTGGTCTTTAATTCCTTTAAATAATTCATTACAAATGATTTAACAATGAGCTAAACCATCCGTAACCGCAGTAAAAAATTGAAATACACAGGATGAACGGAGCAAGCACCGATCATGATGGTATTCTTTGCTTTTTTCCCGAAAGCTACGAATGAAAGTGCGAGGCAGGTCTTCTGACTTACTCTTCCTTACCGGCCTTCCCATTCCGTAAGGAACAGTGGCAGAGGTAGGTAAGGAGTTTGGATGAGCTTACAGCAGCGGGAACTGTCCAGGATTCTCACCTGATTCCCTTTTAATTTTCTTTCCCTGCCGGGAGAGAAAAACCAAACACATGGCAAATGTGAGAAAGTTTTTGGGATTAAAAAAGTAAAAATGCCATAAAGTGCAGGTGAGGTTTTTTATTTGAAAGACTTGGATACTTTCATGAGTGGGGAGACTTTTTGAAGCTTTTTGATTTTGCCCATCACTTAAAACATAACGGATTTAATTAGGCAAATTAAGCTAGGCTATGTAAGTAATTCCCTTTGTTATGCAAGCTACAAACTGAGGACGTTTATAGAATTTAGTTAGGCAAACTGTATAGCTATTAATAAGTAGCAGAAGCGGAGTCATGATTTTGACACAGGCCGTAAAATTAAGGCATAGACCTGTGCCAAGTGAATTTGAACAAAATGTATCATTCCTGATCTTGATGATCAGCCATCATTTTCTTATGATCTTCTATGATAGTTTCATGCTCACTCTTCATTTTTTCATGCTCTGACCTCATCTGTTCGTGGTCTGCTTGCATTTTTTCGTGTTCTGCCTCAAGAACCTCCATATCTTGGCCTCCTTTGGCATGACTATCTACTAAAGCCATGTGTTCCGCTACCATCGCCTCATGTTTTGCAATAAGATCCGCATGGCTTTGAATAATGGCCTCGTGCTGTGCCTCCATAGCAATGTGGGTAGAATCGGTCGCGCCCTCGCTTACACTTTTATGCTCAGAAACCATTTGATCATGCATGCTTTCCATATCGGCATGTGCCCCTTCCATTTCTTCGTGCTCTTTTTCCATAGCATTATGCTCCTCGACCATTTTTTTGTGTTCTTCTGATTCTGCCGGATCTGAGGCACAACCAAAAAATATTGAAGAGATTAGAAGTAGAGTAGTAAAAAATCTTGAAGTTGTTTTCATTATAAAAAATTTAGTTTAAAAATATCCCGCTAAAGTAGGTTATTTGCCTTGTTTAGTAAAGCTTTTTTAATAAATTAATTCATACTTTTAGCTGCAAACAAGCTAAAAGAACATACGTACCGCGAGAGTATAAGCTATATCTATAACCATTTCAGGGTTAACTCATCCCCTAAATCCCAACATAAACTTGTAACTTTGCAATGCAACAAACTTTTTCAATTATAAAATTTTCCAGATATGAAAGCGAAGCATTTTTTATACTTAATCGCCATAGGTTTGTTTGTGGTTTCTTGCGAAAATAGTAAGACAGGAAGCAATAAACTACCCGTTTTAGGCACCGTAGAAGAAGCCCAATACCAGTTTGTAAACCAAGACAGTGCAGAGGTTTCTCCTAAAACCTTTGAAAATAAAATTTACGTAACCGATTTTTTCTTTACCACTTGCCCCACCATCTGCCCTACCATGAAACAGCAGATGCTAAGGGTATACGAAGAATTTGAGAACAACGAAAATGTAATGCTGCTTTCGCACACTATAGATCCACAACACGATACCGTGGGCGTTTTAAGAACCTATGCCGAAGGTTTAGGCATTGCTTCTGATAAATGGATGATGGTAACAGGCGACAAAAAAGAAATATTTGATATTGCCGCCAAATACATGGTTTCTGCCTTAAAAGATGAAAGCCAACCAGGTGGTTTGGTACATAGTGGCGCTTTTGTTTTGATAGATCAAAATAAAAAAATCCGCGGCTATTACGATGGCACCAAAGAGATGGAAACCAACGAACTCATCGATGATATGAAGGTTTTGCTAAATGAATAAGAAAACGCTTACAATCTTAGGCCCGGCTTTAGTTGGTTTGGTGGTGGTGCTCATTTTACTTTATAGTACTCGAGCTACCGACCAAGGGGCGGAGTTGTATGCCGTACATTGCCAAAGCTGCCACATGGAGAATGGACAAGGTTTACGAGGTGTTATACCGCCAGTAGCCAAAGCCGATTACTTAAGTATCCACAGAGCAGAATTGGCCTGCCTCATTCGATATGGAGCTGAAAACCCTATGGTGGTAAATGGTAAAACCTACCAACAAGCCATGCCCGGTAATGAGCAACTCACCGAAACCGACATTGCCAATGTACTCAACTACGTGCTTAAGTCTTGGGGAAATGAGGAAAAACCGCTCTCATTACAAGAGGTGCAGAATCAATTAGAAGCTTGCGACTAGTTAGGTAAGCCATGTACCGCCAAGTTCTTGTTTTTATAACTTTGCAAAGCAGTAACTTCTCGCCCAAACCAAGCAGGTTTTTTAAAATGTAGACTTTCTTTTTCGTCTTTAAACTCTACCTCTGCCACCATCAATCCCTTGTGCTGCCCAGAAAAAACATCTAATTCAATGGTATGCTTTCCAAAGGGAATTTCATAGCGGGTCTTTTCTACGGTTCGTTCTCCACAAAGTGGCAATAGCCTATCAAATTCCTTTTTGTGTATATTTATTTCGGCTTCCTTTCTTTGTAGTTTGCCTGTATTCTTTACTGTCATAAAATAATGCTGCTCTTTTTTTCTGATTCTAACCTCGTTGCCTCCTTCTTCAACAGCCAGATATCCTTGAAAGATAAGCTTACCTTTGGTTTTCTTTAAATTTTGGGGAACTTTAAGTATTAAAAATTTACGCTCAATTTCTACTGACATCTATCTAATATTTAAAGATGAAACAAAATATATTTCTATCAATCCTTTTAGCTTTCACCATTTTTGCTTGCTCCCAAAATAAGCAAGAAGCCATAAAAGAAAAACCGCCTCAAGGGCCAAACTTTATCATTATTCTAGCCGATGATTTAGGCTATGGCGATATAGGCTGCTTTGGCGCCACCGACATCAAAACTCCCAATATAGACCGGATGGCAGCCGAAGGCGTTAAATTTACTGCACATTACACAGCCTCTCCTGTTTGTAGTCCATCAAGGGCAGGTTTACTCACCGGCAGAAATCCACACCGCATGGGCATTGAAGGCGTATTTTTTCCCAATAGTTTTACAGGTATGCCCACAGAAGAAAACACCTTGGCAGAATTGCTAAAAGAGAACGAGTATGCAACAGGAGTTGTAGGCAAGTGGCATTTGGGGCATCATCACCAATATTTGCCCTTGCAAAATGGTTTTGATGAATACTACGGCATTCCATACAGTAATGACATGGCAAGTGTGGTTTACATGAAAGGCAATGAAGTAGATTCCTTTAAAGTGGATCAACGTTATACCACCCGCACCTATACTGAAAAAGCAGTAGATTTTATCCAAAGGCATAAAGAAGAACCTTTCTTTTTATACTTGGCGCACAACATGCCTCACGTGCCTATTTACGCTTCTGAAAAATTTTTGGGCACTTCTGAAAGAGGCTTGTATGGCGATGTAATACAAGAAATTGATTGGAGCGTAGGCGAAGTATTGAATACACTTGAAAAAGAAAACCTGCTTGAAAACACCATTGTGGTTTTTAGCAGCGACAACGGACCTTGGTTGGTCATGGAAGACCATGGCGGCTCAGCTGGAATTTTGAGAGAGGGCAAACAATACACTTTTGAGGGCGGTATGCGGGTGCCTACAGTAGCTATGTGGAAGGGAAAGTTTCCACCACAGGAGTATGCAGAAACGAGTTTGCAAATGGATTGGGTACCCACTTTTACCCATTTGGCAGGCGTAAAACTAGACCCTAGTAAAGCTTACGATGGCCTGAACCTTACCGACGCCTTAATGAACCAACAGCCCATCACCGAAAGAGACTATTTGTATTTTCATTACAACCACGATGATTTGCGCGCCATGCGCTCTGGTAAATGGAAATTGAAATTACCTTTTGAGGGTTTTGATGGCGCTGTTTGGATGTCTGCCGTTCCTGCCCATGATACTTTATTATTTAACCTAGAAGAAGACCCTGGTGAAACCACCAACCTAGCCAAAGAAAATCCTGGCCTAGTACGAGAGCTCAGCACAAAAATGACAACCTTAAGAAACGAAATGGGTGCGTTTCTGCCTGCTATTCCAACTAGGTCAGGTGCAGACAACAGCCATTATGAATACTTGAGGTCTAAAAGGGAAAAACAGTAGTCACTGTAAGCTGATCTATTGTTGAGTTGGTACGTTGAATTTACTACTTCTTAACCTACCAACTCAACAACTTTACAAAACACAGCTTTTTCCTATTTGAGGTTTACTCTACTGCATAAATTCTACCTCATGAGCTCCCATCTCCACACTTCATCGCTAGGGGCTACAGGTATATTTCTGATATACGTCATGCCGAGCTTTCTTAAAACATGAATAGAAGCATCTTCTGTGGGAGTGGTGTGCGCCTTAATGCCTTTGGCATCGTGCTCAAAAGCATAGTCAATGAGTGCAGATGCTGCTTCTGAGGCCAAGCCCATATTTTTAAAAGGGGGCAGTATTTCATAAACGATTTCTACAAAACCAGAATCGTCTGGCCCTGCTTTAAACCCGCCTACACCTATTAGTTTTTTGCTCCGTTTCGATGTATAAAGAAACATATTCCAAATAGAACTGCCGCCGGCATCTACAAAGGCCTCGTAAGACTCTTTTAGTGCCGATACAATGATACTATCGGTAAGCCATTGAATGGGTTTTTCCGTTTCTAAGAGAAATGAAAGTCGCTCCAAGTCTTCATTAATGGCCGCTTGGTATGCCTGTGCTGTAAAGGTTAACAGATTGAGCCTGCTAGTTGTAATCATTAAGTCCTCCTCAATTGTGAATAATTGGATAAATCGAGCTCTTAAATTTGATATATTATGAGATAAAAAAACAAGTTTTTATTTCACTTTTTTAAAAGCAAATTATTTTTTAAAACCGTTCCAAATTAGCCAAGCGTATATTTATGATGAAAAAAAATCTCCCTAAGACTTGATGTATGGTTGAGAAGGTTACCATTCACCAAGTCTTAGGGAGCTACTAACTCAATTATTGGCTTTTTTTACTCTTAAAATAGACCCAATCCAGTACGGTTACCACGTTGGCGTCTGCTTCTTTTGTATCAAAAGCAAAGTAGATGTCTTGTTTGCCCTCAACACTCTTTACAGCGACATCTATTTCTTCTAGACCCATACGGGTGAGTGACTGTTCTAATTCAATGCTGCCTAGCAATTCGCCATCGGGTGCACCTGCCCTAATCTCCATAGTGCCGCCTTTGGTAATACCCGGAGCAAAAGCCACCTTAGCAGTAATGGTATTAATGCCTGTCATATCAATATCCTGCATCATAAAGTAGCCTCCTTTAGAGCCAATCACAATGGTCATATCTTCTTCTACTCCAGGCGTTTCAGCAGCTTTAACAGGGAATTTTGGTGCGCCTTCGCCTTTATCGTAATTTTCCGCTTGTATGCGGGCATTTCTAATAATCACCCTTTCACTTGAGGTTAGTGGGCCAATCACTTCGCCTCCTTTATCAGTATAGCTAGCCGTAAGTACGTAAGCGCCCTCTCCTTTGCCATTCATGTGGGCAGAGCTGTTTAAAATACCTTGGTACGCTAATTTCTCCACTTGTTGTTTTTCACCTCCTAAAGAAAGAATGTAGCGCACCATTTGGTTGGCTTGCTCTTGGGTTAAAGATGGATGTGCTGCCATGGCTGTTTCACCCCAAACACCTCCACCACCATTGATGATTTTACCAGACAGATACTCAACCGCATCTGTTTCACTTTGGTATTTTTTAGCAACATCTTGGTAAGATGGACCAATTGACTTATTGGCTTCTTTATGGCAAGAGTAGCAATCTGATTTTTCCATCAATTGTTTACCCATAGCGCCTAATGAGGCATTGACCAAAGCTTGGTGTCCTTGCGCTGCTTCGGTTACATCGTACCCCTCGGGCAAGTAATTCATGGTTACAATGATATTATCTGTATTGATGGTACCTGCCTCGGTACTTCCATCTTCTTGATCGGATACTTTTATGCTATAGTTCAATTTAAAAGGTTGCCCATCTAAAAAGAAAGAACTATTGCCCTGATCGAATTCCCAAGCCAAAGTAGCCGGCTCATTGCCTATCCTTAATTTTTTGGTTGCTTCTGAAACTTCGCCTTCTTTGTCAGAAACTTTTAGAGCTACCGTATATTCCCCAGGAGTTTCAAATGTATAATTTACATCTGCCTCAGTAGAAATAACTTCGCCATTCTCTTTCAATTTCCATTCAAATTTCAGCTCGTCACCATCATAATCTAGGGAATTACGCCCTGTTAATTGTACTTGCATAGGAGCCGCACCAACGGTTTTATCCGCTTCTAACTTAGCTACAGGCGCACGGTTGCCTTCAATGTATTCAATGCGTGCTAGTTTACTTTCTGGATTTTGCGAAAACCAACCTCTACCGTATTCTAAAATGTACAGTGCCCCATCTGGCCCATACGCCATATCGATAATATTATCAAAGTGCATATTGGGCAAGAAGGGAATCATTTTATCAAAGTTGCCTTCTTCATCAAAGTTTACAATAAAAATCCATTGGCGCATCCAATCGTACACCAGTAATTTACCATCAAAAAAGTCTGGGAAACCGATACCGCTTTTCTCATACCTATCTGCATAAAAAACGGGGCCGGCCATGGCATTTCTTGAGCCTGACCCAACGGCTGGAAACTCTTCAGATTCATTGTAAGGATACCAAACCATGGCAGGTCTGGCTGGTGGTAATTCCTGCGCCCCTGTATTATTGGGCGAATTATTAATCGGCTTTTCAGGGTTAAAAGCTTCTCCCGAGGTATTGGAAACAAAGTCAAAATCTTTGTAGGATTTGTTATCTCCAATAAAATAAGGCCAACCATAATTGCCTGCTGTTTTGGCTTGGTTCATTTCATCATGTCCCCTAAAACCTCTTGTAATGGTATCGCCTCTGGCATCAGGCCCTACATCACCCCAATATAAATATCCTGTTTTGGCATCTACAGAAATCCTAAACGGATTGCGGCAACCCATTACATAAATTTCTTCTCTGCCTTCTCCATTAGTGAATAGATTGCCTTCGGGGATGCTATATGTGCCATCATCTTCTGGTTTTATTCTTAAGATTTTACCACGCAAATCGTTGGTATTGGCTGCAGATTTTTGAGCATCCCACGGGCTGCGGCCGTCTCTCTCGTCAATTGGCGCATAGCCTTCTGAGGCATGAGGATTGGTATCATCGCCAGTAGAAATGAACAAATTGCCATTAGGCCCAAATTCTAAAGAACCACCTGAGTGGCAGCACTCTTCGCGCTGGGTCGGGATTTCTAAAAGTACTTTTTCAGACTCAAAATCTAATGTACTGTCTTTGAGCACAAAGCGGGAAACATGCTGCTTGGCCTCATCACCGGCAGGAGAATAGAATAAATACACCCAATTGTTTTCTTTGTAATTAGGGTCGACCGCTATGCCTAACAAACCATCTTCTTGCCCATTGTACACATTGAGTTCAGCAATTTGCTTGAGTTCACCTGTAATAAGGTTTTGAACTTTCACTGCCCCTCTCCTTTCTACAAAGGCAATGTGGCTTTCGTCCAAAAAGTCGAACTCCATCGGCTCATATAAGTTCTCGGCAAATACTTTTTTAATGAAGCGGTTTTCTTCGGGCACCGGCTCAGAATAGGCCCGTCCAAAATCTAAAGGCTGCAAAGAACCCATGGCATATTGAATGCCTCCCCACAAGTGGCTCAGATACAGTGGATCAGTAAATGATTCTTCGGTATGGCCCATGCCTGTGTAAAAAGCCCTGCCACCATCGTACTCATGGTACCATGCCATTGGGTGCTCGGCACCGTTGGTGCCCCCTTCGTAGGTAGTTTCATCTAAGTTAATAAGCACATTAATGTCTGGATTGATTGATTTGTAATTGTACCATTCATCGTCTCGCTGCCAGCGGTCGGGTAAAGAGTCGGTAGCCGGGTGGTCTCTTTTAAGTATCTCTACCGAAGCATTGCGCACATTGGGATTGTTGGGATGCCCGTTAAAATAGGCGCCTGCCATCTTGCCATACCACTCCCAAGCATACTCAGTATCAGCAGCGGCGTGTACTCCTACAAATCCACCGCCTGCTTGTATGAAGCGCTCGAATTGACTTTGCTGCACTTGGTCTAAAATATCTCCCGTTGTATTGAGGAAAATGACTACATTGAAATTTTTGAGGTAGGCCTCTTTAAAAATAGAGGCGTCTTCAGACATCTCCACTTCGAACCCGTGCAACTGACCGAGCTTTTTTATGGCTTCCTGCCCAACCTCTATAGATTGGTGCCTAAAGCCAGCTGTTTTGGAAAATACAAGCACCCTTGGCGTTTGTTTGCTACCAGAAAAAACGGTGAAGTAGATTAATATAGCGCTGATGATACCAGCACCAATGATCAGTATTTTTTTCATTTTCATATAATTGGTAAAAAATCAAAATTAGTAGATTTTCCCCAAAATAATATTGCCTTGAGCTAAATGTCATAGTGCAGCCTTATATATGTGGTTTACAATCAATGCAGCATTGCTCAAATTTTTAAATAAATACCTGCATTATAAGCCGGTGCGGCCAAGATCCTTTTGGCATTTACGGCAAAGCCAGCGCCTACACTAAAGCCCCAATTATCCTTTACCTCGTAAACCAACTCAGGATTAAAGCCTATGAACTCTATGTTATTTGAAAAGATGCCGTTGTTGGGTATAAAATCTTCATTG
>Ga0207419_1001453_pt1 | contig 17799 bp, 19 predicted proteins | sample ElkSloMetagenome_4_FD_184723 | JGI IMG/M metagenome (GOLD analysis project Ga0207419, IMG submission 184723) | Hot spring microbial communities from Elkhorn Slough, Monterey Bay, USA - MD2A (version 2) | ecosystem: Environmental > Aquatic > Marine > Intertidal zone > Estuary: Microbial mat ...
GGTTATGGGTTAAATAATTTTGATAATTTTAGAAGAAGGGTTCTGCTTAATTGGTATTTTGGCTAGTAATTTATCATAGTTAGTCTGAAAGAGCCGCAAAAGTTTACTTCATACAGCATCATGAAATACATGATTATTTTCCCATAGAAAGGGTGAAAGCGACCTATCGACTGCCAATGCATAAAATCACTATCTGCAAGTGGTTAGTCGATGTGATGCGGACGGAGTACGGTGATACGAACGTCTCACTTGTCCCCAATAGTATCGATACTCAAATATTTTACGCCCCCCCTCGTAACAAACAGCCTACTCCTACTGTGGGCATGATGTATTCTCAAAAAACCTGGAAAGGATGCGACGTCAGTCTAAAAGCCTTCTCTCTAGCTGCCCAAAAGATTCCCAATCTTAAGTTAGTGGCATTTGGCACTGAAAAACCCTCAGCAGATTTGCCTTTGCCCCCCGATACTGACTATTTCTGTCAACCCCCGCAGCATAGGATAAAAGATATTTACGCGAAGTGTGATGCATGGCTTTTCGGTAGCCGTGTAGAAGGTTTTGGTTTACCGATTCTGGAAGCAATGGCTTGTCGCACACCAGTTATCGGTACTCCAGCTGGTGCTGCGCCTGAACTCCTAACTGACGGGGCGGGAATACTCGTCAAGCCTGAAGATCCTGAGGATATGGCGAGGGCGATAGAACAGATTTGTAAACTCTCTGAACCGGAATGGCGAGCTATGTCCGATGCTAGCTATGCTAAAGTCTCAAATTATACGTGGGATGACGCGGCTAAACTCTGTGAGCAAGCGTTTTACACGGCGATAGAACGAACAAAACGCGGTGATTTTTTGAATAAAGTTCCGTAAACTAAATCAGAGATAGACTGGAGGAAATCACTCTAATTAGCAGTGATACTGTCGAACGCTTGATTGACGCTTACCTAAAACCAAACCTATGACCCCCCAAGCTCAACTAGCAATGCTTGCCTGGATACCCCTTCTGTTGTACCTGTTTATCCGGTTCCCAGTACAAAAGGCAGTGGTTATTGGGTTCATCGGTGCTTGGCTATTTCTGCCACAGAGAGCAGCATTTTCTTTTATCGGGTTCCCGGACTATAACCGAGTATCAGCCGCAAGTTATGGCATTTTGCTGGCGACTTGTATTTTCGATGTAGGGCGCTTCCATTCCTTTAAACTCGGTTGGCTTGACCTGCCCATGCTAATCTGGTGTGTCTGTCCCCTGGCTTCATCCCTGAGTAATGGCTTGGGTGCTTATGATGGTTTTTCAGCAACTCTTGGTCAAACGGTGCAGTGGGGATTTCCTTATTTTTTGGGGCGAATTTATTTCAATAACCTCAAAGGATTGCGCCTGTTGGCGATGGGCATCTTCCTAGGTGGCATGGTTTATGTGCCTTTATGCCTGTTTGAAGTTCGTATGAGTCCCCAGCTACATAGTATGGTTTATGGCTATTTTCCCCATAGTTTCGCTCAAACCATACGCTATGGCGGATTTAGACCTCAAGTGTTTATGCAGCATGGTTTAGCCGTGGGCGTGTGGATGATGGCAGCTAGCCTCGTTGGAGTCTGGCTGTGGCAAGCTAGGGTGATTAAACAACTTTGGGGAATACCCATGAGTTGGCTTGTGCCTGTTTTATTGATTACATTTATATTGTGTAAATCCACAGGGGCATGGTTGCTATTCGGCTTTGGGCTTGTTATTCTATTTACCGCCCGCTGGTTCCGCACTGCCCTACCCTTATTACTCCTGATTGGGGGTATCTTTTTCTACCAATACTATGTGGCAACTGGACAGCTAACACCGCAACAGCAGGATCAAGTTATTTCCGTGATGACTCAGATAACCAATGAAGACAGAGCTTCCTCGTTAGATTTCAGAATGGATAACGAAGAGATTCTTGGGGAAAAAGCACGGCAGCGGATAATTTTTGGTTGGGGCGGATGGGGAAGAAACCGGGTGTATGAAGAGAATTGGGCAGGAGAACTTGTCGATGTTAGCACCACAGACAGTTTTTGGATTATTGCATTTGGCACCAAGGGGCTAGTCGGCTTATTTAGTATAAATGCCGCTATGTTACTGCCTGTGGTAATCTTGTGTTGGCGTTATCCGGCTCATTACTGGTTGAACCCCAAAGTAGCACCAGTGGTGGTAGTAGCTATTGTGGTAACTTTATATATGACCGATAATCTTACAAATAATATGTTTAATCCAGTCTTTCCTCTTGCTAGTGGTGGACTTGCAGGTTTATTACTCCAAGGAGTAGAGATGAATCGGATAAAAGCTGGACGACCATCGACGGCAAGCCGTTTAAGGCTGCAAAACAGACAAAAGTCTTACCATTAGCTTATCTAGTTTCTTAAGAAAAAGATTGGTGATTAGTTAGCGTTAATTATTACTCTAAATAAAAATAGGATGATAGGACATGAAGGAAAAAGATTTAGTATCTGAACCCATCTTTTTGGTTGGAGCCGAGCGTTCTGGCACAACAGTTCTGAGACTCATGCTGAGTCACCATCCCCAGATTGCTTGGTGTAATGAATTTGAGTATACCGTCGATCGCATACCTAATGGTGATGGCTGGCCCCAGCTTGAGGACTATTATGAATGGTTGGAAACTCACCGTATCTTTCAAGCCACTGGTTTTGCAATTGACCGCAGTTTAAGCTATCCGCAACTGGTTAATAGCTTTTTGCTCCAGAAGCAGAATCAGGAGCGCAAATCCCTAATCGGTGCTACCGTTCATCGCCACTTCGATAAATTGCTGCGGATTTGGTCAGATGCTCGCTTTATACATCTAGTTAGAGATGGCAGAGATGTCGCTCGTTCCTGTATCGGTATGGGCTGGGCGGGTAATGTCTGGACAGGGGTAGAGGGATGGATAGAAGCTGAACAATTATGGACACAGCTAAAGGATATTATCCCCCCTGAACGGCGAACTGAGGTAAATTATGAAACCCTTATTTCAGAACCGACTAAAACTCTGACGCGCCTTTGCGAATTTATTGATGTTCCTTACGATGAAGCAATGCTTAGTTACGCTCAGAACACTACTTATGATTTACCCGATCCGAAATTGATTCAACAGTGGCGACGCAAACTGTCTGAGGATGAGATTCAGTTGGTTGAGTCACGAATTGCAGCTATGCTAGTTGATCGAGGTTATGAACTTAGTGGATTGCCATCTCTAGATGTCACTCCGGCAATGGCAAGAAGGCTGAGATTTCAGGACTGGTATGCACGGGTACAATTCCGAATTCAGCGTCAGGGACTACCTCTGTTTTTTGCCGAATATTTTTCTAGAAAGCTAGGGTTCAAGTCAATTTCGTTTGGTGTGAACGGTGTAGTTGGACTGATTGCCATATTTGGAGCGTCGTTACTCCCAGCTTTGAGCTTTGTGTGGCTACGGTATCCAGCTAGTTCCTGGTTTAATTCAAAAGTCGCATCTGCGGCTGTGCTGGTTGTGGTGATCACGTTGTATATGGTAGATTGCAGCTTGAACAATCAGCCTAATCCTGTCTTTACACTGGCATCTGGAGGAGTTGCAGGGGTGGTATTGAAGGGAAGAGAGAGTAATAAGCTAAGAGGTGTAGCCACCAAAGCTGTAGTCAGTAGATCTCTAGCTCAATCAAGAAAATATTGGCATAACTGATTGGAGCGGACACTAGAACTAAAGGAGATATTTTAATTTAGTTATGAAAGCACTGGTTATTGGTTGTGCAAAAGATTCCATCAGCGCTGCCCAGCGCCAACCCTTTATTGACAATCGTAGATTACTTCGCCGCCAACTTGACCTAAAAGTTGAACACATCAAGGCTGAAACATTAGCTGAAATAGGTGAAGCCTGTAAAAAACATGATTCGGATATTGTATTCCTGCTTCCATCCTGGCGTGAAAGTCCTAGCGAGGCTGAGAGGGTCATTAAGAAGGTGCGCGAAGATAATTTAAAACGAAAACTGATATTTATCGATCCCTGGACGCAGACTAGCAGCAAGCATTTTAACCTATTACCGTATGTTGATCGATTTTTGAAACGACAGCGTTATAAGAATTTGGAGGAATACAAACGCCATTTTATTGGCGGTTCGATGTTGACAGATTTTATGGCTAAGCAGTGGCAGTTCGATTTTGAGGGATGGTATGTAGGTTCCGAAATCCCTGAAGGCTACGAGGAGCGGATTGCCGCGGGTTGGAATCTGGGGACGGCTAAACGTTTCCAGCAAGCATTGCGTAAACCGATATTCGGGTTTCGCCGCCCCGTGAAGGAAATTGATATCTTCTGTCGTCTTTCCCTGGGACATGAGAACAAAAAAGAGTGGTACTATCAATATCGCATGGCGGCGCTAGAGGCGATTAAACCCCTCGAAGCAGATTATCATGTGGTTGCCAGTGGAGGGTTTGTCGGAAGTAGTCTTGTGCCGCGTCGCCAGTATTATAAAGAAATTAAAAGCAGCCGTATCGTGTTTAGTCCTTTCGGGTGGGGAGAAAATTGTTGGCGCGATTTTGAAGCAATCTGCTATGATTGTTTGGTGGTTAAACCATCGATGGCTCATATTGATACACAGCCCAATATTTTTGTTGAAGGAGAGACTTATGTGCCTGTCAGGTGGGACTTTGCTGATCTGGAAGAGAAATGTCGATATTACTTGAAACACCCCGATGAGGCAGAGCCGATTGTCCAAAATGCTCGTCGTGTTTATGAAGACTATTTTGAACAGGGAGAATTTGCGAAGAGGATTGAACAGGTTATTTTTTTCTAAGATTTTATTCTTTCTTTGGGAGTCAATGAACAATGAACATCTTTGTTCTCTGCACGGGTAGGTCAGGTTCTAAGACCTTTATAAAAGCATGTAATCATATCACAAACTACACTTGTGGACACGAGTCGAGGGCTAAAAGAGCCAAACTTGAAAGTAGGCTGACCCTAGATTATCCACCAAACCATATAGAAGCAGATAATCGTTTGTCTTGGTTCTTAGGTAGACTAGATGAACGATATGGAGATGAGGCATTTTACGTTCATTTAATTCGGGAAAAAGGCGCAGTGGCACAAAGCTTTTACAGGCGATGGAAAAACCCCGGAACCATTATATCTGCCTATGGCTATTCTCTACTTAAACAGAGGTATATTGCACCAGATGATCGCTTGCCTATTTGTTTAGACTACCAAGAAACAGTCAATTCCAATATTAGACTATTTCTGAAAGACAAGACAAAAGTGATGACGATGCACCTGGAAAGTATTACTGAACAGTTCCCCATATTTTGGAACTATATTGGAGCATTTGGAAATCTGGATGAGGCTTTAGGTGTATTACAAATTCCTCATAATATCAGCCCTCCTGAAAAAATATCAGGGCTAGTTATGTCAATAATAACAGCCAAAACAAAAATTTCTAAGCTATTCAAAGACTCTCGAATTTAAACATCTATTATATATAGCAATTTAATGGTAATTTTTTTATTAAAATAATCCTATTTAGGATATAGCGTTTTCATTTGAAACGTGAAACTAGGGTTGCGGTCAAAAGGGAACAGGGAACGGGGAACAGGCAACAGGGGAAAGGGATACAGAGTTTTTAACTACAACAAGAAAAGACCTTCTAAGTTTACAACTCATTTGGAAACGCTCTATGAATATAAAGTTCAATAAACCAAGAAATCATGAAAGATAAATCCACAATTCAAGCTATGAACTATCCATGGTTTTCATTATTGGCTTTGCCTTACGCACGACTGGAGTTACCGGGATGGGGAAAATTGCTAAATAGAGCAGGTGTGTATGAAGATGAGTTGTGGAAAAGTGCTCCAACCCGAACAATACACGGCAAGTGGCATGGATATCTTATGAATCTTGACCTTTCTAACTGGTCTGAACGACAAACCTATTTTTTGGGTCGCTTTTATGATTTGCCAACACAACTTTTGATCCAAGCGGCGGTAAAACCGGGTTATACTGTTATCGATGTTGGAGCCAACATTGGCATGATTACGCTTTTAGCTGCCCACCATGTAGGATCAAAAGGAATTGTATATGCCTTTGAACCTAATCCAATAGCTTGTGATCGCCTACAGGATTCTCTTATTGCTAACGAACTACAGCAAGTCATTGTTCATCCCTGTGGTCTTTCTAATCAAAAAGCTGAACTCACGCTGAGTTTAATCACTGAACACACGGGTACAGGCACTTTAGCCAAAATTCCTGAACAAGATCAGCCGCTAATTTCTAAACATTATGAGGTATCAGTATTCCGTGGTGACGATATCCTCCCCAAGGATATTGCAGGAGTTTCATTGATAAAGATCGATGTAGAAGGTTTTGAACCCTATGTTTTACAAGGGCTTCCACGAATCATTCAATGCTTTAAACCTATTATCTTAACTGAGGTTGTTGAGAAGCATTTAGAACGAGCAGGTTCAAGTGTGAAAGACCTTTGTGCAATTATGCAAAACTATGGCTATGAAGCCTTTAACATAGAGACTAAACGTGCTAATTGGCGTCATCATTTGTTATTAAGTAGATCGCTATGTCATGATAAGATGACGAATAATGTTCTATGGTTGCATCCTGATAATAACATATCTTCACGGCTTACTCCGTGGATAAGTTAGTTTACATCTAAAGCAAGTTTTGGTGATCCCATTATTCTCTGTAGAGTTTATTTATGTCAAATTATCTACTTTGGATGATTATAGTTTAATTTATATCTATTTTACTTTACGCATAATTTGAATAAAGTCAAGAAAAAAATTATGATGAATAAATTGTCAATTTTCATTCACATTGGCTACCCAAAAACAGCATCGACATGGCTACAGCAGATTGTTTTCAATAATGAAAGTTTGGGTTTTTATGCCCCATGGGGTGGACAATCTCCTGAAGCTATTGAACAGTTCGTAATAACAGATGGTTTCCACTTTTCTGTTGAATCAGTGCGTCAAATTTTTGAACCTGGCTTACAAGAAGCCAGAAAAAAAGGCTTGATTCCAGTCATGTCTCACGAGTCTTTGGCTGGTAACCAGATCAAAGGTTCATATTGGGGGAAAGAGATTGCTGATCGAATTCATGCCGTCTTTCCCAACGCCCATATCTTCCTTGTCATCCGTGAACAGAAATCAATGATACTGTCATCGTATCGGGAACATATTAAGAAAGGAGGAACAAAAACAATTTATCAATTTATCGGCGCAGGAGCTAAGAAATCTGGTTTTGCTCCCCTATGTCGGTTGGCTTATCTGGAATATGATTTGCTAATAAATTATTATTACAATCTTTTTGGAGAAAGCAACGTACTGACTTTACCTTTTGAATTATTAAAACAGGAACAACAAGCATTTGTTAAAAAAATTTGCGAATTTGTTGGCTCAAATGCAGTGCCTGTCTATGGGTCGGTAGCTAAAAATATTGGCTTTCAGGGAGCGACACTAGATTTTCGACGCCAACTCAATAGATTTTGTGAGCCTGCCTATTTCGGATCTGGTGGACCTCCGTTGACCTGGCGTTTAGCCCAAAAACTATCAAAGATCTTTGACCGTTTTGTTCCATCAGACATTCATGATCGTGCAGAAAAACACTATCAGCAATTTGTTGCTGATACCGTTGGCAGTTATTTTCACCAGAGCAATCAACGGACTAGCCGTTTAATTGGAATAAATTTATCTGAACTAGGTTATGATTGCTAATTATTTAAGTAAGTATTAAGCTCTTCAGAATGATAAATACTAAATTAACCTTACTATCGTCATGTTGCCTCACGCAAGAGTTGTTTATCTTTATGACGGTAGTGAACTGATGAAATACGAAAAACTCCAAGTGGAGTATATTCGTTGTGACACCAACACGTTAAATGAAATAAATTTGATATAGAGTGATAAATACTAAATGCGTCTTGCCATCGTCATCCTCAACTACCGCACTCCCAATCTCGTCATCGACTGCCTATCCTCACTCCAAAGTGAAATTGAAGTAGGTCGCGATGCTGTTGTGGTCGTTGACAACGCCTCCGGCGATAATTCAGTCCCCCAAATCGAACAGGCAATTAACGAAAATAACTGGAGTTACTGGGTCAAACTTTTACCCTCTCCCATCAACGGTGGCTTCTCGGCTGGCAATAACCTCGGCATCAAAGCCTTAACCGCAGATGCCTATCTCCTGCTCAATAGCGATACAATTGTCCGTCCAGGGGCAATCAAATCTCTCCTAGATGCCTTAGATACCCATCCCGAAGCTGGACTCATCAGTCCCCGTTTAGAATGGCTCGACGGCACACCCCAGATAAGCTGTTTCCGCTACCGTTCCCCGGTTAGCGAATTAATTAACTCTGCCGCCACCGGACCGATTACCAAACTACTCAACCCTTATGACGTACCCATCCCCGTCTCTGATACTCCCATGGAACCCGAATGGACAAGCTTTGCTTGTGTTCTGATTCGGCGGGAGGTAATCGAGCAAATTGGCTTAATGGATGAAGGATACTTTATGTATTTCGATGATATCGACTACTGTCGGAGGGTAAGAAACGCTGGCTGGAAGATTCTCCATTTGCCTCAAGCCAGAGTCGTCCATCTGCGGGGTGGGAGTGGACCTGTAAAAGCGGCGGTAGCGGCTCGCAAACGCCCTCCTGCTTATTCCTATGCTTCCCGAAGCAGATACTTTGCTAAATTCTACGGTCAGCCTGGGCTTTGGATGGCTAACCTAATGTGGTACGCTGGTTGGAGTATATCACTAATGCGCCAATTAGTGGGCAACAAGCAGCTCCATACCTGCGAAAAGGAGGCGTATGACATTTGGACGAACTGGCGAGAACCGATGAAACCCCCAATATTACCGGGAAAGGAGAATCAATGAGTCACTCTCCTAGTTTTATCATCATCGGCGCGATGAAATGCGCCACTAGCACCTTGCACGAGCAATTAGCCGTCCAACCTGGCATCTTTATGAGTGAGCTGAAAGAACCTAATTTTTTCAGCGACGATGACCAGTATGCTAAAGGAATGGACTGGTATCTGGCTCATTTTCAGCCCGCTAACGCCAATGATATCTGTGGCGAGTCAAGTACCCACTACACCAAGTTCCCTACCTACCCCAAAACCATCGAACGCCTGTACCACCATTTGCCAGATGTAAAACTCATCTATGTCATGCGCCATCCCATTGACCGACTCGCCTCTCAATACATTCACGAATGGAGTCAACGAGTCATTACAGTCGAAATTAACCAGGCGATCGCTCAACATCCAGAACTGATTTACTATAGTCAGTATACTCGGCAACTCCAGCCTTATTTTGACACCTTTGGTCAACAGCGCATCCTACCCGTTTTCTTAGAAAGGCTATTCAAGTACCCCCAACAAGAGCTAGAACGAGTCTGTCGCTTCATTGGTTATCCTGGTCAACCCATCTGGGATACTGAACTCAGTACTCGCAATGTCTCAACGGAACGGATGCGAACGAGTGAAATCAGAGACTTTTTTGTCGAAGCTCCCCTGCTTAAACAAATGCGACGCTGGTTCATCCCTAAAAGCTTCCGCAATTGGGTGAGAAGTTTGTGGACGATGAAGCAGAAACCGCAACTTGCACCGGAACAAGTGGAACACCTAGAGGCTATCTTTGATCAAGACCTGGCTATACTTGGCTCTTGGCTGGGAATTGAACTATCTTGTCATAACTTCAAGGCAGTAGTGCAGGCTGAACCCAGGAATTGGGTTAATGTATCACCAAAGAATAAACCTATCCCCTTTGGCAATTATGATTGAATCAATTACCATACATCCATTTCTGCCACAGAACCCGATTGGAGTCGTGAACAACCGCGCCTCTGGTGACACTCAATCCGCCCCGCCAATGGCATATTATCATTTCCTCTCTCTAAAACGTCGTGTTCACGAATCAGCTATAGCTTCTCACCAATGAGATGATAAAAACTATCGCATACTTAGCCCCTGAAATTCCATCTTTGTCAGCGGTTGAGCAGCTTAGATATGTTTGTGTTAGCCTGCAAAAAAGATAGCCAAGGAGATCAAGACGGTATTCCTGTGGTTTTGATGGAAGCAATGGCAATTGGTATTCCTGTGGTTTCAACGGCTATTTCGGGAATACCTGAATTGGTTGAAGATGGAGTTTCTGGTTTTTTAGCACAACCCAATAATCCAACATCATTGGCTGAAGCGATAAAAAGAGTATTGGATTTGCCAATTCCGGTATCTCAGATGACTCACGTTGCCCGAGAAAGAATTGTTAGTGAGTTTGACAAGAATGTAAATATAGATAGACTGCTAGAAATTTTCAATAAAAGTTATTGAGGAGTCTCTAATCAGGGAGGTATTATGAACGAGACACACAAGCGGATAGTTATTATTTCTCCAGTCAGAGATGAAGAAGAGTTTATTGGTAAAACCATTAACTCTATGGTTAACCAAACGATTAAGCCTGTCGAATGGTTGATTGTTGATGATGGCTCCACCGATAGAACATTAGAAATTATCCAAAAAGCGGCTCAAGAACACGAGTGGATTCATATTGAGACAAGACAAGACAGAGGCAAAAGAGCCGTAGGACCTGGAGTCGTTGAAGCTTTTTATTATGGGTATGAACGACTCAAAACTCAAGATTATGATTTTATTGGCAAAATGGATGCTGATATAGAGTTTGGAGAAAAATACTTTGAAACTCTACTAGCTTTTTTCGCTAAGGATCAGTATTTGGGAGCGGCTAGTGGCAAACCATTTTTGAAAGAAGGTGAAACCCTAGTAGAAGAACGTACCAATGACGAAATGGTAGCTGGACAGATTAATTTTTATCGACGAAAATGCTTTGAGGATATTGGTGGATTTGTCAGAGAGGTTCATTGGGATGGTATCGCTTTTCACCGGGCGCGAATGGAGGGGTGGAGAACTCGCAGTATTCGGCATCCTGACCTAAATTTCATTCATCAACGACTTATGGGTTCATCGCACCAGGGTATTTTACATGGCAGAATGCGCTGGGGAAGGGGTCAGTATTTTATGGGAACTCATCCGCTGTTTGTTTTTGCGATTGGTGGGTACAGGATTTTCGAGAAACCTTTCTTGCTGGGTGGTTTGTTTATCGTGATGGGCTATTTCAAAGCCATGCTTGAATCAATGCCAAGATACGATAATCCAGAATTCCGAAAATCTTTACATGCATGGCAATTTGAGAGACTCAAGCTAGGAAAGCGGTTGGAAGTGATTCCAGCTTCTGAACCCGAAATTCCCAACCCAGATGTGATGGAAATAAAACGGTAATAGGTTGCCAAAGTCGCTGGTTAATTGGGTAGTGGGTGCATCTTGCTCCCTAGCATTACAGTGAGGGGGCTAACTGACCCGTACAAAAATGGGATACACCTAATATTGACATTCTATGCTGTATGCGATCGCACTCTCTCTTCTCGCCCCCATCGGGATGCTATTTATCGAGTGTTTCGCCGCCCTCTTCCCACCGCGTCAACCCCCAGAGGAATCCCAAGCCTCCCCTCCCCGCATAACTGTGTTAATTCCCGCCCACAACGAAGCCTCTGGAATTAGCACGACTTTAAAAACAATAGTACCCCAGCTAACCGACCGAGACAGACTGGTGGTTATTGCCGATAATTGTACCGATGAAACTGCCGCGATCGCACGTCAATTCGGCGCAACGGTAATCGAACGTCGCGATACAGAACATCAAGGTAAAGGATATGCCCTAGACTACGGGATAAAGTACCTTTCTACCGACCCACCCGATATCGTGGTACTGGTGGATGCTGACTGTATCGTACATGAAAGCGCGATCGCGAAACTTGCTCAACGTGCCAACACATCCAAAAGACCCACCCAAGCCATTTACCTGTTAGAACAACCCCCCAACCCTACACCCAAGGATACCATTTCCGCCCTATCGTTTCGGGTGAAAAACTTAGTCCGTCCCCGTGGATTAAATCGACTGGGATTCCCTTGCTTATTAATGGGAACAGGGATGGCGTTTCCTTGGTCAGTTATTAATCAAGCACCCCTAGCGAGTAATAATATAGTCGAGGATATGCAGCTTGGCATTGATTTAGCCATAGCCGGATATTCTCCCCTATTTTGTTTAGATGCTAGAGTTACTGGATGTCTCCCCCAGCAGCAGGAAGCCGCCAAAACCCAGCGCACCCGATGGGAACATGGACACTTACAAACACTACTCACACAAGTCCCGCGACTCCTCGCCCAGTCTGTGATTCAGCGACGGGTTGACTTATTCGCGATCGCTCTTGATTTAGTTGTACCACCCCTTTCCCTATTAGTCATGGTTTGGGTAGCGGCTATGGGGGGAACTTTACTAGCAGGGGTTTTGGGAGTATCCTGGATACCAGCAATTTCTGTAGGGCTAGAAGGACTGTTGATTTTAGTTTCCATTATTGCAGCTTGGGCTAAATTTTGCCGTGAGGACATACCAGCACAGACGCTTTTGACCGTACCCTTTTATGTTCTCTGGAAAATTCCCCTGTATTTAGCGTTTCTGGTGAAGCCTGAAAATAAGTGGATTCGGACAGAACGGGATGCTATAGATGTCTCAGAACTTTGAACTTCTGGATATACTTGTCCTGTAGAGTCAAAGCTCAATAATATTATTCATTTATAGATATAGAATTTCAAATAGTATGACTTTACCCAATTTTTTGATTATTGGCGCACCAAAATGTGGAACAACAAGTCTCTGTTTTCATTTAAACAGACATCCCGATGTTTTTATGAGCAAACCGAAAGAGATCGACTTTTTTAATCGTCAATATTACAGAGGAATGCTGTGGTATGAAAATCATTTTCAGAATTGGTCTGGAGAAAAAGCTGTTGGAGAAGGATCAATTACTTATAGTTCTACCTGCTTATGGCCGCAAGTTCCTCGTATAATAGCAGATAACCTACCTTCTGTCCAACTAATTTACATGGTTCGCCATCCAATAGACCGATTGGAATCAAGATGGAGCCAACATGTTGCTAATGGAGATAGAATACCAGAATTAAACATGGCTGTGCGCGAGTGGAGACCTATTCTTGAAGAAAGTTTGTATTGGCATCAAATCAACCAATTTCGACGTTATTTTGCTGATGAACAGATTCTCATTCTATTCTATGAGGATTTCCGAACCAATCCAAATGCCACGTTGAAACGTTGCTTTGAATTTCTTGGTGTTAATTCTACATATCAAGTTCCTGGAGCGCAAAAAAATATAAACCCGCGCTCAAAGTTACCAATGGATACCAAACTTTGGTCAAATATACGAAATACAGCATTCGGGCTTGCTGCACGTCGAGTGCTACCTGAGGGAGTTAAGGATATATTTCGGGCATTTCTGAGAAAAAATTTGGATGTTTCGCCAATATGGGATGAAATTACCCTGAACTGGGCTATTGAAGTTATTGAAAATGATGCTAGACAGTTTCTTAAATATTGTGGTAAAGATGAATCGTTCTGGGATTTTGGTGCTGAAATGACCAAACGGAAATTAGAGTTATCACGAAAGCCTGGATTGAAGATTCTTGCAAAGACTCCGTTTGTCCGAATGTCACTCCTCGAATATGAAATGTTAAATAATGAAGATAGACACGATCAAGTAAACTGATTTTTTAGTCGGGATAAAATATCAATAACATTAGGAATACGAATTCCAAAAAACTGCCATGGCAATCTGCCCATCGTAATTTTATCTTTGCATAGTTCAAAGTTTTTAGGTCTTTGTAAATCATAAGCCTTGATACTTTTAACACAGTTGCTTGTTAGTTTACTCCGACTCGTGCTTTCTCCATAAATTGCTAAATTTTTTTGTGAAACATATAATTTAGTATCTAAAGGTAATTGTTTTGTCCAAATGAAATCATCCATTTGTTTAGCCACAAATGGATCATCTGGAAAGGTCTCAAAAAGTTGCTTTAATACTTTGGCTCGTAAAAATTGATGAAGCCAGATTTGGGTATAGTTTTTTCTATTTATAAAAATTAATTTTCCTTTTCCTATTTTATCCTTATAGTTTAAATTTTTAGGCATATTTAAACCTCTACATCGACAGAATAAAATGCCACTTATTTCAGGATATTGTATTATATCTTGAACAAAATTGAATACCTCGTTTAATTTATTCTCATTAGCTTTAATTAAGTATTTATCATCAATACACCAGTAGATAAACTCTTCATCTTCAATGTCTTTTAGCAAATTATTAACAGTAGCTTTAATAGGCTTTTCTGTTCTTATTAATTCAATCTTGTCTTCATACTTGATCTTGAGATAGTTCAGATAATTTTGATTTTGATAAGGAATCCTGAACACAAAAGGATTACTAGGCCATATTCTTTGGTAAGTTTCTATCATATGATCCACAAGAGGATGATATTCATCACAAGTTAACACTATAGCTTTCATGAGTTTTAGTAGTCTCCCGAGATTCAACGCTTCTATACTTCTATAAATGAAGAAAAGATTGCTAAATACCAGCATGAGTCTTAATCGCATCAAGAATCCGCTGAGCGCTAACGCGACAGTCAAATGACTCAACAGCACGCTCACGGGCTGCTTGACTCATTTTTTTGCGTAAATCAATATCCTGAGCTAGCTGATATAAACACTCAGCCAAAGCTTTTGCATCTTTTTGCTCAACCAGGAACCCATTAACCCCATCAGTAACGATATCCGGCGTACCTCCAATGATGCTACATACGGCTGGCAAACCACAAGACATCGCCTCCAATGCAGCAACAGGTGAAGCCTCACCTTTATTAATGCTGGGTAACACAAATACATCACTCCCTTGCAAAGCCTTGATCACGTTACTCTCCCCTTGAGCGCCAACTAAACTCACACAGTCCGATAAACCAAGCTGATTAATTAGCTGATGCAGTTGAGCCTCATAAGGACCAGAACCTATTAGAGTATAGTGAATATCCAATCCTTTATCTAGCAAACTTCGTATAGCTTCAATAGCATAGCTATGACCCTTAACAAAATTCAAGCGAGCTACAGTAATTAGGCGCAATTTCCCGACTTCAAATTCTCGATTGGGTGGTGGGACAAAGCGCTGTGTATCTACACCCAGCCAAACACTATAAACCTGCTGTGCCGGTATACCAACTTGGTCGAGTACCTGCTGACGTGTAGGTTCAGCCGCAGCAGCGATAAATTCCGCATGACTCATCTTAGAATCATGGTCACGACCATACACCTGCAAATCTCCCCCCAACCGTAAGCTATAAGTTGCTCCCCCTAGCAAAAAGTTCATCGCACCAATATGAGCTGCATCTGCACAGGAATGGATAAAGACATGCTGGATACCTTGGTGTTGGCAGTAGTTCTTTAAATCCGCAGCGCAAAGTAGCAATAACAAACAGCGTACTTTGTTATTAAAATTACTTTCCTTAAGTCCAGCAATATACTTTAAAGAATTCCAAACCCCAAACGGTGAACCCATCATCGCTACTAATACCGCTACAGGATTGGGCGGATAGATGTAATGGGTTCGGGTTGCTTCTTCAATCAGAAAATCATGACATCTTGCTTCAGCAGCAGCACGGTGCGTAGACAAAAACTGCACGTCAACCCCCAGTTCACGCATTGCTTGACCCACACGCCACATTGCGACATGGGTTTGACCAGGGAAATCGGGAATCATCAGTCCCAGCTTCATTGAACTAACTTCCATTAAAAATCTATGCCTTTGCCTTTATATTGATTGGATTACTTGCTACTTTGATTTTTGTGTTTTATTATTTGTTCATAAAGCTCAACTATCTTCACCGCCTTATTCTCCCATATAAACTCTCTCGCTCTTTCAACAGCTTTGGTTGACATGTTTTTCCGCAATTGCTCATCTTCAACTAAGAGTTTAATTTTATCCGTTAACTCCTGTGTCAAATACTCTCTCGAAAGCGGTTCAATCTTAAACCCCGTTTCCTCCGTAACATATTCCCCAATACCACCATTATTCGCTACAACACAGGGAAGCCCACAAGCCATCGCTTCCAACACCACTGCGCCACCAAATTCCCGAATCGAAGGGAAACAAAAAATATCCGCTTGGCTGTAATAGTTCAGTGTTTCCTGTTGCGGAATCCGACCTGTGAACTTTACCCTTTCACTTAGACCGAGTTTCTGCACTAGATTTTCTAGCTTGGTTTTCTCTGAGCCGTCACCGACTATCGTCAAAACTATTTTATCTTGAATAAAATGCTCCAGTTTGCTAATAGCTTCGATGACAATATCAGCACATTTGTAAGGAACTAATCGACCAACGAATAGTAAATTTATTTTGTCTTTGTTTTTAGGATACTTACTTTTGTCCTCGACCAGAAAACTTTTATCAATTCCATTTTCATAAAATAAACTAATTTTTGTATCTGGAATTTTAAATAAATCCTTGAGCAGATTTAACGTATAAGTTGATCCTGCCAATATGCGGTCAGCTTTTTGATAAGTTTCTTTGTATCCCGGTATTAAAGCTCGACCAATAGCCCTTAAGAAATTGAGGTAAGCATACTCTTCCCTGGCTTTTTCTCTAAATCCTGGAGGATAGGGTACACCTCCATTTACAGGTCCGAGGAGAAAAGGAGTATGCTGACATACTTTAACGACTTTGTATGGGTATCTGGGCATCATTGGAGTAATCGCATGTACAATGTCATAATCACCGTTAATTATTTGGGTTTTAAATTTCTTATAGACTTGATCATTAAATTCTGCATAAATAGGATAAGTTAGCGTATTGAGTAGGGGCCAATTTACTTTCCCTTTGGCAGCAATACCGGCGACAAATTTGTAATACTTTTTGATGAAATCACTTTCGTGTATAAAAATAACGTTATTATGCTGCTGTCGTTTTTCAACGGCTTCTTTATTCCTTTCATGGGTCACCAAGGTTACATCAACAAGATGGTTGAGTCCCTGAAAATACTTATACCCTTCTAAAGGTACAGAAGACCAATCGGGATTGCATTGCTCTATAATCAGTAATACTTTAAGTTTTTTATCCACCATTGTAAAGATTTGTTATAATTTTGAGACTTGGGTTCAGTTGGGTGGCTGTGATATCCCAGGAGGGACAAGTTAGTCAAGAAAATGGTTATCTCGTAGCTGCCCAAACCTGAACCCTATATTACCCTAACTAACCGACTCAGACAAACTGGTAGTTATTGCCGATAATTGTATCAGTGAAACCGCTGCGATCGCACGTCAACTAGGCGCAACGGTAATGCCACGATACAGAACGCCAAGGCAAGGGATATGCCTTAGACTATGGTATACACTACCTTGCCACAGACCCACCCGATATCGTGGTACTCGTGGATGCTGACTGTATCGTACATCAAGGCGCGATCGCGAAACTCGCTCAACGGGCTAACACCTCCCAAAGACCCACCCAAGCCATTTACCTGTTAGAACAACCCCCCAACCCCACACCCAAGGATACCATTTCCGCCCTATCGGTTCGGATGTCTTCCTCAGGAGTAAGCTGTTCGGCATTTAAATAATGTCAATAATGGCGAAATCCTCGTAGTGCGAGCATCTTGCTCGCTACCTATTCCTTAGTGAAAATTACCAAGATATAGGACAAAAGTCAATGAATGTATCTTTAACTCCAGAACTAGAACAGTTTATTCAACGTCAGGTTAATACGGTAAAATACAATTCACTAGAGGAAGTAATTATTAAAGGTATCCAGTTATAGCAGTACGCTCTCGCGTAGTTACAGTACAAATGTTCTAAAGCACTCCTGATAAAGCCTCCATTTCTAATGTGTAAATACACCAGCGCGTAGC
>Ga0207419_1001454_pt1 | contig 17782 bp, 16 predicted proteins | sample ElkSloMetagenome_4_FD_184723 | JGI IMG/M metagenome (GOLD analysis project Ga0207419, IMG submission 184723) | Hot spring microbial communities from Elkhorn Slough, Monterey Bay, USA - MD2A (version 2) | ecosystem: Environmental > Aquatic > Marine > Intertidal zone > Estuary: Microbial mat ...
CAAACCTTGAAATGCTACAAGTACCAATAAATGGCAAATGTATAGCAGACTATTGCTCGTAGCGTTATACGGCGTATGACGCAAAGTGCGAGAATAACAGCAAAAATTTCAAGGTAACAAAAGCCGAAAGTTCTTCGGTTATATTTGGTGGGGACACCAACCGGGGAAGGGGACCTGTCATTGCGGGCTTGACCCACAATCTCCATAATTTAAGGCAGCTTATGGAATTATTCCTTCATTTTTGCCTTTACCAATTGGCATGGGTGTATTGCACGTGGCTTGACATTAATGATACATCAACATTTTGCATACAATTACCTCAGCTGCCAGACCGGTAGGAGGTTTCAATTATGCAAAGGGTACTGATTTTCAGATCTCGGGTTTTGACTATTGAATCAGACCACACCTTCATTTTATACTTATCTGTAATTTTTTGCTGTTTTCTAATTCTTTAATTATTTCATTCAGTTCAGTTATTTGCTTCTTAAGGCTGGAGTTAAGTTGTTGCAAAGTATTGTTCAAAGGAAATTCCATTCTTGTAAAATTTAGTAATAAATAGTATACGTGGTTTAAAAGGTACCATTTTAAAAAAAACAATTTTTATGCTAAACTTTAGAATCCTTCTAGAAAAGCTGCCCGGGCCTCTTTTAAGAATACAACTTTTCCACTTGGTGGAATTATTTTCTACATAGTAAAAAAATCAGTAAAATTATGTTAAAAATCAAACATGTAATATTTGCTATAAAATACCTTTTAAGATAATACTTGGTTTTATTATTTATGCATAAAAGATAAATAATGGCAAAATCAAATGTGTTGATATACATCGTTGAAGATGATCCATGGTATAAAGAGATACTTGCTTACCATTTATCCCTTAACCCTGATAATGAAATCATTACCTTCGAATCAGGTAAAGAATGCTTGAAAAACCTTCATAAAAAACCAGATATCATAACACTTGACTTTCAGTTGCCGGACTTGAAGGGGAATGAAATATTAAAAAAAATAAAAAGCATAGATCCTGAAATTGAGGTAATTATGATTTCAGGTCAGGAAGATATAAATACTGCCGTAAGTCTATTACGAGAAGGAGCCTATGAATACATTGTAAAAGATGATAATGCCAAAGATCGACTCTGGCATACGGTAAATCATATTCGCAACAATCGTAACCTGCGCCAGGAAAATGAATCGCTACGGGAAGAGGTAAGACAGAAGTATAATTTTGAAAGTTCAATTATTGGCAATAGTACGGCAATCAAAAAGATTTTTGGCATAATAGAAAAGGCCAGTAATTTAAACATTACAGTTTCCATTTCTGGTGAAACAGGTACAGGGAAGGAATTGGTGGCTAAGGCTATTCATTATAATTCCAATCGAGGTAAAAAGCCTTTTGTGCCGGTAAATGTTGCTGCCATACCTTCTGAATTGCTGGAAAGTGAATTGTTTGGTCATGAAAAGGGAGCTTTTACCGGGGCTGTTACTACGCGTCTGGGTAAATTTGAAGAAGCGCATCAAGGCACTATTTTCTTAGATGAAATTGCTGAATTGGATCTTAATCTACAAGCAAAACTTTTAAGGGTGTTACAGGAGCGGGAAATTACAAAAATTGGCTCTAATCAAACCAAAGCAATAGATGTTCGCATCATTGCCGCTACTCATCGTAATTTAGCTGAGGAGGTAGGTTTGGGTCATTTTAGAGAAGATCTTTATTTCAGATTATTAGGTCTTCCCATACAGCTGCCACCTTTGCGCGAGCGTGAGGGAGATATTCTGATATTAGCTAAATATTTTGTGGAAGAATTCTGTAAAATGAACAACATTCCCGCCAGAGGTTTCTCCGAAAAGGCGCGTGAAAAATTGTTAACTTATTCATTTCCAGGCAATATCAGAGAGCTGAAGGCAGTAGTTGAATTGGCGACAGCATTATCAGAAGGCTTAACTATTGATGATGAAGATATCACTTTTAGCAGCAATGGTAAAATGAAAGATGTACTAAGCCAGGAAAAAACATTAAAAGAACATACTATTGATATCGTGCAGCATTACCTCAATAAATATAGTGGAGATGTATTGTTTGTAGCAGATAAGCTAGACATAGGTAAATCCACAATTTATAAAATGATCAAAAATAATGAAGTGGAGCATCAAAAAAATTCACATCGTTACGTGAGTCATTGACCTGTATTATTAAATATTTGCTCAAAGCTAGCTTAATCCATCGTGCGTATTTCTTTTTATTTTCCATCGATTGTGCGTCCAAAGCCAATCTGAAGGGTTTTCTCTTATGGTTTTTTCTAGCCAGGTGGCAAATATTTGAGTGTAATGGTTTTCTTTTTCGATCAAAGGCGGTGTATCTATTGGCAAAAATTCCATTTGATAATATCCTCTTTTTATGCGTTTCATATGTACTATGCAGATGGCATAATTCAATTTTTTTGCAATTTTTTCTGTGCCATGAAAAAATACCGTGTCTTGATTTAAAAAAGTAGTCCAATACCTGTTTTCACCTCTCGAGGGAGTTTGATCCGAAACCGAACCAATTGCTTTTACCGTAGATCTTGTTTTTACCAGTTCTCTAAAAACCATTTTCTTTTCGATAGGTACGGCACCAAACCTACTTCTCAAATTATATATATAATCATCAAAGCTTTTATAAGCCAGCCTTTGGTAAATCACATCTGTTTCTTCTGGCAAATGAAGGCTGCAAGCTAATCCAATCCATTCCCAATTGCATAGGTGAGGTACCATGGCTATGAAAGAAGTGCCGTTTTTTAACCAGCCTTCCACTTTATCCATATTTACCGGATGCACTCTTTTGGATAGTTCAGCGGCATCAATTGTTTTCGCTTTTAAAATCTCTACTGATATATCAGCTAAATTTCTATAGAACTGCTTAGCAATTTTAACTATTTCTTCTTCATTTTTATCCGGGAAAGATTTGTGTAGGTTTTCAAAAACAACTTTTTTGCGATATCCAACAAAGTAATAGGCCAGCACATATAAAATGTAGGCAATTGTGTACAATATAGGGAAGGGAAGTCTCGATAAGAGAGAAAATATAATCATATTTTTTCTTAACTATTAATTTGCCAAAATTGATACAATTACTTTAGTTTAGCAGCAAATCGAGCCATAATTTATGTCCCAAACTTCCACATTTTTAATTGAACTACAGTATTTACCACCAATTGAGTATTTTGTGGCCATTGTTCAACACGATGTTTTGCTTGTGGAGGCATGCGAAAACTACCAAAAACAAACCTACAGAAACCGTTGCTACATTAAAGGAGCCAACAATATACAAATATTAAGTATACCGGTAGAAAAAGGCAGTCAAAAAAAAACAACAAAGGAGGTGAAAATCAACTATTCCAATAATTGGCCCATGCAACACTGGAGGTCGATCCAGTCTGCTTATGGCAAAGCTCCATTTTTCGAATTTTATGCTTATTATCTGGAACCGGTTTATTATCAAAAATTTACCTACTTATTTGATTTTAATTTAAAATTGCTGACAATATGTCTTCAAATTTTACAAATTAAAACTAAATTGGAATTTACTGCTGACTACAAAAGAAAATACCCAAATAAAAATATAAAAGATGCAAGGTCGGGCATATTACCTGCTAATCGCACTTTAAGCTCCACATATAGCAATTTTGATACTTATCAACAGGTATTTGGAAAACAATTTGCCCAAAACCTTAGCATTATTGATTTGATATTTTGCCTGGGGCCTGAAGCTTCAATTAGTTTGGCACAGTGTGTGAAGAATTAAAAACAAACGTAAGATTTAATCTGTTTAAACATTACTTTATAGATTAATTTCTTTAACTAAGATTAGAATTTATAAAATATTCAAATTAAATTTACATATTGTCAAAGTTGTATAAGCGCTAAAATATGGAAGCTAAATTTTCAAATAGAGTAAAAGAGGTTATATCGTTGAGTAGGGAAGAGGCGTTGCGCCTGGGCCATGATTATATTGGCACGGAACACTTGCTTTTAGGGATGATAAGAGAGGGTGAGGGAGTTGCAGTAAGCTTACTTAAAAAGCTTGGTGTGTCACTTGAAGAACTGCGAATGTCAGTGGAGCAGGCTACCAAAGGAACAGCTTCTAATAATGTTAAAAACTTAGCAAATATTCCACTTACCCGTCAATCGGAGAAGGTTTTAAAAATAACTTACCTTGAAGCCAAAATATTTAAAAGCCAGTTAATTGGTACCGAACATTTGTTGTTGTCAATATTGCGAGATGAAGATAATATTGCTACTCAAATTTTAGAAAAATTCGATATTAATTACGACGTGGTTAAAGAGCTCCTTGAATATCAAACCGATAATCCGATGGGGGCATCTGATACTGACGACCCCGACGAGGATTCCAGTAGAATATTTAGCAGTGGATCATCCGGAAGAGAATCATCTTCTTCTAAATCAACGGAAAAATCAAGAACTCCTGTATTGGACAATTTTGGTCGTGATCTAACCAGGATGGCAGAAGATAATAAATTGGATCCAATAGTAGGTCGGGAGAAAGAAATTGAGCGTGTAGCTCAAATATTAAGTAGAAGAAAAAAGAACAATCCTATATTGATTGGTGAACCCGGCGTAGGTAAAACAGCTATAGCCGAGGGACTTGCTTTAAAAATTGTGCAAAAAAAAGTATCTAGGGTGCTTTTTGGTAAAAGAGTAGTTACACTTGATTTAGCATCTTTAGTAGCTGGAACCAAATATCGAGGACAGTTTGAAGAGCGTATGAAAGCAGTAATGAATGAGCTTGAAAAATCTCCTGAAGTGATTTTATTTATCGATGAGCTTCATACAATTGTAGGTGCCGGTGGTGCTTCAGGTTCTTTAGATGCATCCAATATGTTTAAGCCAGCGCTTTCACGGGGAGAAATTCAGTGTATCGGTGCTACCACGCTAGACGAGTATCGTCAGTACATTGAAAAAGATGGTGCACTGGCACGGAGGTTTCAGGTAGTAATGGTAGATGCTACTTCTCCTGAAGAAACGATCACCATATTAAATAACATTAAAGAAAAATACGAAGAGCACCATCATGTAGATTATACGCCCGAAGCGATAGAAGCTTGTGTAAAGTTATCCGATAGGTATATAAGTGATAGATTTTTGCCGGATAAGGCCATTGATGTAATGGATGAAGCAGGCGCCAGAGTGCATATAAATAATATTCATGTACCTGACAATATCTTAAAGCTGGAAGAGTCTATTGAAAATATTAAAAAAGAAAAAAACAAGGTAGTCAAAAGTCAAAAATATGAAGAGGCTGCTCAGTTAAGAGATAAAGAGAAAAAGCTTTTGGAGCAGCTCGATAAAGCTAAAAACGAATGGGAAGAAGAAGCCCGGACCAAGCGTTATGAGGTGAACGAGGATAATGTAGCAGAAGTGATTGGCATGGTTACTGGCGTTCCTACCAGGAGAATTGCTCAGAACGAAGGAGAGAAATTGTTGGGAATGGGCAATGAATTGCAGAAAAAAGTAATTGGGCAGGATGAAGCCATTAATAAGCTGGTAAAATCTATACAAAGAACAAGGGTGGGATTAAAAGACCCGCATAAGCCGATCGGGTCATTTGTGTTTTTAGGCCCCACCGGTGTAGGTAAAACGGAGCTGGCCAAAGTGTTGGCTACTTATCTTTTTGATAAAGAAGAGGCACTGGTGAGAATAGATATGAGTGAATATATGGAAAAATTCTCCGTGTCAAGATTGGTAGGTGCGCCTCCGGGTTATGTTGGGTACGAAGAAGGTGGCCAGTTGACAGAAAAGGTAAGACGAAAGCCCTATAGCGTGGTATTGCTTGATGAAATAGAAAAGGCACACCCGGATGTATTCAACATATTATTGCAAATATTAGATGATGGTATACTGACTGACGGTCTGGGCCGAAGAGTCGATTTTCGAAATACTATTATTATTATGACGTCTAATATTGGTGTAAGAGATATCAAAGATTTTGGTGCTGGTATTGGATTTGCAACCAAAGCTAAGAAGGAAAGTATGGATGATTTAATGAAATCAACTATACAAAGTGCTTTGAAAAAGACTTTTAGTCCGGAATTTTTGAATCGTTTGGACGATGTGATCGTATTTAACTCTCTATCACGAGAACACATTCATGAAATTATCGATATTACGTTAGACAGATTGTTCAGCCGAATTAAATCTTTAGGCTTTGAAATAGAATTAACAACCAAGGCCAAAGACTTTTTATCTGATAAAGGTTACGACCCACAGTATGGAGCCAGACCTTTAAACAGGGCTATACAAAAATATCTTGAAGATGCTGTAGCTGAAGAAATTTTGAAAGGTGATTTGTCTGAAGGAGATACTATTTTAGCAGATTACATCGGCGAGGGAGAAAGCCTTACGATTAAGGTAAAAAGAAAAGAAAGCTCAGAAGAGAAAGAGAAAAATAAATAAAGAATATATAGAGATAAGCAAAAAAAAAGCAGTTCAATTTTTTTGAGCTGTTTTTTTTATATCGTTTTTTTATTAATAACTACTGTGATATTTTCGAACAAACCATTCAGTAGAAACTAGCGTCAATAACAAGAAAAATACCCATGGTAAATTGATAATCGGGAGAAAATCCTCTTGCGCGTAAAGTATTCCTTTTACATTTTTAGTAGCTAAATCATCTTTTAATTGATCGATTTGTGACGGCAGGTAAAAGGATCCTTCCGAATTGCTCGCAATAGTACGTAAAAGATCATGATTGGCAGTGTAGTTTATCATTTCTAATTGTAGCGGTTCTATGGTAAATTCGCCACTGCTTGTTAGCGTTTCATTATCAATGCTTGTGCTAGCAGTATATTGATACACTCCTTGATCAAGATTACCTATAGAATATTGATTGTTGTTTTCATTATTGACATAGGTAAAACTTGAAGTTTCCCCTTGCTCGTTTGTGATTTTCAAGGATATTTTATTACCATAAATAAGTTCAAAGACATCGTTGTACAATTCAGTCTCAAATACTACCCGTTCATTCTCAGTAAATGTATTTTTGCCAGGATAAACCCTGAACTTGCGGCGGTCTTCTTTGGTTGATAGATACTGAACTAACTTTAATATTAAATCATCAAAAACCTCATGTGAATCCGTATTGGCATATTCTTGCAATCGCCAGCGCCATAATCCTTCTCCAATCATAATTGCCGACTTACCACTCGCCTTAGTAGAAACTGCCAACAAGGGTTTATTGGTCGTGATGTTGCCTACTCGTTGATAAAGAAGTATCTCTGCTTCACCACTCAAGCTTATTTTTCCAAAAGGCACGGTAACCGGAGGATAGCTGTTGAGCACATCCTGAATCATAGCATCTACCTTAAATCGGCCAAAATCAACATTTAATACAGGAGTTACATTGTCTTTTTGATTATTTAGCGCCTGTATGCTTAATAAATTGGTAGACCTGTTGAGGCTTTGCAGATTAGTTTGGTTGCCAACCAAATACCATTTGAAGGTAGCGGAATTATCTAATTGCTGAAGAAAACTATTGAAAGTTCCTGTTTTGGAGGGTAACTGATGTAAAATGACAAGATCAAATTGTTTTGGGTTGGTAGCCACTTGATTTATTTCTTCAGGATTAACATTATCAATCACTTCTACAACTTCATAGTTTTTATTCTTTTCAAGTGCACTTTTTATTGCTTTTATATCCGGGTGAGGAGCTGCAGCTAGCAAGAGTATTTTCTCTTTGCCTTCCACTACTTCAATATAAGCATGTTGTACATTATTTACATTAGTAAATTCAGCGGGCAACTCATCTACCGATATAATGTAATGTTGATTACCCTGTTCTTTAGCTTCCAAAAGAAATTCTACAGAAACAATTCCGGACTCATCATTTAGGTTCACTCGTTTACTAGCTACAGTTTTTCCTTTATGGCTAACTTTCACATTCACGTTATTGCCAGTAAAACCCTGGTAGCCGAGTTCGGCTAATAATGGAAATTTATTTCCTTGATAAGCAATTTTATTATAATAAGTTGCTTGTAAATTAAGATCAGCTTTTGGCACTGTATCTCCCAATCCTACCGCGTATATAGGGAAATTGAATAATTTGTAAGCGGGAGATACCCCCCTGTTATAAATGCCATCTGAAACAAGAATTACGCCTCCAAGCTTCCTGCCCTCGTAGTTATTTTGGATGTCTGCTAATAGCCGCGAAAGGTTGGTGCTTTGTGATGTAAAATCAACCGAATCAAAAACGGGCTCCACATCATCTAGTAATCTGATTTCGATGTTATAGTCTTTTTCGGCTAACGCGTCACTTACATCTCTTAAATTTTGCATGAGATTAACCAAAGAAGATGTGTCATTCACTGCCGCTATAGATTGAGAATTATCAACAGCAAAAACAAAAGTGGGTTTTTCAATGGTGTTTTTAATTAATTTTAAAAAAGGGCCTATTAAAAGAAAAGCCAGTATTGATACCAGGATAAACCTAAAAGTAGCCAACAAGTAATTAAGTTGCTTGCTCCAGGGCCCTTTTTTCTGGTATAAAATAAATGCAAACAAGGCGCCTGCAAGTAGGCACAACAAAATATACCAGGGAGAATGATCAAATTTTAATTCTAAATGCTGCATAATTTACAGGTTTTAAACGAAATAGAGCACGCTATATTTCCTTTTGTTTTTGCCTAGGTTTGACCCAATATACTACCTGGTTTTCTTTCAAGCTAATGCCACCACTAAGTTAATAAACCACCATCTACCTGAATTACTTGCCCGGTAATGTAATTACTCATATCAGCGCCCAGAAAAACACATAGATTGGCTACATCTTCTGGTTTACCACCTCTTTTTAAAGGAATTGCTTCAGTCCATTGTTTTACCAAATTTTCATCCAAAGCTCCGGTCATTTCGGTTTCAATGAAGCCAGGAGCTACCACGTTGCATCTAATATTGCGTGAGCCAAACTCAATAGCTATAGATTTACTAAAGCCAATAATTCCTGCTTTAGAGGCAGCATAGTTTGCCTGACCAGCATTTCCTTTTACACCCACGATGCTTGACATATTGATTATGCTACCACTTTTCTGCTTCATAAGCTGACGAGTAGCTGCTTTTACCGTGTTAAACATTGATTTCAGGTTTATTTGAATTACCTGGTCCCACATTTCTTCAGTCATTCGCATCAACAGCGTGTCTTTAGTGATACCAGCGTTGTTAATTAAAACATCTAAGCTGCCAAAGTCTTCAATTACACCGTTTATTAATTCTTCAGCTGCTTTAAAATCAGAGGCATCAGAACGATAACCTTTGGCTTTGATGCCTTTAGCTTTCAGCTCCTCCTCGAGCGCTTGGCCTTTTTCAACACTCGACAAATAAGTAAAAGCAACATTGGCACCTTGTTCGGCATATACATGAGCAATAGCATTTCCAATTCCTTTGGATGCTCCGGTGATTAAGGCGGTTTTTCCTTCCAGTAATTTCATTGTAGTCTGATTAATAGGTTTTTATAATAATATTGTTTTTCAAATGGCTAAAATAGTGAATAAAACCAATTATTCTAAAAAAGAGCTTAATATAGGGTATTACTAAAATTTTTTTGTAAAGTCAAAAGCCTTAATTTTGTGTTGCTATAAATATAATCCAGATAATTTTTAAAATAAATATAAAATGGCATCAAAATATGATTTAATTGTAATAGGTAGCGGACCTGGCGGATATGTAGCTGCAATCAGGGCCTCTCAATTAGGTAAGAAAGTAGGCGTAGTAGAGCGTGAAAGCTTGGGAGGTATTTGCTTAAATTGGGGGTGTATACCTACTAAAGCTTTACTCAAAAGTGCCCAGGTATTTGATTATATCAGTCATGCCAATGACTACGGTATTAAGGTAAAAGATTTTTCAGCAGACTTTGCTGCTATGGTAAAAAGAAGCCGCGATGTAGCTGATGGCATGAGCAAAGGTGTAAATTTTTTATTTAGAAAAAATAAAATAGATCATATAAGTGGCCATGGAAAGCTAGCGGCTGGAAAAAAAGTAGAGGTTAAAGATGAAAATGGTAAAACTACTACCTATGAAGCCGAAAACATTATTATTGCTACCGGTGGTCGTTCTCGTGAATTACCCAACCTGCCTATCGACAATGAAAAAATAATTGGATACCGCAAAGCTATGGTACTGGATAAGCAACCCGAAAGTATGGTGGTAGTTGGCAGTGGTGCTATAGGAGTGGAGTTTGCCTACTTTTATAATGCCATAGGCACCAAAGTAACTGTAGTAGAATATTTGCCAAATATTGTACCCGTAGAAGATGAAGATATAAGTAAGCAGCTGGAGCGAACGTTTAAAAAAGCAGGAGTAAAAATTATGACCTCCTCGGAAGTGACTAAAGTAGATACAAAAGGCAAAAAGTGTAAGGTTACAGTAAAAACTAAAAAGGGCGAAGAGCAGCTCGAGGCTGATATAGTTCTTTCTGCCGTAGGAGTGGCTACTAACCTGGAAGGCATTGGCCTGGAGGAAACTGGTGTGCAGGTAGAAAAGAACAGGGTAAAAGTTGACGATTATTATCGAACCAATATCGATGGAGTTTATGCCATTGGTGATATAGTTCATGGTCCTGCATTGGCACACGTGGCATCTGCTGAAGGTATTATATGTGTTGAAAAAATGGCCGGACTTAATCCTGAGCCCATCAACTACAATAATATTCCCGGGTGTACCTATTGTCAACCCGAAATTGCCTCGGTAGGCTACACGGAAAAGGCCGCTAAAGAAGCTGGTTATGAAATAAAAGTAGGAAAATTTCCATATTCCGCATCTGGCAAAGCCAGTGCCGCAGGAGCTAAAGATGGTTTTGTAAAAGTAATATTTGATGCTAAGTATGGAGAATGGCTTGGAGCTCATATGATAGGGGCTAATGTTACTGAGCTTATTGCCGAAGTAGTAACAGCTCGTAAGTTAGAAACTACCGGACATGAGATTATAAAATCAATACATCCACACCCTACCATGTCGGAAGCCATTATGGAGGCTGCCGCCGCAGCTTATGAAGAAGTGATACATTTGTAAAAAATATATTATCATTGTATTGAGAAATGGGAAAATATAAATCTCATTTCTCAGTTTTTATTCATGGATGTATGCAAAACATGGTTTATACACCTTTTATATAAACCAATTTTTTGGTCTGGTAAAATGGCTCATGAAATAAATCCTTGATGTTGTATATTTTAAAGTATTTTTTTACCTGGTCCATTTCTTCATCAAATTCACCACCTTTGAGATAAAGCATGCCATTGGGCAAAGCATTGAAAGATTTTGGGGCGATATTATTTCTCATCCATTGCAGCATTTTTGGTAGTTTCGTTACCGCTCGTCCCGTTACAAAATCAAATTTTTGTTTTAATTGCTCAGCTCTGGCTTGCTCAGATCGTACATTTTGTAGATTCAATGCATTTACAATTTCATTAACTACTTTTATTTTTTTACCTATTGAGTCTACTAAGTGAAATTGACAATCAGGAAACATGATAGCTAAAGGAATACCTGGAAATCCTCCTCCAGTACCAATATCCAATATTTGTGTTTCAGGCTTAAAGCGTATCACTTTGGCTATAGCCAATGAATGTAAAACATGGTGTAGATAAATATTTTCCGTATCTTTTCGGGAAATTACATTGATTTTTTCATTCCATTCCAGCAGCAACGCCCCCATTTGCTTATATTGGTTTTGTTGTGCTTCTGATATGTTTGGAAAATATTCTGTTATTAAATCAGCTGAGCTCACTAAATATGATCTTCTTTACCCTTTACTAAATCGTACATTAATTCTCTGGCCCGATGCAATTGAGCCTTTATGGTGCCCAATGGTGCTTCAAGTTCTTTAGCTATTTCTTCGTAAGAGTATTCCTGAAAATAACGCAGACGTACTAAGCGCTGGTATTTAGGTGGTAATTTGTTGACAAACAAACGAATAAGCTCAATTTTTTGTGCTTTGATGGTCTCTTCCTGAGGGTTTAAGTTCTCATCTTGCACATCTATAGTCACTGACTCTCCGTCATCATCTGTATAAGATGAGTTTAGGCTCATGGTTTCAAGTCGCTTTTTGCGAATAAAGTCTATGGAATTATTAGTGGCAATTCTGAATAACCAGGTGCTAAAAGTAAAATCCTTTTTGAAACGCTTCAGGTTTCGAAAAGCTTTGGCAAATGCTTCAATAGTTAAGTCTTCGGCATCATCTACATTCCGCACCATTTTCAATATCATATGATAAACGGGCTTTTTGTACCGCTTCATCAACTCGGCATAAGCCTGCTCGTCATTATCGAGTGTGGCTCTATCGATAAGCCTGAAATCCTCAAGCGCTTTTTCAGAAAAGTTTTTCTTATTTACTTCCATTTAACTTTTTTTCTAGAGAAGGAAACACTAACACCCCAAAGTAAATAAACCAAGTAATATATATCAAGTATGGGTAACAACCATACAGCAAATTTGTCTCCCAATTTTTTAGCTCCTACCGCTAGCAATATTAAAAGCAACAATATCTTTAATCCGTAACCGCCTAAAATCCAATAAAGGTTGAATTGCGCTATAAGCAAAAAGACAAGGGTAAACCAATGTAATACATACAGGAAGCCCCATAAGCCAATTTTTAGTCGGTCTCTTTTTTTGTAAAACTTACCTACGGATATGTGTCGTCGCTTTTGCTTAAAATGTTCACTCCACCTTGCTTTAGGTATAGAAGTAACTAAAGTTGCTATGCCTGAAGCAATTTTGGTGTTTTTATTATTGGCAAATTCGTTAACAAACAAATCATCGTCGCCACCCGTAATTTTCAGATGGCGGTTGAAGCCTTTATTATTGAGAAAGAACGATTTGCGATAAGCTAAATTTCTGCCCACGCCCATGTAAGGGCTTCCGGCTAAAGCTTCCGCTATGTATTGAATACCTGTAAATAACGTTTCAAATCGGATTAAGGTATTTAAGAGTCCTTTCTTTTTCTGATAGTTGCTGTAACCAAGCACGAAAGTAGTTTCATTGTCAAAGCGTGCCGACATAGCTTGCAACCATTTTCTGTTTCTGGGTTTGCAATCAGCATCAGTAAAGATTACAATATCATGTTTAGCGGCCTTTATCCCAAGTGTAATGCCATATTTTTTTCCATTAACATGCTCTGGCACATGATCCACTTTTACCATTTTCACCTTGGGCTCAGTATCTCGCAATTCCAGTAAATAGTCGTAGGTGCCATCATAACTTCTATCATCCACTATGATAATTTCAAAATTCGGATGATCCTGCTTTAATAAAACTGGAACTAATCTGCGCAGGTTTTCTTCTTCATTATATGCACAAATTACTACCGAGATCGGTTGAATTGATTTCTCAGGTTTATGCTTTTTCGTTTTACCTAATAAAATAAGCCACCGCAAGATATAAATGATGATAATACCAGTAGCTCCGGCAAAAACGTAAAATATTATTTCATAAGGTGTGACATCCATCTGGTTGTGAATATTTATTTTAAGTTCGTAAAGTTATATTTTATTGCTAAAATAAGTAAACCATTTACAAAAGCATATTTTTGCAGATAATACAAACGTAATTTAATGATATTTAAATCCCTACTTAAAGACAAAAAATCTAAAGCTCGTGCCGGAATAATTACTACCAGCCATGGGGCAATAGAAACGCCTATATTTATGCCGGTGGGCACTGCGGGTACTGTAAAAGGAGTAAATCAGCGAGAATTAGACCAAGAGGTAAAGGCTGAAATAATTTTAGGTAACACTTATCATTTGTATTTGAGGCCAGGTACTAATTTATTAAAAAAAGCCGGAGGTCTTCATCGATTTATTAATTGGAACAAACCGATTTTAACTGATAGTGGTGGATATCAAGTATATTCCCTGGCCAATAGCAGAAAAATTAGTGAAGAAGGTGTTCAATTTCAGTCACATATTGACGGGAGCAGGCATTTTTTCGCACCTGAAACTGCTATTGATATTCAAAGAGCTATAGGTGGTGACATTATCATGGCTTTTGATGAATGTACTCCTTATCCCTGCGAAAAGGAATATGCATTAAATTCAATGCATATGACACATCGTTGGCTTAAGCGTTGCCAGCAGCATTTCAGCAATTCATCACCCGTCTATCAGTACGATCAATTACTTTTTCCGATTGTGCAAGGTAGCGTTTACCCTGATTTACGTAAACAATCTGCTGAATTTATTGCCAACGCCGATGGGCCAGGCAATGCCATTGGAGGACTTTCAGTAGGAGAGCCTGAAGAATTGATGTATGAAATGACCGATTTGGTTTGCGATATACTTCCTGAAGATAAACCCCGTTACCTAATGGGTGTAGGAACACCTAAAAACATTATTGAAAACATTGCCTTAGGTGTAGACATGTTTGATTGTGTATTGCCTACCCGCAATGCCAGGCATGGCATTATTTATACCAGTGAAGGGATCATCAATATTCGTAATGAAAAATGGAAAGAGGATTTATCACCCATTGATGCAGCGCATGATTGCTATATGAGCCAGCAGTATTCAAAAGCCTATTTAAGGCATTTACTTTATAGTAAAGAAATATTGGCTTCACAAATTGCCAGTATTCATAACTTATCGTTTTATCTTTGGCTTGTAAAAAAAGCTAGAGCAGAAATTATTGCTGGCACCTTTGTTGATTGGAAAAACAGGATTATTCCCAAAATATCTCAGCGATTGTAATTTTATGTTTAGATTAATAGACAGGTATATACTCAAAAAATTTTTATTTACTTACGTATTCGTGGTTTCCGTAATAGTATCGGTAGTATGTATTATCGATATGACGGATAAGAACGAGAAATTTATTCGTAACAACTTGGGTGCAAAGCAATTAATTGGCTATTATCTCGATTTCTTTCCTTACATCGCTAATATGATATCGCCCATCACAGTATTTATTGCAGTAGTATTTGTTACGGCAAAACTGGCTGCGCATACTGAAATTATAGCCATGCTAGCCGGAGGTGTTAGTTTTAAAAGATTGATGTGGCCATACCTAATGGGAGCTTTGATCATTGGTGGGGCCAGTTTTTACCTTACAGGATGGGTAATACCAAACTCTAATAAAACCCGGGTGGCTTTCGAGGTTCAATACCTGGAAAAGTCTACTTATTATAGTGAGGAAAATATTCATTTAAAAATTGCGCCGGAATTGTACATGTACATCAAAAACTACCAGGGACAAAGCAATACCGGGTATCACTTTACATTAGAAAGAATAAATAACACGAAATTAGTTGAGAAGCTTTCTGCTCAGCAAATAAAATGGGTAGCAGATTCTCAGCGGTGGGAATTAATTAATTGGAAAAGTCGATCATTCAAGGATTTTAAAGAGGATATAAGTTTTGGAGACAAAATGGACACAGTGCTCAACATCGAGCCCGATGATTTTTCCAATCAATACCGACTATACGAAACGCTAACACTCGATGAACTGAATAGCTACATAAGAGAATTACGATCTCGTGGTGCCGATGATATTGAAATGTATGCAATTGAAAAATACATTCGATTCAGCTCTCCTTTTACGGTAATCATACTTACCTTCATAGGATTAATTGTCTCAGCCCGAAAATCAAGAGAGGGGGCAGGTTTTCAAATAGCGTTAGGGTTTTTGCTTGCCTTTATCTACATTATATTCTTTACATTTACCAGGAGTATTGCCGAGGTAGGCGCTATGAATCCGGCCCTGGCTGTTTGGATTCCAAACATTATTTTTACCTTTGTGGGCGCATTTTTATACAAGACCTTGCCCAGATAATAATAGCCAATGTCGGAAAAGAAAGATTATTTACACCTGCACTTCATAGTTTTTTTATGGGGATTTACGGCTATTCTTGGCTTATTAATTACCATTCCTTCAGTTGAAATAGTATTTTACAGGGTGCTATTGGCTGCAATTGCATTAGCGGTTATCATGTATATCAAAAAATTGAGCTTTAAAGTGCCTCCCAGGTATTTACTTTTAATGCTGCTGAACGGCGGTTTGATTGGGGCCCACTGGATTTTGTTTTTTGGGGCAGCAAGAGTAGCCACTGCTTCTGTATGTTTGGCCGGAATGGCCACTACTTCTTTCTGGACAAGCTTGCTGGAACCCATGGTAGTTAAAAAAAAATTAAAGCCGTACGAATTGATGCTTGGATTGGTAGTAATCGTAGGGTTATATGTGATTTTTAGGTTCGAGTTCAATCATGCCTTAGGTCTTGCTTTGGCACTAGGCTCTGCATTTTTAGCGGCTTTGTTTACGGTAATTAATTTAAAATTTGCGCATAAATATCATCATCAGACCATCACTTTTTATGAAATGACAGGAGCAAGTGTAAGCATCCTGGCCTTTTTTCCATTTTATGGAAAATTTTTTACCACGTCCGGTTTGCAACTAATACCCACTGCTATGGATTGGGTTTATTTGTTGATCCTGGCTTTAGTATGTACAGTCTATGCCTACAGCCAATCAGTTAGTTTAATGAAACGAATTTCAGCTTTTGGTATAAACCTAACGGTAAATATGGAGCCCGTATACGGAATTGTACTGGCTGTGATAATATTTCCTGCCAGTGAAAAAATGAATTTTGGTTTTTACATGGGTACACTCATTATATTGGCAGCAGTGTTGTCATATCCGGTACTCAATCGATGGCACAAAAGAAGAGCCGCGGCCACCGATAATTTAAGGTAATGTTTCAAATTGGGAATGGATTCCAATTTCTGAACTTTATCCCAAAATAAACTATCATTTTATTTATATTTATTTTAATTATACTAATTATTTTGAGGGTGTAATTCATTGGTATGAAGGCAATTATTCAAAAAATATTTTGACTGTAGCAGTTTTAATCAAATCCGGCATTTTATTTGTAAAATCTTACATTTTATAAATAAATAGTACAAGCATGAACTCAACACCTTATAAGGCAAAAGGAAAAGAGATATATGAATGGATTAATCGAAACTTTCCTCCGCTTACCTGGAATATAATGGCCGTTAAGATTGGTGAATGTTTTTTGGATTCCGGTATAAATCCTTTCAATTTAAATGAAGAAGTGGTTTTTGATGAAAAGCTGGTTGAAAACATTAATTTCTTTCTAGGATGCTACTACGATCAAAAATTACCCCACTCAATTATAGCGCATTAGTTTTTTATTTTAATTGCTTGAGCTTATAACTATTTTTTGAGTTAGCTGTATTCTTCTTAAGATAAGATAAAGAATTAAATATTAATATTCCTTGAAAACATTTTCTTATTTTAAGAAGTTAAATACAAAAAACTAGTATGGTACTCGAATTAATTGCTTTAGTAGACTACATTGAAACTGTAATTACATACAATGAACCTGAAAATTTGTATGTAGAGCCAATAGAAACAATTTACTTAAATTATACAGGTAAAGAGATAATTTCAGATATTGATATGCACCTACAAGCAGGCAGCTATCAGGAAATTCTCAACTTGATAGAGCAATTTAAGTATGATCATAAAGAATTGCTTGCTATTTATGAATCAATTACTCAGGATTATGAAAACTTTAAGGAATATCTATCCGCCGAAGATTTAACTTATAAAATCAAAAATGATTATGGTGTAAATAATCCTGAAGAAATTGTAGCTATCCTAAGGGGGCGAGACCATTTTTTAGTTGAACACTGAGGCATTTTAGAATGTTCTCAGTAATTAATCCCACCATTTAAATGTCAATGAAAAGTTTTTCTGGAACAAAAATTCTGTTATGGCCGTT
>Ga0207419_1001456_pt1 | contig 17760 bp, 9 predicted proteins | sample ElkSloMetagenome_4_FD_184723 | JGI IMG/M metagenome (GOLD analysis project Ga0207419, IMG submission 184723) | Hot spring microbial communities from Elkhorn Slough, Monterey Bay, USA - MD2A (version 2) | ecosystem: Environmental > Aquatic > Marine > Intertidal zone > Estuary: Microbial mat ...
CCTGCCGATCTACAACGGCTTCCGACTGCTGGTGAACGACTGCTACGAGCGCGCCGCCGGCCTGGGCTGCCGCGTCGTACTGAATGCAAGCACGGGGGATCAGATCTATCCCAAGCGCCAGTGGGTTGACCTGGACCGCTGGCGGCGAGGACAGTATGCCTGTATCTGGGACGACCACCGAAGAGCTTGCGCGAAGGGCGGCATTCGAGTGCTGCTTCGGGACCCTGCTCTGCGGTTTCTGTTCACCCGTTGGTTCCCGAAAATCCGCAGATCCGCACGAGCTCCTGGATGGCTATCAGAGGACGCCCGTGCTCTCTGGAGCCCTCCTTCCTCTTGGCCACCTGAATCGGCGATTTTTTCCGAACCCGATTATGCCCGGCAGCTCTTCGGCGCTCCTATGGGTTTCGAAGTGGCGCAGGAGATCGGGATGGGCCAACGGCATGGCATTGATCGCCGCGATCCTTTCGCGAACGAGGCATTGCTGGAATTCATTCTTCAAGCACCGATGGATTTAAGCTGGCGATCAGGCGTCAGCAAAGCGATCGCGAGACGCAGTCTGCGTCACCATCTCCCGCGGCGATTCCTGATGAAAGATCGAACCGGGCTTCTTTATGCATTCCATACCGCCGGCAGGCATGAAAATCGGAATGGCATACAGTTCTTGATTGACGCGTTCGATAAAAACTGGGCGATCTATTTGAGGGAACCCGCCCTCTCTGAAGCGCTTCAGGGGTCAAGCGAAATTCCGGAGATTGTTCTTTCCCAAACCGTGGGTTACTGTCTATGGACATCGTTGATCGCGCAAACGAAACACCAGACGTTGTAGCTTTCCAACACGCTTGACAGGTCAATGGCGCTTTTTTGAAGGAGCACTCGGCGCACCAATGGACTACCGCTTGACTGAGATCACTCCTTGCATCGTCCGACTAGTGATTGCCCGTTCTGTCCAGATGACCGGTATCCGCAGGGCTTCGAGAATCCTTGGTCGCCAGGTTCTGAATTCTGCCATTGATCTGGATCCAGTGATTTGGGAGAGACGAGCGATGATCATGCGAGGCCTTTGTGCTCGACTGCCAGATACTGCCTGCCTTTCCCGAGCGCTGGCATTGCGGTGGTGGATGCGAGCCTCCGGCATCGACGCCCGAATGAAAATCGGCGTTCGAAAGACGAGCGGACAGCTTGAATCGCACGCTTGGACCGAAGTCGACGGCCACGCTTTCGGAGAGGCAAAAACGGTACTCAGCGATTTTCTGGTCGTAGACACCTACTGAGCCAGATCCAAAGCATGGCGGTTGATCTTCAGCGCAACTAGAGATAAGCTATCCACTCTACCGAGCATCAAATGCGTAGTTCGAAAAATGGGGAAGGTAATGAACAATATAACGAGAGGTAGATCCAGAGCCGAGTCGACGTCTTATGAAGCCCCGTTTTTCCAGCGTCACTGTCTGGCTACGATCACGCTCGGAGGGTCACCGACATCCGGAGACTCTGGAGCTCCAAACACCCGGGGCAATCCCGAAGGTTCAGGGTTTCATGATCAAGAAACAAAATCTTTCGAGGAAGGCTGGGATAACGAGGTTTAACATCCCAGAATTTTCGACTGAATAACCCCGCAATCTGCGGGGTTTTTTATGGTCAGGGAATAGTTTTAGAGACTATTCCCGACCGAACGCCCGAAGTCTTTCGAAATCGATTCATTGCTCCAGAACCCCATATATGCCTATCACCTCAAAGACGTCGTTAATCGCAAGGAGAAACCGGTCACCCGCCGCGACCCCGATCTGATTCCTCGAATGTCAGGTCGCCAAAGTCGACTCAAGGAGGCGGACCAGGTGCGGCCAAATCAGTCGACTTTGTCGGAAGCAGTTGAATCGCAAGACGGGGTTCCAGCCCGGCAGTTATCGCTACGCTAAGCTAAGCAGGTAATTGGCAGGGATGACGATCTCGGGCGTTTGCTGGTACTGGCACAAGGCCAAAAATATCGATCTGAGGCGGCTGACAGCAACGCTTCCTACGCTTGAGTGGGAAGCGTTTAATCCTGGCTTGGGGCAAAGTGCGAAGGCTATCGAGTGGCTGAACCCAAGAATTGCACATAAGTCCATCGAAACGCTCACCGTCGATATGATCTACAGCCCACGGCCCCGTGATTCGGATTACTGACAACCGGTCTAGGATATCCATACCATGCGCAGGGCCCCGACCCAGTACGGTCGATAGCTTTTGTTGCGCGAGCGAAGATCACTCAGCACAACTCAAGCAGCCATTTTCATCGAGCTGTCAGCAGCCCAGCAGCCGTTGACGAGCGCCTAGTTTCCTAAATCAAGCACAAGCACCCGTCGACATGCCGCCGTTAGGCTGCAGCCCTAGAAACTGATGAAACCGCTCCGGTGAGGTCGTGATCATTGGGACCGATGGATTGCAGCGCGACGCCCAGCGGCTTCAGCGTTCTTTGAACGGCGTCCTCGCGAAATGACAGCACCAATTCCAGTCCTGTTTTGTCGAAGGCATCACCAGCACAACCAAGGTCATCAGGCGACGGATCTGAAGCAAGGGTACCCAAGGAATACCAGTTCGTCACAATCCAACCTGCCCAGGGACTTGGCGGCGGTACTTTTGTCCGCGCAGAGACCCTTTCAGTCGCCAACGCACGCTGACGCTAGTATGCGAAGGAAACCCCGCCGCCCGGGCGGGGTTCTATCATCTTCAACGCCTAGTTAGCTTGCTTACTCGGCACCTTTCCGAGGCCGAGTATCGGTCGAATCCTGCAGCCGTATCGTTGGATCTCCAAGCAGGGTCCAATTGACCACCAAGTCAGCTGTCCCTCGCCGTTGGGCCTCGGCACGTGCCGCTAAAACGGCCTGACCGAGCGTATCACCTTCGATTTGACGCGTAACCACCGTGGACGCAAACGACTCGTTTTGTGCGTAATTCGACAGCGTCGCAGCTCCATGAACTGCTACTGCGCCGTTCGGCGCTCCTGGAATCGGATCGCCATTACTGTCGAGGCGGAAGCCGTTCATCCAGCGGTGCGCCACCGTGTCGTTACTGGGCGAGCTGAAGTAGCTCGTATAGCAAGCCATGGTGCCTATCAGCGTCGGGAAGCCGTCGTTATAGAGATCGGCCAAATCCGATGGGAAGAGGAAGCCCTGATACGACCAAACACCCGCGCTGCCATGACCGGTATAACCCGTCAGCGCCTTGCCTTCCTGAAGCAGTTTGAAAAACTGTATCCGCGCATCCTCTGCTGAGGCGAAATGGTCGGCGCCAATTTCGACCGTATCGAAACCCGACTCGGACCAGTTGGCAACGCGTAGAGGAGACAGCATGCGGTCGGCCTGACGCGTGAACGACGGCAGATTCGGATCCTCGGTGTCAACCGCCCAGACTGCAGTCTGCTGGGATCGCATATTCGAGTCCCAATCCAGCGTTTTCTGAACTATCGAGGATAGATCCCCTATAGAGCGCACAGGCCAGCGACCGATTGCCTTGTCGCTCAGCCCATCGCCATTGATGTCACTCATCAGTGCATCGCTGGGGACGTGATAAACAAAAGAGGTATCCCCATAGACCGTCGGGATAAAGCTCAAGCCACCCGTTCCAAGTCGATCGAAATAGTCATAACTATCACCGCCAACCAGCAGGACATGCTCGAATTCAGAGGTCCGAGTAGCGTCGGCGAGAAAAGCGCTCACGGCCTTTGGCAGAGCCATTCCGTTCGTGTAACGGGCTTGTAATTGGGTCAAATCAACGAGAGAAACGTCCCATCCCTGAGCTTGGCGATGGGTGATGTAGTCATTCAAGGGATGCCTTTCATAGGCGTCCACCGGCATAAACGCCGGATGCGCGATCACCACTAAATCAGTTGACCTGTCAATCGCCGGCGCTGTTTCTGAATAACCACCGACAGCTGTTGGCAAATACAAGGCATCGCTCTCGGACACCCAGATCGCAGACTGCGAATCGATCTCCGGAGAGACCGCTACTCTGCCCGCCGTCGCCCGTTCGACGGGCAACTCAACCAATCTCGAGCCGTCCCAGGCGAAAGCCATCGCACTGTTGGCGTCCAGATTTGAAACGCTGAATGCCCGATTGGGATCGATGGATTCGATCAATACTCGCCCGCTGCTAGCGTTCAAGGAGGCCGCGTAGGTCAAGGATATTTCGTCGAGATACACCAGATCAAACGGGGCATCGGTCCCGCCAGGCAAGTGCACTTCGACGGACTGCCGGCCGGAAGTCAAGTCGGACGCAGGAATTTTGACGCGGAGCAGCCTCTCGGTCTGACCGTCGAATTGAACGGTATCGACCATTTCTCCGTTGAAATAGAGGTCCACCTGATGATCAGGCGATTCCGGAAAATCACCCACGCCTGCGACCCGAGCCTCTAACCATGCAGGCTGGTTCGGCAAGCGGTCGGCGGGCAGGTCGATCGTTGTTGCGAATCGCTCTGTCGAGTGATTAGCTCGGAGCATGCTCATGTACCACGGATCCTCCAGCACCGACCACATGGAGTAGCGATTGTCTTCCTCAACGGAAATGGTGCGCCAGTGGAACGACGCTTCCTGCATCAGGGGCCGCCCGGAATAGGCAACAACATTTCTTGCAAGGCTGCGATCGACGCTCACGCGGTAAACGTATTTATCGACATACAGCGCATCGGATCCCTGCGGCGCCTCGCCCCAGAAATCCACGGCGAAGGTGCTGTCAATAACGTTAGGAACTGAACTGGTCGAAGAGCCGCCGTTGACCCCGCGGCGATTGAGCCGTTCAGCTTGCGGCTTTTTGACGGTGGAATGGACTTTTCTGGACACCGGTACGCCGTTCAACGTAACCGCGATGTCGTCCGGTGACACACCCTGGAGATCCAATCCGGCAGCAACAAGCTGATCGTAGGTGATCCGCTGCATGCCGGCAGACTCGACGCGGAAATCAACCGCATCGGAGACACCGAAATTAGCGCTTCGCTGGACGAGCTGGCCGTCCAGAGACAGTCCGTGGCGAGCGAGATTCTGCTGCGCTTCCTGCCGGATTCCCGCCCAGTCGATCGGCGCGGCGTGGGCATCGCGGCCATAAGCGCCACCGACAGAGAACATGCCGTACATCTCTTCCTTGCCGAAATGATCCACCGCCGTGATGATCAGGCTGTTGACATCGCGCATCGCATCGCTCGGCAGATTCACCGAGTAACTCCGCGAGGTCATGAGATCACCGACCTTGGCCGGAACCATGTCGGGCGTCAAAAGCTCGTATTGCCGCCCGTTGTCTCCCCAGAGGAAGAAGCCGACGTTTTCGTTCTCGGACACCGTTGACCAGCTGACTTCGACACCACCCTTAACCGTACGGGATTCGAACGCATGGATACCAACCGGTACGGTTCCGCCTGAAAGGATGTGATCTTCAACTTCTCCGTCGTCCGCAAAGTTCACGGGCCTCGGGCCATCTGTGGCAAAAAAGCCAGAACTATCGACGGCATCAAAATTATCCGTGCTGATTCGGACTCGTGCGTAAGTGTCGTTCTCCGTCAGATCCTCGAGCACGTTAGCGAGGTCCCAAGTCAAAACAACCGTCCCCTCACATCCTGCGGGCACGTTACCGCCAGTGAAATCGCCCAAATTGTCAACCGTGGCCCCCGCTAGCTGCGTTGAAGAACAGCTGCTTGCGGTTATATCACCTAACCCGCCGGAACCAACAATAATCGTGGAGGAAGAACGTTCACATTCAGAGGATGCGACATAGCTTACCGCCCCATCACTGCCAGTACCGCAATTATTATCAAATACGCCATTGCCGTTGAAGTCAATCCAGCCGACAACCTGAGCCCATTCGGCGGTGGAATTGTTGACTTCAACCGAAGCGCAAAACACATCGCGGTCCATCGTCTGACCCGAGCATACAGCGTCAACAGCGTCAACATCGCCATCGTCAAATGCAAAGCTACTGAAGAATTCTACTGGGAATGTGACAGCTTCTTCGTCATCGCCTGGTGTCGTACCGTCGGGCAAAAAATCATTATCGTCGCCATTGGCGCCGACAGTCTCTTGACCATTGACCTCACTGTCGGTGTCATTTGCCGTCCCTGACCCGAGGAACGGTCCTTCGATAAGATGGTGGGGCCCGCGCCCTTGCGCGTCAGCTTCAGCAAGCGTCACATAAGACTGGAGAGCTTCTGAGTCGTCATCGGGAGCGTCCCCGAAATCGTAACCGCAAGCCGATGCGATGGGCGTAGCAAACGAAGCATCGATAGCCAAAGCATTGGCTTCGCTGGAGATGACAATAGCCCCAACGTTTGAGAAATCGGCACCCTGTGTTTCGTTCTGACCTTGATCTGAAAAGTCGTCGAAAGCGAACTGAACGATCTCTGCGACTGACTGTGTTCGAGTCAAGCTTGACCAATTGGATCCGTCGGTAAAAACACTTACTGTTACGTCGAGTGATCCGAGATCAGGATTCCCGAGCAAGAGGTAAATTCCGTCTGTCTCTTCACCGGGGCATTCCTTAGTGAGGTCGACCCCAACCCCCCCCACCTTGAGCCCTTCTGGATCAACTGACCCCCCGTTTGCGCTACCTGGCCCCTGCTCAGAGGGAACCACAACCAAGTTATTCGAACCGTCGAGATAATCCAGGATGGGGTCATTTGCTACGTTATCGGGAAAAGTAACTCCAGGAATTGGAGTCGTGTAGCGCTGGCTTCCATCCCAGAAAAGCCGGACAAGTGCACTGTTATCGCTCCCGGAATTGATTTCTGTATTCCTTACGCCAGCTGAACTTACCGACGCAACTGTTCCAACGCCCGAAGCCCCAATTGCTTGGGTGACATATACGTTGCGCCATCCACCAAGCATCGAGCCGCCGACACCACCCCCTCTTTTAGTTGTCGCAGCAAAATCAAGATTGGCCGTGACCTCATGACCCACGGTCCAATCATCAACCTCCACAGCGTGCGCAGCCATGCCAATCGCGTAAGCCGTTGCCAAAAGTAGCTTGGGAAGCACGTTTTTCCAACTTTTCGTGAAAAACGAACGATTTAGACGGGTTGTCACCGAAAACCACCCCTTGTAGTAGCAATTTGACAATCTGAACATTTCGCCTATCCCTTTAACAAAGTTCGATTTTGATGCGAGCCGCTCGAACCCCCGCAGAGGGATCCTACCACCCACAATAATTGATGGCAAATCACCTCTCTAGCCCTGTTGTTATTTCTCACGTGTTCGCACTGGCCAATAATTTCCGGGAATACAGTCTTATAAAATCGCGACTCAAACCCATTGACGAGCAACCACCATTGCTGCGTCGTCGGAGTAAGTGGCCCCAAGTTTTTGACGCCACCGATCTTTAAAGAATTCGCATAGTTCTCAGAAAAGTTCATTAGAGTTTCCGAAAGTTTGCCTCGAGGAAACGAGGCTGTGCCGAAGAGTCTTCTGGTTTTGTCGAATTCGTGGCCCCAGCTTTCCAGATTTGCAGGCGTGGATCTCAGTACCTGCTGAGTTAGCTGGCTTCTGCCAAGGATGTGTTCACTTTCACGTTGAAATGGATAAGCGTTGGCTAGGTACAGCAAATACCTTACCAACTACGGTGATGTTCATGAAATCGATAAGCTAAAAAAGGGGTCTCACGTAGGTAGGTTCGACTGCTAGCTAAATTAGCGGTCGTGGTTCAGGCTTAACTGGGCCTTATTCATTCTGACGCAACGCCCTAGGCTGCTGCTGACGTGACAATCTTGGCATAGCATCCCAAAAGCTTCTAGCTCACCCGCGGTCAACTAACCACTGATGTGAATGCCAGTAGAAACCTCCACTCCCGACCAGATCAGGAGCCGTGCAATTGATTTTGTTCTGGCGAGATACGCCGATGCCGGATACCTCAATCCGCATTCCAATGACCTCATCGGGCTCGAGGCTGACGGTCAGTGCGTCGCCGCCACCTGAGTAACAGGCCAGCTGGCTCTCCTGGAAGGCACCCGATTCAACGGTCAGACGAATCCAGTCGATATCACCATTGGGCGCGGGCTTCGAGGTCTCGACCTTCCGCACCGGGAGTGGCCGGGTATCGACAGCCAGGGCCAGGCGGTCGAGGCTGGCGAAGCCCGTGGCCATGGGGAAGCGGGGCATGGAGCGGGGGTTGGTGAGGGGGCCGATGGGGCCGGAGCGCTGGGCCAGGGCGAAGCGGTAGCGCTGGGCCACGATCTCGGCGAGTTCGGGGGAGTCTTCGCCGTAGGGGTAGGCGAAGATGTCGGCGATCTCGCCGATTTCTTCGGTCAGGCGCTGGTGGGACTTCGTGATGTCGGCGCGGATGCGCTCGCGCCAGTCGCCGACTGATTCGTCAGCCTGGGGCCGGGACATGTGGCCGTGGGCGGCGCTGTGGTTGCCGATCGTGACGCCCTCGCCGGCCAGGGTGCGCAGCTGGTCCCAGCTCATGTAGGGCGAGTGGCCGGCGTCGATCGAGTCGGTGTTGACGAAGACGCTGTAGGGCCAGCCGCGGGTCTCCAGCAGCGGTCGAGCCGTAGTGAAGACGGATTCGTAGGCGTCGTCGAAGGTGATGGCGACCACGTTGTCGGGCACCGCCTCGGTCTGGTCGAAGATGGCCGAGAGCACCCGGGGCAGGGGCCAGACGCGGTAGCCGCCGTCGTCGAGAAACTCGAGGTGCTGCTCGAACTGTTCTGGCGTGACGCTGGTCGAGGCCGGCGTGTCGGTGCTGACGTGGTGATAGACGAGGATGACGGCGTGATCGGACTCGGCGCGCAGGCCGGCCGTCTGAATCATCAGGCTCAGCGCCAGGACCCAGGCCAGGCCGACTGGGGCTCTCCAGGCCGGGGCCGTCAAAGCAAGGCCCCGGCGCGTTCGAGAAATTCTTCGTTGACCCGGATGACGGTCTTGATCTCCTCGACGTAGGCCTCCCGGCGCTCCGAGTAGCGCGTCAGACCGTCAGCCAGGGCGAGTGCGGTGAGGGGTTGGTCGGACTGCCGGAGCTCGGCGCGGATGTCGCGGACGGGCTGGTAGGCCGCGTGGGTGTTCAGGTTCCAGAGGTAGCGGCGCACGGCCTCGTCGACGGAGTCGAAGGCAGCCACTTCATGGCGCGCCCCGGCGTTTCGGTTGGCGGGCACCAGGCCGCAGCCCGGCACGTAGCACCAGTGGCCGAAAAGATTGTTGGCCTCGACGGCGAAGCGGGAGCGCCCCCAGCCGGACTCGGTCGCCGCCTGCACCAGGGCTAGCGGCAGGGGCACGATGTCGATGCGCCGGCGCAGGGCATCGAGCTGGGCCAGCGGCTCGTCCGGATCCCAGCTGACCTCGTATTTTTCCGACATGCGCGCCAGCCAGCGGCGGTCGGACCAGCCCGGCGACGAGCCTTCCTCGGCGTCGCGGGCAATATCAAGAAGGCGCGCCCGCTCGTCGAGAATCGCCTGATTGGCATCGTGCACGATCGGCGCGAGGAACCCGAAGAAGGCCTGCTTGCGCTCGGGCACGGGCTCGATGGCGGCGAAATCCGGCAGCGCCGCTGGCTTCGGCCAGGCCAGCCAGACCACCGCGAGGAGAATCGCCAGCGCCGATGCGCCGACGATGAGCCGCGATTTCGTCAGCTCAGGGAAGCTCGTGCCGGTTGCCGTTTTTGATGAGTCCGTTTTTGACGAGTCCGTTTTTGACGAATCCGTTTTTGAGATTTCTGAAGTCGTGGGACCCGACTCCAAGTCGTCTGACTTCGAGCTTTTCGTCATTTCGTTTTCTTGATTCATAGCCTAAAGCTTAAGGCACATCGATCAACAAGGTCTGACCGACGCGGCAGGCTAATCGCCCTTCTGCGTCCCCGACCCGAAGAGCCGCACCTCGAGCGGGCTGGAGGTATCCAGATGCACATCGCGCTGGGGGAAGGCGATGACGATGCCGGCCTCGTTCAGCTTGCGGTTGACGGCCAGATGCAGCGCGGTCGTTGTCTCGAGGCGCTCGCCAACCGACGGCACGTAGCAGCGAAGGCCGAGATTCAACGAGTTATCACCAAAGGACTCGAAGGTAACCAGCGGCGGAGGATCGTCGAGCACCGCCGGGTGCTCGAGGGCCGCGGACTCGATCAGCTTCAGCGCCTTTTCGACGTCGCTGCCGTAGGCGACGCCGACGAAGAAGAAGATCCGCGCCGTGTCGTCGGACAGGGACCAATTGACCACCCGAGAGGTAATGAACTCCTTGTTCGGCACGATCAGTTCCTGCTGGTCCCACTTGCGAATAGTGGTGGCACGAATCTGGATGCGGACCACGCGGCCCGTGTCCTCACCGACGGTCACCACATCGCCGACGCGCACGGGCCGCTCGATCAGGATGATCAAACCGCTGATGAAGTTGGCGACGATTTCCTGCAGGCCGAAGCCGATGCCCACACCGAGGGCCGCCACCAGCCACTGCAGCTTCGACCAGTTGATGCCGACGATCGACAGGACCAGGGCCAGGCCGATCAACACGATGCTGTAGCGCGCCAGCGTGGCAAAGGCGAGGCGGCTGCCCGAGGGCACCGAGCCGCGCTGGCGCAGGATAATCTCGACCAGAGCCGGCAGGCTGCGCGCAGCGGCATAGGTCAATGCGACCAGTAGCCCCGCGAGCAGCAGGTCGGCCAGGGAGACGCGCTGCATGACCTGCTCGCCCGAGACCTCCTGAGCGTACTCCCAGAGCGTGATACCGGTCAGGTTGACCAGCGCCGGGAAAACCGGCGACCAGATCGCGACCACCCCAAGCAGTGCGATGATCGAGAGCACGACGCTGATCAGTTTTCGGCTGTCGACATCGAGGGTCGCCAGGTCCTCGCCCGCGTCCAGGGCCAGCGTCCCCTCGATGGCCTGGGAACTCGGCTCGCCGCCCTCCTGCTCGCGCGCTGCGGCCCGGCGGGCCAGGACCTGCTGCAGGCGGGCGCGGCGCTTGACGATCAGCAGCCAGCGCGCCGCCAGCTCACTGGCAAGCGCCAGGACCAGGGCGAAGAGGAGGGTCTGAATCGTGCGGTCGAGGAGGATCGAGGCGGAGTACATGAAGCCGGCCAGGGCCACAGCGCCCATCAGCACGGGGATTGTCAGGGTCGCGATCAGCCAGGCCCAGCCAAGGCGGGGCGAGTAGGTCACGCTCGGGCGACGCTTCAGGTGCTCGAGGATGGATCGGCCGGGCCGCAGCAGGCGGTAGAGGAAGCGCGCCAGCCCGAAAACGGGCAGCAGGTAGATCAGCTGGGCAAAGGCGAAGGTCTGGTCCGGTTCGGCGAAACGATAGGCCAGGATCAGAAAGATGCCGGGCAGAAGGACGGTGATGCCGAGCAGGTAGAGCTCCCGGCGGAAGGCCACCAGTGCCTCTGGAAACCACAGGAAGTGCGCCTCGGCGACGCCGCCCGGCAGCAGCAGATTGCGCACCGCCAGCAGGAAATAAAGAATCGGCGCCGCCCGAAGCAGCGCGTCGCCGTAAGCGGCCGAGGCCGTGTTCGCCGCCGGGCCCTGAATCATCAGCCAGCCGCTGACCAGGGCCAGCAGGGGCCATGGAACGGCCATGAGAAGGGTCAGGGCAACGGCTTTGAGCGTCGAGGCCATGGAATCCGCCGAGGGTTTGCCGACCGATCGCGCCGTGCGCCGCAGTTGATCCAGGAGAACGTGGCGTTTCCAGGCCGCCACCAGCACCAGGAGCAGCACCATGAACTTCAGCGGTGACGTCAGCACGTGGACGCCGAAAACCCGCAGGCCCTCCGCCCAGCCGGGCGAGGCCAGAACCTTGACGAATTCTGCCGGCAGCGCCAGCAGTTTGGCCGGCGTCAGCGGCGGCTCGTTGCGCAGCCAGAGCAGGTTGCGGGAGAGGAAATCCTGATAGGCCTCGACGACCTGCAGCGCCTGGCGCTCGGTCGTTTCCAGCTCCGAGAGCGTTCGCAGGTAGTCGTTGTTGACGACGATCAGCTGGCCAAGCAGCTCGACGCGGGCCTGCACCACGCGCTCGACCTGTTCCCGAACCTGCTCGATGCGATCGGCTTGGACGCTCGCCAGCAGCTCGGCGACTCGTTCGTCGACGGCCCGCCATTCATCGAGCGCGTCTTCCAGCTGCAGCCCCCGCAAACCCGCCGCCGCAATCCGCTCCTCGCGCTGGCGCGAGAGCTGCTCGAAGTCACGCGCCTCGGGCAGGTCGCGCTGCTCGGCCTGGAGGAAGCTCCCCAGAGCCGGGCTGAGGCCGACGATATCGAGCTTCTGACGCGCGCTCTCGAAGCGCCGCTGGAGGGAATCGAGCTGCGCCTCGGCGGCTCGGTTTTCCTCGTTGACCTCAGCAGTGAGATCGCTTCGCCTGGCGAGTTCGGAGGCGAGCGCGGCGCTGTCCTGGAGCGTCGCGTCGATCAGTTCGGAATCGGTCATCGCGCCGAGGCTGGCCGCGCCCGAGTCGATCAAGGTCTGTTCGGCTTCGAGACCGCGGCGCTCGGCCAGGACGGCCTGCCACAGGTCGACGCGGCGGCGCGCCGCCTCAAGCCTTGCCGTGGCCTCATCCCGGCGCGCTTCGAGGAGCCCCAGGCGGGCGGGCTGGGTCAGCAGGTCCTGCTCGAGGAACTCGATTTCTGACTGCAGCGCTCTGGCTCGCGCTCGGGCAACCACGGCCTCCGGATTTTCGGAGCCCGCAGCGCCGAGGCGCGCGGTCGTGTCGATCACCGCACGCAGGGACTCGAGATCGGCGCGAGCGTCGACCAGGCGCTGCTCGACGGCCGCCGGCCGGGCTCGCAGACGCTGGATCTCCTCGGTCAGTTCCTGGGTTGCTTGATCGGCTGCCAGCAGCTCGGCCCGCGCCAGGGCCAGCTGGCGCTCGAGGTCTTCGACCGTATCGGCACTGGCGACTTCGATGCGGACCGGAAGGTCCTGATCTTCGGCCAGCGCCTCGCGCAGCTCCGTCTCGAGAGGCGGCGCGCTGATGCCCGCGGCCGCCAGCTCCCGAGCTCGCGCGTCAAAGCGCGCCTGCTCCTGAAGCGCAAGAAGGGCGCGCTCATAGGCCGCGATTGCATCATCGCGGCCAGCTTCCTCTGGACGGGTTTGAAGGTCTGCAATCTGCGCCTCGATCGCTTCGATCGTAAGCCGCTCACTCGTCGCGTCCTGGGCCCACGCAGGGGCGCAGAGAAGGATCAAGACGACCCAGAGGATCAGCCGACCAAAGAGGTGGAAATGCGGTCGGCGGCATTGAGTTGCCTGCCGACGCGATCGGCCGCTGATCGATATCGCCAGACCGGCGGCTGTGGATGAGACGTTCAACCTCTAGACCTGATCATTGGTGACGACGCACGGTGAAGGACGCGAACATGACGGCGAGTGGCAACGATTGCGGCGTAACGCCAATCGACTTCATTCTAGCGCCAAGATTGAGAATACTCGCCAAACGATGCTCAGTTTCTGCAGCCTGCCTGGAAACCAATGTTGCAGTGGGCCTTCAGCCTGGCCGTGTCGGCGGGGCTCCAATTGCCCGGGTCGGTCACCTGCACCCAGGGGTCGATGTAGTCCCGCGCGGCGTAGGCGTGACCATGCCCCGGTGGCGAATCGAAGCTGAGCGCCATGTCCAGGGCGAGCTGGATCTGGGTGACCACCGGCATGAAGATGAAATGCTCGGACATGTCCTCGGCCGGCGGGTCCCGCATCCAGGGCGGCGCGCGCCAGAGCGAGGCCGGATCGAAGAAAACGATCGGATCACTGGAATACTGGAGGAAGACGATCCGCATCGTTCCCCACTCGGCCGCTGCCTCTGCGGCGCTGGCCGTATGCGAGGCGTAGCGAATCAGCGAACCGTCGCCGATCGTCGGCAACACCCAGGGACTGCCGGGCTGGCGCTGGTTCTGAACATAGTTCCAGAAGGCCGAGGGGAACGGCGGACCGGCCCAGAAGGCCCCGTCGATGGGATCATCGAGCAGGCGGAACAGGTTGGTGGCATGCATCGACGACCAGGCGCCAAGGCTCAGACCGTGGACATAGAGGCGCGGACGCGACTCGCGCGGCAGCGTTTTCCAGTAGCCGTGGACCGCCTCCTGCAGCGCCGTCGCCTGCTCCAGGCCCGTGCGGGTCTCCAAAATCAGCGCCAGCGGTGACTGGAGATAGGAGTACTGAGCGGCAACGGTGGCGATGTCACCGTCGTGCATGTACTCCACCGGGTCGTGGGAGCCCGGATCCATCCAGCCCGTGCCCGTCGGGCTGGTGATGATCAGCACCTCGCGCTCGAAGGCGCCTTGCCGCTTCAGCTCGGCCAATGCCAGGCGAGCTCGCGCCGGCGGCGTTTCAGCGTTCGCGCGACCGACATAGACGCGGATCGGATCGAGTGCCGGCCGACCGGTGAAAGCCGCAATCGACTCGGCATCGGGGCCGCCGGTAATGAAACTCCGACCCGGTGCGCCGATGGCCGCCCAGTCGACCAGCGATGCCGGGCTGCCGGTCATGCGCGGGTCCTCCGGTGCGGGCGGCGCGTCATCGAACAGGGCCTGGGCCGTCTCGTAGCTCTCGTCCAGGCCCGCGACCACGCGATCGAGAATCCCGTCGCGCGTCACGATAAGAAGGATCAGACCAACGGAAAGCAGGCCAAGCACGTTCGCGCGGCGCGGCGGCATCACGCGATAGAAGGCGCGGCGGATCAGACGAAACAGCCCGGCCACGAGCCGGCCAAGGGCGAAAGCGGCGGCGAAGGTCAGCAGGGCGAGCAGAGCGATCTGAACCAGATTCAGGGCATCGGCAGGCGGCGAACCCATCTTGAGCCGGAGCTCGTTCTGCCACTCCAGGCTCGAGGCCAGCACCACAAGAAAGAACACGACCACGACCAGGCCTGCTCCGAGCATGAGGAGCTGAGCGAGGCGACCGGACAGGCTGGGCAGATCCAGAGCTCGCCAGATCAAGGCAATGACCTGTCCGAGGAGATATCCCAATGCCGTCACCAGCCCCCCGAGAATGCCCTGCACTTCCGGCCCACGAGGAATCAGGGAGGGGGTCAGCGACGCGGAAAAGAACAGGAGGCCGAGGAGCAGGCTCGGCAGGGAAAAGGGACCGATAGCGCGCAAAGCCAGTGATCGGAATCGCTTCATCGCGTCTTCCTCTGATGATCCGAGCACCTTATCACCGCTGCCTGCTGCGCAACGCTCAACGACATCGTCTGCGAACGCTTCGAGGATTGATCCTTTTAGCAGGTAAACGCGCCGCCGGGCCTTTGCTAGGGTAGTGACAGCCTCACGCCGGGAACGACCCATGGCCAGCAAGGACTACGACGACAAGCGAGACTTCAACAAAACCCCGGAACCCCGGGGCGGGCGACGATCCAACGGTGACGCTCCCCTGTTCGTTATCCAGAAGCACGACGCCTCTTCGCTGCATTACGACCTTCGCCTCGAGATCGACGGCACCCTGAAATCCTGGGCCGTGCCCAAAGGCCCCTCGATGGATCCCTCCGAGAAGCGCCTGGCGATTCCCACCGAGGATCACCCGCTGGACTACGCGGACTTCGAGGGCGTGATCCCCGAAGACCAGTACGGCGGTGGGACGGTGCTGGTCTGGGATCGCGGCCCCTTTCGCAACCTCACGGAGAAGGGCGGTGAGCTCCAGCCGATCGAAGAGGCGTGGAGCAAGGGACACCTGCTGGTCGAACTGAAGGGCGAGAAGATCTCCGGCGGCTACGCGCTGCATCGCACCGGCTCCGGCGAGGACGCCAACTGGCTATTGATCAAGATGGACGACGATCAGGCCGACGCGCGGCGCAATCCGGTCTCGACCGAGCCCGACTCGGTGCTCAGCGGTCGCTCGATCGAGCAGATCGCAGACGCGGAGAAAAAGTGAGCGACTGGCGCGACGTTCTGAGTGACAAGGAGCGCGATCGGCAGCCATTTTCCCGACTGGATCGGCCGCGAGACCCTGCCGAAATCCGACGGCGAGGTCACCTACGTCGTCGCCGATTCACCGGCCACGCTCGTCTACCTCGCCGACCAGGCCTGCATCACGCCTCACCTGGCCTTATCCAGAACGGACCGCCCGAAGCACCCGGACCGGATGATCTTCGACCTGGACCCTTCCAACGACGATTTCAGCAAAGTCCAGTCGACTGCACGACGTCTCCATCGAGCCCTCGACGGCCTGGACCTCCCGTCCTTCGTCCAGACCACCGGCTCGCGCGGCCTGCACATCGTCGTTCCCCTGGACCGCTCGGCTGATTTCGACGCGGTGCGCGAATTCACCCACGGCCTGTGCCGGCGCCTCGCCGCCGATAATCCGAAGCTCATAACCGTCGAGCAGCGCAAGAACAAGCGCGGCGATCGCGTGTTCCTCGATAACCTTCGCAACGCCTACGGCCAGACCTCGGTCGGCGCCTACGCGGTGCGCGCCCTGCCCGGCGCGCCGATCGCCACGCCGCTTAACTGGAAGGAAGTCGGCGCGGGCGCCATGCACCCGCAAAAATACCGAATCGACAACATTTTCCGCCGCCTGGCCCAGATCGAAGAGCCCTGGAAATCAATCAACGAATCGGCTACCGCCCTGCCCGAGCGCTTGCGCTGGGCGGTTAAGTAATGGTCCGCGCACGATCGACGGAACCGGAGTGCCCGATATCGCCCGCCGCCGAATCCACCAGCACGGCGATGGCGCCATCGCCGGTGACGTTGCAGGCGGTGCCGAAGCTGTCCTGAGCCATGTAGAGGGCGATCATCAGGGCGATGGCGGTTTCATCGAAGCCGAGCATCGAACCCAAAAGACCCACGGCGGCCATCACTGCACCGCCGGGCACGCCGGGGGCGGCGAGCATGACCAGACCGAGCATGAAGATGAAGGGCAGCATGGTCATGAGTGTCGGCATGGTCAGCCCATCGCTGAGCACCATGACGGCGGCAGCGCAGGAGACGATGGTGATCGTCGAGCCCGCCAGATGGACCGTGGCGCAGAGCGGAACGGTGAAGCTGGCGATGTCGTCGCGCACCTTGTTGCTGCCGGCGCATCGAAGCGTCACCGGAATGGTCGCGGCACTCGACATGGTGCCGAGGGCGGTGAAATAGGCCGGCAGCATGTTCTTGATCAGGCCCAACGGTGACTGTCCCGCCTTAAGGCCCGCCAGGGTGAAGAGCGCGCCGATCCAGACCCAGTGCAGCGCTATCGACAGCAGCAGCACGATGCCGAAGGTCTTCAGGGTTTCAAACACGGTGCCCGCCGCGGCCAGCTCGGCAAAAACGCCGGCGATGTAGACCGGCAATAGCGGAATGATGACGCGCACAAGCAGCTTTTCGATGACATCACGACCCTCCTCGAAAAAGGACTTGAGCGTGGTCGCGCCAGTCGCAGCGATCCCCAACCCGAAGATGAAGGCCGTCGCCAGCGCGCTCATGATGCTGAGCGCCGGCGGGATATCCATGCGCAGGAAAGGTTCAAGGCCCGCGCCCTCATCGGCCGGGGCCTGGCCACCAGAGGCCGCGAGCAGCGGCACGACCAGCGCCGCGATCAGAAACGCCATGATGCCGGCAAGAATCGTCGAGCCGTAGGCGGTACCGATCGTTCGGCCCAGCAGATGCCCCGAGGCCTTGGGCAGGCCGGCGATGCCCGCGGTGATGTAGAACAGGATCAGCAGCGGAATGGTGAAGAACAGCAGCTGGCCAAAGAGGTATTTAATAGTCAGCAGGGCGCGGACCAGAACATCCGGCGCGAACAGCCCAAGCAGAATGCCGCCGAGGATGCCGGCGAGGAGTTTGAGGATCAGTTTCATGGGCTGGTTTTTGGTTGGTTGGTTGGTTGGTTGGTTGGTTGGTTGGTTGGTTCTGTTGGTTTGGTTGGTTCTGTTG
>Ga0207419_1001458_pt1 | contig 17749 bp, 9 predicted proteins | sample ElkSloMetagenome_4_FD_184723 | JGI IMG/M metagenome (GOLD analysis project Ga0207419, IMG submission 184723) | Hot spring microbial communities from Elkhorn Slough, Monterey Bay, USA - MD2A (version 2) | ecosystem: Environmental > Aquatic > Marine > Intertidal zone > Estuary: Microbial mat ...
AATAGAATGAATAAAGACATTTTCCAACCATAATATTTAGCATTGATTCGAAGCACAGGAAAAACCACCAAATCACTAAAAATAAAGGCCATTACACCTGCAAAACTTACACCTTTTCCAAACAGTAAGGCGGCTAGTGGAATATTACCCATCGAGCCAATGAAAGTTAAAAACGCGGCAACTGGCCCAACGACAATATGTTCCAAAATTTCAAGAAATGTAAAATCGGTATGGCCTTGGCCACTGTTAATAAAAAGTGTTTGAAAAAAAGCATCCGGAATAAATGCAGCTACGATACCCGCAATAGTGAAACCCACCGTGACGTCTTTCCATACCATTTGCCACTCCATCTTATACTTTTTGGCCACTTTGGCCCAGCTATCTTCCTGCTGTATTTGTTTCTTCCAGTTTTTAGAATCGTCGATGTCATCATCCTCCTCCCCTTCAAGGTTTTTTCGCGCTTTTTCTATTAGTTTTTTGGGATTTATAATTCGAATTAATAGCCAACTTATGCCAATTAGCAATACCCCGCCTAAATACTCGCCTACCACAAATTGCCAGCCTAAGAATATAGATATGATAATTCCTAATTCGATTACCAGATTTGTAGAGGCCAACAAAAATGCGATAGATGAGACAAAACTCGCCCCTTTTTTAAAAATGGATTTTGCCGATGCCAAGGCGGCAAAGCTACAAGAGCTACTAATAAAACCGAAAAATGTACCTAAGAGTACACTTTTGCCCTCGGTTTTACCCATAGTTTTTTGCATGCGTTTTTCAGTGACAAAAATTTGAATCATACTACTGATAATATACCCCAAAATAAATGCCCAAAGCGCCATCCAGAAAAAACCTGTACTGGTATAAGCGGCTTCTGCCCATTGGTCAAGAAAATTGTTCACAGTCGTTTAATTTTATAATGAGTTGTTATGCCCCCAACACAAGTTATATGAAATCTGAAATTACAAAAACTTCAATTTTCTCACTATCAGTTAATGCTTCACTTAGATTTATAAAGTCACAGATTATAAGATGTGGTAGAAATGCGTTATAACTTTATTGAACTAAAATTATTTATTTCAATTAATGATTCTTGCTCTAATACACCTTTTAATTGCTCTATAAAAGCATGAATTAAACCCATACTCCAAACTTATAGTGAGAAACAGATGGTAACTTAAACATATTATTTATAACAGCTCATTTATTGCTGCTGATAGAAAAATCATAGAGTCATAAACACCAATTTCGTCAACATATTTGGCAACAACTCATTATATTTATAGAAATAATGGCATCCTATAGATGGTATTTTTCTTCTTGTAGCAATCACTAAAACACTTAAATATTGCAGTTTAAACCACCTATCTTATTTGGAATGTTACTTTTGGTGGGTTAACGCATCATAATAAGTAGCAATACAGATAATGCCACACCAATTGAAAAGGTATCTTTGTTTAAGATGAATCAAAACAAAAATATACCTTCCAAATCATCTAACAAGCGATCACACCTATGGTTACGCCGCACACTTCGTTTATTAGCAGGTATCATTTTAGTGGTATTTCTCATTATCCTATTTATAAGAAGCCCTTGGGGACAAAGTATTATTGTAGATAAAATCGTGGATTACATCTCTGATAAAACCCAAACAGAAGTTCAAATAGATGAACTATTTGTAACCTTTAATGGTAACTTACAACTTAATGGGCTTTATCTCGAAGATCAAAAGGGTGACACTTTAATTTACTCTAAATCTTTAGAAGCTGACATACCTCTATGGGAAACTGTAAAGGGTAATGCTTATGGGGTCGATAATCTATACTGGAACGGTGTTACGGCGAATATTGTTAGAAAAGATTCGGCTAGCGGATTTAATTTTGAGTTTTTGGCTGATGCTTTTTCTTCTGCAGACAGCCTCAATACCAAAAATAGCAGCAACGAAAAACCCATTGATGTGATAATTGGCGATCTTAATTTTACCAACTTTGATGTCACATTTAATGATGCCGTATCTGGTATAAAAAGCCATTATGTCATAGGACTACTCGAGACTGAAATGGAAACAACTGACTTTAAAAATATGATTTTTGAAGCTTCTGACGTTGTTCTGTCGGATTCCCAAATTAATGTAACGGAAAACTCAAACAAAATAGAATCATCAGCATCTGATTCTTCCGTATTGCCAAAAATATCAACAGAAACTATTAGCATAAATAATGTAAAAACTCACTTCGCTTTAGCATCAGATGAACTCACCGCTGAAGCACACATCATTCGTTTTTATGCCTCCGAATCCGTTGTCGATTTAAAGCAATCGATATTTAAAGCTGAAATGATCAAACTCCAAAATTCAGAGGTTAGTCTTAACATGAATTCTGAGAATAGAAACAATTCACAAAACGTTTCTCAGCCTGAAGCGTTTAAGTGGCCAAAAGTAATAGTAGACGTCGCCCAAATCAATTTTGACAATAATAATTTTAAATACACTTTAAATAACGCCGTACCTAGAAAGGATGTTTTTAATCCCAACGCCATAGCGCTGAAAGATTTCACATTTGCGGCTGAAGATATTGGGTTTAAAGATGAAAAAGCAACCCTCCGCGTGAATAAACTTTACTTTAAAACACTATCAGGAATTCATCTCAAAACCTTATCAGGTCACCTCACTTTTAGTGATGAGAAAAGTAGTATTGAAAACCTCAACCTTAAATTAAATGATCTTGCAATTCAAGGATACCTTATAGCAAGATATAATCATATCAACCAATTTTTCAACTCCCCTGAAGAAGTGACTATTAACACCAATCTTCCACAGTTTCGCTTAGCGGTGTCTGACTTATTTAAGGTACAACCAGATCTTAAAAACAACCCTTATCTTAAAACACTCAGCCAAAAACAACTTTCAGGCAGTTTAGATGCATCGGGCACACTGGCTTCCATAGATGTTTCTAATATTGAACTTCAATGGGGTTTAACTACCAAAATTTCTGCCAACGGAAGCCTACAAAATATCTCTGACCCAGAATTGCTGAGTTATGACATCCCAGACTATGCTATTGCTACAAGCGCTACAGATGTTAGGCCATTTATAAATGAAAAGGAATTAGGAGTTAAATTACCTGAAAATATTGAACTTTCAGGAAGCCTAAATGGTTCACCCAAAAGCCTTTCAACCAACTCAAAATTAACAACTTCACAAGGAGACGCCAGCATAAATGGAGATTTTGAAAGTTTAAAAGACATTTCATTTCATACCAATTTAAAGCTAACTGATTACAACATGGGTACCCTTCTTGAAAACCCACGGTTGGGACGCTTAACAATGACTGTAAAATCTAGTGGAACTGGTAGCACCATAAATACTTTAGATGCTGATCTTGACGCTCATATTTCATCTTTTAAATTAAATAATTATACCATTGAAGACTTACATCTTGAAGCAGACCTAACTAATGGCACCGGAAATATGACCTCTAATTACAAAGACAACAACCTCAACGTTGAACTGGATGGCTTGGTGGTACTCGATTCTATTGCCCCTGAAGTGACTGCCGAAATTAATATCATTGGCGCAGACTTAGAAGCCCTTGGCGTTATGCAGCGGGACGTTAAAACAGGCATGGATATTTTTCTAAATTTTAAAGGAAATACGAAAACCTTTAATGCATCAGCAATTGTAAAAGATGGTGTCGTGGTCTATGATAATCAAAGTTATCTACTGGGGCATTTAGATGCCAAAGGCTACGTGTCTAGTGATTCGACTTCTGTACATGTAAGAAATAAAATGGTAGATATTAATCTTAAATCTAATGCCAATCCGCAAACCTTTAGCACATCTATAAGGCGTCATATCTTAAGCTATTTCTATAGAGATGAACGGGTGCCAGATACCATAAGTAATCCTGTAAACCTTGAACTGGAAGGTAAAATTTCACAATCTCCTTTATTAAATAAAGTGTTTTTAGTTAATGTTAAAGATCTTGATACCATTAATTTATCTATAGATTACGATGAAAAAGCGAGACATTTAAACGCTAATATTTCTGCCCCTCACATTAATTATTCGGGTAATGAATTAGACAGTTTAGCCTTTTCTATCCGTACGGATAAAAATAACTTTGATTTCAACTTAGGCTTTAAAAATATATCTGCTGGGCCATTAAACATACCGCGCACCATAATATCTGGAAATCAATCTAGTAACGCGTTAACTTTAAATTTTCATGCCTATCAAGACCATGTGACCTTCGTACATGTCAATACCCGTGTCACAGGTAACAGAGACCGACTGAAACTAACAGTCAACCCAGACAGTTTAGTTTTCAATAAACACCAATGGGCTATTCCTAATACAAATGAAGTCATTCTTACATCTCAAGATATTCAATTTAATGACTTTAGGGCGACAAGGAAAAAGCAATCTATAAAATTTACCGATAAACATCCTAATATTAAAAAAAATCATGCAGGTGTAGAGTTCCAAAACTTTAAAATAAGAGAAGTCCTTAATTATTTAAATCCTGATGCAAATTTAGCTACAGGGCAACTTAACGGTAATTTCATCCTTATAAAACCTTTTGAAGCAACCGGTTTTGAAGCCGATTTAAAAGTCAATGATTTTAACCTATTAAAAACAGACTTAGGCCAATTAACCATCATCACTAAGTCCTTACAAGGAAACACCTATGATTTTAATGCTGCACTAAAAGAAGGAAAAATTAATCTAGACTTCACTGGAAGCTACACCGTACAAGAAAGAACGGCAAATCTCAATCTTGATTTAGACATCAATAAATTTCAAATGGAAGCCTTAAACACCTTGTCATTAGGCGAAATAAAAGGTGCTAATGGTAGTTTTAACGGTCATTTCGATGTATCTGGTACCACAAAAAACCCAAAGTATTCTGGTGCGCTTAATTTTAATAATGCCAATTTTAACATCGCTAAACTCAACACCCGTTTTACATTACAAGATGAAACCTTACAAGTAGATAATGCCAAGTTATCGATGTCTAATTTTACTATTAGAGATACTAATGGCAATAAACTTTTGCTCAATGGCGAAATTGGCACCAAAAACTATCTCAACCCCACATTTAATCTCAGTCTCAATGCCAATAGTTTTAAGATCCTAGATGCTAATAAAGAAGACAATGATAAAATATATGGCAAAGCTACGTTTAATTCCGATGCTAAGCTTACTGGTGACTTACTCATCCCCAAACTAGATGCTAAAATTACCATAGGTCCAAAAACAGAAGTTGTTTATGTCTTACCTTCTAGCGTGGCTAGTGTAGAAGAGCGCGATGGCATTGTAAGATTTGTAAACAAAGAAAATCCTGATGCCATTCTAACAGAGACCGAAGCACAAACAGCTACTGTTAAAGGTTTTGACATTTCTTCTTTAATTAAAATTGGTGAAGAAGCAACGGTAACCATTATTATAGATGAAAACACCGGTGACAATTTTAAGGTCTCTGGTGAAGGAGATTTTAATTTTAGCATGTCGCCTAACGGAAGAATTAATCTTTCTGGTATTTATGAAATTTCGGACGGACACTATGAGTTAAATCTTTACAATCTTGTTAATCGAAAATTTTCATTAGCTGACGGAAGTCGAGTGACTTGGTCTGGAGATCCCTTCAACGCCAAACTAGACGTTAGAGCCATCTATGATCTTGAGACCTCTGCCTCGCCATTAATGGCGCCACAAATATCAGGGGCAGACCCCTCTGTAAAATCCAAATACCGGCAAGTTTTACCGTTTAAGGTGTATTTAAATATCGACGGCCAGTTGCTTCAACCAAAAATTTCATTCGGATTAGATATGCCAGAAGAAGAACAAGGAGCCATTGGCGGACAAGTTTATGGAAGAGTACAACAGGTTAATCAACAGGAAGGCGAGCTTAACCGACAAGTATTTTCATTGTTAGTACTTAACCGATTTTATCCAGACCCCGGCAGTGATGGCAGCACAGGAGGTTTTGCAACTATAGCAAGAGATAACTTAAATGATGCTGTCTCGGAGCAATTAAATGCATTCTCAGAAAAAATATTAGGAGACTCTGGTATAGAGCTGGATTTTGGACTGGATAGTTACACCGATTATCAAAGCGATTCTCCAACGCAAAGAACACAGTTGGATGTCGCTGCACAGAAAAAATTATTCGACGACCAATTAACTGTTCGTGTGGGTAGTGAAGTTGACCTTCAAGGTAATAACCCCAATGCTGAGACCCCATTGATAGGTGATGTTAGTCTTATATATGCTTTAACCGAAGATGAAAGATACAAGTTAAAAGGCTTTAGACGCAGTGAGTTTGAAAATGTAATCGACGGCCAAACCATAGTTAGCGGCATTGCTTTAATTTTTACTCAAGAATTCAATCATTTTAGTGAGCTTTGGAATGCTATTTTTAATTCTATAAAAGAAAAAAAAGCTAAACGTAAAGCAGCGAAGAAAGAAGATAATCAGAAAGAGACAAAATCTACACAAGGTAACGAAACGAACAAAAACTAGAGTTTGAAAAAAAATTGGACAAATATTGTATTAGTCATGAGTTTAGGACTACTTATATCGGCGTGCAGCGTTAAGCAGTTTATTCCTGAAGAAAAACGACTTTATACCGGTGCCACCATTGAGCTTGAAACCGATTCGACGGTTGAAAATCTTAGCGGATTAAAAACGGAATTGGAAAAGGTATTACGGCCAGAACCTAACTCTAAATTTTTGGGTATGCGTCCTGGCTTATTTTATTATTATAAAAACCAAAAGGAAAATCCGAGTTTTATAACCCGATGGCTATATAAACAAATTGGTGAAGAACCTGTTTACCAGTCAGACGTGGAGCCTTTTGAAGTTGAAGAAATTCTTCGTAATCGCTTAGAGAATAATGGATTTTTTTATAGCACAGCTACTTCTGCATTTACCGAAAAAGAATTTGAAGCTTCTATTAAGTATAATGTTAATGTAACCACTCCTTACAAACGAGCAACCTTTCAATTAGACTCCATGCCCTACCCACTTTATGGTGATGTTGAAGAAGTCACTAAAAACTCACCATTTCTAGAGGAGGTGCGGTTCGATTTATCGAATATGAAATTAGAACGTCAGCGTATTGATAGAGAACTAAAGAAAAAAGGCTATTATAATTTTAACGAAGATTTTTTAATTTTTAAAGCAGACACCAACCAATATAGTACAAAACGTTACGACTTATACTTAGGGCTAAAAGCCAATGTTCCTAAAAAAGCAACCATACCTTACAAAGTTAAAACAATCAATGTTTATCCTAATCACGATTTGGAAGATTCAACCTCTATGACGACCGAAAGATTTAACCAAAAAAACTATCTACAGGATTCACTTTTTATAAAGCCTAAATACCTTGATAAATTTATAACCCTAGAAGAAGGAGATTATTACAATCCCCAAAACTCAAAGAACACAGCTAGACGTCTTTCTTCGCTTGGAGCTTATAAATATGTCAATGTTAGATTTCAAGAAACAGACACCATGGCAACGGATAGTTTAGGCTCCCTAAATGCCAACATATATCTATCTCCATTAACCAAAAGAGCTATTCGGGCAGAGCTGCAGGCCGTAACCAAATCAAATAATTTTGCCGGTCCCAACTTGGCGTTAACCTACACTAATCGCAACCTTTTTAAAGGTGGAGAAAACCTAAGTGTAAGTGCTAATCTAGGTTACGAGACCCAATTTGCCAGCGGTGATAATGCAGGATTGAGCAGTATTGAGGTTGGCTTAAAAACAGAACTCATGTTTCCTAGAGTGATTTCGCCATTTAGTGTAAATGAAGATTTTTTTGAATATACCGTACCAAAAACCAAAACAAGTTTGGGTATAAGTTATTTAAACCGAAGTGAACTTTACGCCCTCGTTTCAGGAAATGCCCTATTTGGTTATACTTGGAATGCCAACCGGTATATTACTTATGATTTTAATCCTATTTCAGTAAACTATACCCGTTTATCTAATACCACAGAAGAATTTCAAGAAATTTTAGACGAGAATCCTTTTTTACAGCGCAGTTTCGATCAACAATTCATCTCCGGCATGACCTTTTCGTTTACCTATAATGGCATGGTTGACACGAACGAAACCTACCAAATTTACTTAAACTCTACCTTAGATGTTGCTGGTAATTCAATAAGTTTATTTGGCCAGGATACTGAGCCTGGCGAACCCCAAGAATTTTTGGGTTTACAATACGCGCAATACGCCAAAGCAGATATCGACTTTAGGTTCCATTACAATTTCGGCCAGAATAAATCACAAACTCTGGCCACACGATTATTTGCAGGGTATGGATTGCCTTATGGCAACTCTGAGGTTGTTCCTTATGTAAAGCAATATTTTTCTGGTGGCCCTTATAGTGTAAGAGCCTTTAGGATTAGATCTCTTGGTCCAGGAACCTACAACGAAGATAGCGACCCCAATAGCGACGGTACATTCTTTGACCAAACCGGAAATATAAGATTAGAAGCTAACGCAGAGTACCGTTTTCCTATTTATTCCTTCTTTAAAGGTGCCGTATTTGTTGATGCCGGGAATGTATGGAACTCAACAGCCAACCCGGCTTTTAATGGGGAAGATAAATTCTCTTCCAATTTTTTAAATGAATTAGGTATGGGTACCGGCATAGGTTTAAGAATAGACGTGCAAGGTTTTGTTATACGGTTCGATTTAGCTGCACCATTTCACGATCCGTCCTTACCTGAAGGGCAGCGATTTGATTTTCAATATAATAACCCTGTACTCAATTTTGCCATTGGATATGCGTTTTAAGAACATGCAACATAACACCACCCAATCTCTTATTTAATTTTTTTTTGAAAGACTTCCAAAAACGTTTATTTTTAAAAAGTTAAAAATTCAAAAAAAATGTAAATTTCTTATTTATAATTAAGTACACTAGCGTAAATTTGCAATTTTATTTTAGTTGCCCCTGCAAGAACCCAAATCAATGACGAGGCCTTATTATGACATTTGAATTAAACCACTCTGGTAGCGAAGAAGCAAACACATCTCATTTTAACGACACCAACACTAAAGTCCCCTTAAATGCATCTAATTTTAGATTACTTTTTGACCATTTAGAAATTGAGATCCATTTTTGGCAACTAATTAAAGACAAACAGGGCAATATTACATCATGGTATTTAATTGATGCCAATTATACTGCTTTAAATTCCTGGAATAAAAGTAAGAAAGACATTATAGGCAAGCCATTTGAGGCAATATTTCAGCAAGATATCCCTAAATCACTAAAGCTACCCATTACGAGTGCGCTTAAAAATGGAAGTCCTGCAAAATGGATTGAAAATTTTAAACCCACAGGGAAGCACCTCAGCCTCACGTGTGTTCCTTTAGATGATGCTTTTATTTTAACAGGAAAAGATATTACCCATTCACTTTATAAAGAATTAGAATTAAAGCGTAACGAAGAATTACTTGAAAGAACAGAGCGTATTGCCCAACAAGGTTCATGGAAATTTGACATACCGCATAAAGAATGGTCCTACTCTAAAAATTGGTTGAAATTATTTGGATTTTCTAAAAACCCTAGCACCTTAGAGTTAAGAGAGACACTACACCCAGAAGATGCAGTGATAGTGCAAAACGCTTTTAATAAGGCTATTCAAGGAAAAGAAAAATACGACATAAAGCACCGAATCATTATTAAATCTGGTGAAACGCGGTGGGTAAAAGTTTCTGCCGATTTAACGCGGTCCAAAGACGGCGTGCCACTTGGCTTAACTGGTATAACAAGAGATATTACTGATGAGGTTTTAAAACAAAAAGATTTCGAAAAAAATCAACGCTTATTACAACAGTCCGAAAAAATGTCTCATCAAGGATCTTGGCATTGGGATATTAAAAAAGATGAGTGGACGTTTTCTGAAAATTGGTACCACATCAACATTGGGACTAAAAAACCAAATATGACGAAAGAGGATCTAATGAGCCTGGTATATGCTGATGATATCCCAAAAATAGAACAGGCTTTTAAGAAAGCCTTGGAAGATGGAGCTCCTTACGACATAGAACACCGCTTTATAAAAAAAGATAGTGGAGAAGTACGCTGGGCAAAGGGCTATGGTGAGGTGTCCTTCTCAGATTCTGGTGAACCCCTCTATATGATGGGGGTCGGTAAAGACATCACCGAAGAAAAAATGGCCCAACAAGCCCTTAAGGAAAGTGAAGAATTCTTAACCAAAACTGGCGAAATTGCCCGTGTGGGAGGCTGGTATATCAACCAAGGGTCCGATACGATAGAAATGACCAAAATAACTAGAGATATTTACGAGTTACCAAAGAATAAAATCTTATCCGTAGATGAGGCTATCGAATTTTATCATCCTGAAGATCAAAAACTTGTAAAGCGTTGCGTAAAGGAGTCCATAGAACATGGTAAACCTTATGACTTTGAAGCCAGATTAATAACTGCAAAAAACAACGAAATATGGGCTCAAGCTCTAGGGGAACCAGAATTTGAGGATGGTATTTTTAAGAGGTTATCTGGAACATTCCAAGACATTACAAAACGCAAACATACCGAAGAAGCACTTTTAAAAAGTCAGCAAAGATTTTTAAATATTACAGAAAGCCTTCCAGGTATTGTGGCACAGTATAAACTTAATACCGATGGAACAGATGAATTGCTGTACATAAGTAAAGGAGTTGAAAGTTTATACGAAATAAGCGCCGAAGAAGCACAAAAAGACAACCAAATATTATGGAACAGAGTCCATCAAGAAGATTTAGAACGCTTAAAAGCTTCTATAAAAGCTTCCGCAGAAAAACTCTCAATTTGGCAAATAGAACACCGTATCCATCTACCCGATGACAGAATAAAATGGGTCTATATGAGTGGTGTACCCAACAAACAAGAGGATGGCAGTGTTATTTGGGATAATTTTGGCTTAGATATTACACGACGCAAAGAGGCCGAATTTAAGTTGAGTGAACTTAACACGCACCTAGAAAAACGTGTTGAAGAACGCACTGAGGAAATTTTAAGGGTATCTGAAGAATTAAAACTGTATCAAGAAGCAGCACATTATGCCAAATCTGGAGTTTGGTTTTTATGTTTAGAAAAAAACGAGCTGCATTGGGATGATATCATGTATAATCTTTATGGTATTGATGAGGCCGATTTTTCTGGCGCCTATGAGGCGTGGGAAACTAGCCTTCATCCTGACGATAAAGTGAGAACCACCGCTGAGCTCAATGAAGCAATAGAAGGAATAAACCCATTCGACACCGTATTTAGAATCGTTCATCCCAAAACAGGCCGTATTTCCCATATACGTGCCAAAGGAAAGATAAAACGTAACGATGAAGGAAAAGCCACATGCATATACGGTACTAACTGGGATGTTACCCAAGAAATGGAATTGGCTATTGAAAAAGAAAATGCTTTACATGAATTAAAAGCCGCACAATCGCAGCTCATACATTCAGAAAAAATGGCCTCACTAGGAGTGTTAACGACAGGAATAGCTCACGAAATTAATAATCCATTAAATTATGTTTTAGGAGGTTATAAGGCTCTAAAAGAATCTTTTGATAATAGCGATTCATTAGACAAAGAAGAGCTAACCAACTATCTAGAATGGATTAAAACGGGAGCAGAAAAAGCGACAAATATAGTAAAGAGTCTTAACCATTTTAATAGAAAATCTGAGGGACAACAAGAACGCTGTAATTTGCACAAAATTATTAACGACTGTGTATTATTATTGCAAAATGAACATAAAGACCGCATTAATATTTCTAAAAATTATAATTCCGAACCCCTTTTTGTCTTAGGTGATAATAGTCAATTACACCAAGCTGTTTTAAATTTATTATCTAACGCTGTAGATGCTATTTCTAACACAGGCCAATTAACCATACAAACCAAAACCTTCGCAGATATTATTAATTTAACTATAACAGATACGGGCTGTGGTATTTCTGAAACTGATCTTGGCAAAATAAGAGATCCTTTTTTCACAACCAAGCCACCGGGTGTTAATACAGGTTTGGGGCTCTCTATTACCGAATCTATCATTAAAAACCATAATGGTAAACTTAATTTTAAATCTGTACCCAACGAAGGAACTACAGTTACTGTAACATTACCAAACACATAAAACATGAAGGATACATTAAAAATTCTTTACGTCGATGACGAAAAAATAAATCGTTTCATTTTTGAAAAACTAATGGGTAAAAAATACCAAATTATCACTGCCAAAAATGGCCCAGATGGTTTGGAAGTTTTAGAAAATGAAAAGGATATAGATTTTATAGTGAGCGATATGCGCATGCCTATTATGAATGGTATAGAATTTATAAGGGAAGTTCATAAAAAGCATCAAGATTCCAAGTGTTTTATTTTAACGGGCTATTCTATCAATGAGGAGATTCAAGAGGCTATAGATGAAGGTTTGATATTATGTTACTGGTCTAAACCTGCCGATTTTGATATGATTGATAAGACCCTACAGCAGTACGCCTAACATATTGTAATTTAAAAACCGTAATGTGGCTTCATAAAACATAAAATTAAGTTTCGGTTACTCTATTGATGGTGGATGTAGCTTACCTCAAGCTATTTAGAATTAAATTATTAGATTAAATGGACATTACTGATAATCAAATTATAAGAAGCCTTATACGTTTTTACCCTTCATCATTTTATTCCAGTATAAATAAGGCAGCATTACTTTTTTAAACATCCAGAGTCGCCAATGTTCTTTATCACTATTAAAAACTAGCATTCGCTTTAATTTGGGATCTGGTGTAAAATTACTATCGTAATCAAATTCTGCTAAAGTCATTTTACCGTAACCTGTAACTAACGGACATGAGGAATAACCATTATAAGACTTATTCCCTATTTTATCGTAATTTATTAAAGTTAAAATGTTGTCTACAACAACGGGCACTTGTTTTCTTACCGCTGCTCCAGTCTTGGCTGTTGGCAAACCAGCCACGTCTCCTAAACCAAAAATATTGTGGTAATTATTGTGCTGTAAAGAATGATGGTCTACATCGAGCCAACCTGCTGCATTCACCAAACTGGACTCTTGAATAAATTTAGGTGCGGTTTGTGGTGGAGCCAGATGTAAAAAATCAAATGGCAATTCAATGATTTCGTTTCCAGTAGCGACTTCACCTAAATGATTATCTTCATTAACGACACATTTATTTTCTTGTGGTGCTGTATGCTTAAAATATACAATTTTTTTATCTGCATCTATTTTAAAAGGCGCATAATAAGGCTTAAAGTGAATACCATAACGACCTATAACCTTCATTAAGGTTTCCCTAATGGGTTTTACGCCAAAGATAACACTACCTGGTGTAGCAAAAACGACGTTGGTTTTTTCGGTTAAACCATTTTTCCTGAAATAATCAGCTGCCATATAAGCAATTTTCTGAGGTGCGCCACCACACTTAATTGGCGTAGTTGGTTGTGTAAAAATAGCGTTACCACCTTTAAATGCTCTAAGCAGCTTCCATGTGTGCTCTGGATTGGTATAATTACTACAAACCACACCTTTATCTAAGGCTTCAGGTAAGCCTTCAATAAGCTCTGGTGCCATAACCAAACCTGGGGCTACCACAAGATAATCGTATGTAATATCACCCGAGGACCGCGTTTTAACCTTATGCTCACTTGGGTTAAACGCTGTGGCATAGTCCTTAATCCAACTCACCCCTTTAGGAATGAGTTTAGCCATGGGTTGTGCTGTTTTCTTATAATCATAAGCACCTGCGCCCACCAAAGTCCAAGCAGGCTGATAATAATGCGTTTCCGAAGGTTCTATAAGTCCAATGTCTAATGCCTTATTTTTTAGCTTTAGTTGCGCAGCAGTCATAATTCCCGCTGTGCCGCCGCCTATTATAAGGATTTGGTAATGTGATGCCATAAGTCGTAATTTAGTTAATGTTTTAAAGCTACATGATAATAATTACCACTTCTGTAACATGAGTTACAATAAACTCATACTTTGGCCGTATTTTTGCATATAATAACATCATTTAATTTATCATCGTTATTAGTTACTGAGCCCCTGTGCTTATCTTCATATTTTAGCAAATAGGTGCTTTAAAAAATGACTATGGAAGCCTATATTGACGCCTTTATTAACACTATTTTAGGTACTTTAGAATGGACTTGGAAGTCTATTATCTTTGAAGTGCCGTGGTATACCAATTATTTTTGGGGATTAATTTTAATTTCATTATTAGTTTGGATTTTAGAAATTACTTTCCCATGGCGTAAACAGCAAAAATGGATACGCCAAGACTTTTGGTTAGATGGCTTTTATATGTTTTTTAATTTTTTCTTATTTGCTATTGCAGTAAGTGGTATTTATAAAATTATTGAACTTGTTTTTGATTCTTTAGGGCTAAGGATAGATAGTTTTGCCCTATTTGATGCTTCGCATTGGCCCAGCTGGTCGCAACTCGTTATATTTTTTATCGCATTAGACTTTGTACAATGGTTCACCCATGTTCTGTTGCATAAATTTGAATTCTTATGGCAATTTCATAAAGTGCACCATAGTGTTAAAGAGATGGGCTTTGCTGCTCATTTGCGTTACCACTGGATGGAAAACATCCTCTACAAGCCGTTAAAGACGTTTGGAGTTATGATATTATTTGGGTTTGAACCATCACAAGCCTATATCGTGCATTTTTTAGCCATTACCATTGGTCATATCAATCATGCTAATATTAAAATTACTTATGGCCCTCTGAAATATGTTTTTAATAATCCTGTTATGCATCTATATCACCATGCATACGAAATACCAAAAAACCGCTTTGGTGTTAATTTTGGTATAAGCTTAAGCATATGGGACTACCTCTTTAATACGCATCACGTGCCAGATACAAATGGAAATATAAAATTAGGATTTCCCGGCGATGAGAATTTCCCTAAAGGATTTGTTAAGCAAAATACTTATGGCTTTGTAAGGACTAAAAAAATGAAACCATAATTTACTATTCCGCATTTTGCCAGGCCATAAATCCGCCTTTTAAATCATATATTTCTTGAAACCCTAATCCGTTTAAAATTGCTGCGGCTTTTCCACTCCTATTTCCAGATTTACAGTAGAGATATACAGGCTTGTTCTTATCAAATCTATTTATCTTCTTTTCAAAATTAGCTTGATCAAAATAATCTATATTTACAGCGTGATTGATATGACCTGCTTCGTATTCCTTTGGTGTTCTTACATCAATTAATTGAACACTTTCTTTAGCTATCTCTTGTTTAAATTGAGAGACTTCCAGTACTTTAATACTACTCTTATGCTGTGCGTTAGCATTAAATAAGAACGAAAATAAACTCATAAGTAATATTTGTTTTAGCAGTGACATGAATTTCTGTTTCCTTTAATTATGACTTTTATTTATTTGTATTTTATAAGGTTGTTGTCGGGCAAACATAATCAGATACTTTTATACCAGCACCTTTAATAGCCTTAAACCCGCCTTTTACTTCAATTAAATTATGAATACCTCTACTTTTTAATATAGAAGCCGCAATCATGCTGCGGTATCCACCGGCACAATGCACATAAAACTTTTGTTGCCTAGGAAATCGCTTCATAACCTCATTGATCTGTGCTAAAGGAGTATTTTCTGCATTCGGAATATGCTCTGAGACAAACTCACTTTCCTTTCTTACATCAAAGATGAATGGATTTTCCTTTTCTAAATCAGATTTAAAAGTTTCGGCATCTATAGAGGTAACGGTATCGTAATCTTTTGATGCCGATTTCCAGGCTTCAAATCCACCATTTAAAAACCCTAAAGTATGATCAAATCCTACACGAGACAATCTTGTAATCGCCTCTTCTTCTCTACCTTGATCTGTAACAAGAAGGATGGGTTGTTGCACATCTGCAATAAGAGCGCCCACCCAGGGAGCAAAGCCGCCGTCTAAACCTATAAAAATAGAACCCGGGATATGGCCCTCAGCAAATTTAGATTGGTGCCGTACATCTAAAATAACTGCATTTGTTTCGTTGGCCACCGCTTCAAATGCATCTGGACTTAAAGCCTTTTTTCCTCGTTGCAACACCTCATCTAAAGACACATATCCTTCTTTATTCATCTTTACATTTAGCGGAAAATACTGTGGTGGAGGTGTTAACCCTTCCGTTACCTCATTTATAAATTCTTCTTTGGTCATATCTGCTCTTAAAGCATAATTCATTTGCTTTTGATTGCCCAGCGTATCTACTGTTTCTTTCATCATGTTTTTACCACAAGCTGAACCCGCACCATGTGCCGGATAGACGATGACATCATCTGACAATGGCATAATTTTAGTCCTCAAACTATCGTACAAGTAGCCCGCCAAATCGCGTTCGGTCAGCTCACCCATTTTTTGTGCTAGGTCTGGTCGCCCCACATCGCCTAAAAATAAAGTGTCACCACTAAAAATAGCATAGTCTTTACCATCCTTGTCTTTTAAGAGGTACGTTGTACTTTCCATCGTATGGCCTGGTGTATGCAGCACCTTTATGGTAAGTTCGCCAAGTTTAAATTCTTGACCGTCTTCTGCAATAATAGCATTAAAGGTTGGGTTAGCTTGCGGTCCAAAAACAATTGGGGCACCGGTTTCTTGAGAAAGCGTTACATGACCGCTAACAAAATCTGCATGAAAGTGCGTTTCAAAAATATATTTAATTTTGGCATTGTTAGCTTCTGCTTTTTTGATGTAAGGCTTCACCTCCCTCAATGGGTCAATGATAGCAACTTCTCCTTGGCTTTCTATATAATAAGCTCCTTGTGCAAGGCATCCGGTATAAATCTGTTCTACATTCATAACTTTTATTTTGTCATTGTAAAACTAAGGCAAGCTCAAAGGCCTTAGCGTAACCTGAGTTACATAGCACGAATTTAACAAAAAAACGCTCATCATATCTTGATGAGCGCTTCTCTTTTTATTTTAGAAATATCTTACAACATGGTTGTAGGACACACGTATTCTGACTTCGGAATATCGGTTTCAGCCATCTCTTTAAAGCCACCCGACACGTCAACGAAATCATCCCATCCACGTTGCTTTAATATAGATGCAGCAATCATACTTCTGTAACCACCGGCACAATGCACTACGAAAGGTTGATCTTTTGGAAAAGTTGCTAAGTGCTGATTTATTTGGTTAAGAGGTACATTAATAGCACCTATAACATGCTCTGAATCGAATTCGCTCTTTTTTCTTACATCTATAGTGATAGGGTTCTGAGCTTTATATTGATCTGCGTAGGTTTCACCGTTGATCCGACTTATAGTATCAATAGTTTTACCACTTCGCTTCCAGGTATCAAAACCATTTTTTAGATATCCCAAGGCAAAATCATAACCCACGCGAGATAATCTTGTAATAGCTTCCTCTTCCTTTCCCGGATATGTAATTAATAAAATTTCTTGTTTCACATCTGGAATCATTTCACCTACCCACTGCGCAAAATTGCCGTTAAGACCAATATTGATGCTATTAGGTATGAAACCGTTTGCAAAATCGCTAGCATCTCTTGTATCTAACATGAGAGCACCGGTTTGGTTAGCTACAAGCTCAAATTGTTCTGCCGTTAAGGCCTTTGTTGCACGATCCATCACGGTATCTAAACTTTCATACCCTTGAATATTCATCATAACATTCTGAGGAAAATACCCAGGCGGCTGTGTTAATCCCTCGAGAAG
>Ga0207419_1001459_pt1 | contig 17744 bp, 16 predicted proteins | sample ElkSloMetagenome_4_FD_184723 | JGI IMG/M metagenome (GOLD analysis project Ga0207419, IMG submission 184723) | Hot spring microbial communities from Elkhorn Slough, Monterey Bay, USA - MD2A (version 2) | ecosystem: Environmental > Aquatic > Marine > Intertidal zone > Estuary: Microbial mat ...
CAAAAGTTCACAAAGAGAAGAAGTTACAAGCCGGAAAGTTCATCGGAAATATCGCCAAAATTTGCGGCGGCGGCGGCGGCGGACGTCCGAATTTTGCCCAGGCGGGTGGACGGGATGCCAGCAAGTTATCAGAGGCGTTAGAGAGTGCAAAAACTCAGTTAGTTGAGGGGTTGAAGTAGTTTGTGTTTGGTGGGCATTGCCCACCTTTAAATTAAAATTAAGGGAGTATAGGTTATGACATCCAACCCAACTTTAAAACAAGTTCAAGAGTTAATTCTTAAGTTACCCATTGCCGAGCAAATTATTTTGTTTGAAGACTTAGAAGAAAGACTGGAAACCGTAGTTATGATGAATCTAGCAGAAACGGGTTTTCAAGAATGGAATGAACCAGAGGAAGATATTTACACTAATCAAGAGTTAGTGCAGAGTTAATTGCTAGTTTGAAAGAATTACGAAATGCTACTAAGTTAGTTGAGGGGTTGAAGTAGTTCGTGTTTGGTGGGCATTGCCCATCTTACAAGTTTTTGTATTTTGATGAGGAATATGCTACTATCAAAGGCTAAATTGCTAAACAGCAATCAAACTATATAACAGTAAAAATTGATTTATATAAATAAGTGGTAGCATCAAGTAATAGAGTATATAGTCTAACAGATAACAGAGCAGATTTTGGTTTTAAGATTGACTTTGCTAGGGATACAGAAGATCCTGCAAGGGTTTTCCGTGCTTTTGAAAAACTTATTGACTTTTGTGAGTTTACTGACAAGGCTTTAATAAAAGCTCTAGATATCGAACTTGAATCAAGCCTTATTCTTGATAACATAGTTCAAGGATCTATCATTATTTGGCTAAAAAATATATTTTCCATTGATGAAAATCAAAGTCATCAAAACATTAATTTAAAAAAAATTTCTTTATACTTAGTTAATGCTAAATCATCTATTATTAATTTTATCAATACTCGAAATACTATTAACAGTCCATCTGAACTAACAGAATTACAGACTCGACTTAAAGAGTCAGCTACAAGCACTGAAGTTAATCCTCTAGGTATCTATACACCTTCATCGACTCAAGATTTATTAGCTAGTATAGACAAATTTCAAACCGCTAATGATGAGTTACAAGAAGTAGATAAGTTGTTTTATTTAATCCGTGAACAACCTTCAGTTCCTATAAATAGAGACTTTAGTATATCTTCAGAACAAAAAGAAAACTTATTAACTGGAGAAACTCTACAATCGGAAATCGAAATGATTTTAAAGGTTAAGAAACCTGATTATCTTGGAGAATCAAAATGGGAATTTAAACACGAAAAAAGAACTATTAATGTTAAAATCCAAGATTTGGAATGGTTAAGTAAATTTAGAAATAGAGAAGTTAGCGTAGTACCAGGCGATGCTATTAAAGCTATAGTTCAAGTCATATCAAAATATGATTTTTCAGGAGAAGTTATATCAATCCAATACAGTATTCAAAAAGTTATTGAAGTCATACCTATGCCTCCTGAAAGCCAACTTTCCTTATTTAAAGATGTGTGAAAATTGGTTTAAACTATAAACCTATGCTTTGATGTTAATCCATTCCAGAGCATTATCTTGAGCAAATATTTTCATGTGTCTTAAATTTTTAGTAGCAATTAATACGGCTCGACCGGGAAAGGTTTCTTTGAGAATCATCCACTGAGCAGAAATAATCATATCTGCATCAATATTTTTATCATCTGCTGTTGAGATATGATTCTGACGAGCATCAGCCCACAGTTCAGCCGCTTTCATCATTACTTCTGTTGTGAGAGGGAGAAAATCAATGGTATTTCTCAGATTATCTAAAATTTCTAAACCTTGACTTTTAATCCGAATTAATTCCCGCCTCACTTCATAGTCAGAAATATCTGAGGTGACTACATAAACCGATTTTGCCAAGAGTGAATAAAACCATTCTCTACATTGATATATTTCGCTGTCTTCAGCTTCAGATGTATCTCGAATAGGAGTTGCAAGTAAGCCAAGCACTCCTGAATCTAATATAACAATCATGTGTTAAATTTTGTTCCCGTTTCGCTTATCTTCTATTTCTTGAAGTCTCGATTTTGCCCAAGCCATAGCCGCCTGATTTTTTTCAAGTTGTTCTTCTGGAGTTCGTCCTAAATGTTTTAAATAAGGTAACAAACTACTGGGCTGTTTGACATTCATTGTTTTGACTTGCTTGAGCAAAGTTTGAGCAGTTATCCAGAGTTGAGAAGTCGATTTTGATTTTCTCAGTTCAATGGCTCTATCTACGGCTTTTGGTATCAGCAAAAAAGAATCTTTGTATTTTTTGTATAAATTTTCTTGTGTCTTAAGAGAAGGAATAAGGAGTTTAAGCTGAATCATAAATCCTTGAAAACCGAGAAACTTAGAATTTGCTTGACGGGTAAATTGATATGCCCAATTAATAAAAAATTGGCGGCTCTCATCTGAGAAAAGATCCCAACATAACTCTATCCCGACCGCAAGCTTTTCAAGCTTCTCGACATACAGATTGATATCGCTGGGAAGGTCATCTTCAAAATCTATCTTTGTATCAACAGCTTCTAGATATTTGCGAGTTCCCTCCTTCATTTGCTCTATTGTATTTTCAACACTTTCGCCTCTGAGTGCAGCAATTTCTCGGAAAAACTCATCAATTTCATCGGAGAATGAATGTGGATTTAGATAGCTATTTAAAATCAACTGTATACTATTAACATCGGCTGTACTTTCACATAACCGATCTGGTTCTTTTTCTAGCAAAGTTCCATTAACCATTTTTATATTTCTCCCATTTTTACTTAGCTATTATTCACTTTAGTTCATATTATATCTGTACAACATCTAATCATCCGATGGCCCAAAATGATCCGGTAAATCTTCTATCGTTTTTCCTTTCGACTCCAGCAAACGTGCTAAAGCCTTAATTTGCGGAACCGTGAACGTCGGTACATTATCCCCCGCTTCCCAACGGCTGACGGTTCGCGAAGAAATACCCAACTGTCTGGCTAACTCCTCTTGAGACATTCCCAGTTCATCTCTTAGCTTTTTCAGGGGTGATTCCCCCACTCCTTCTCTTGATGGTCTTCGTTGAGGCATAGCGCAACATGACAAAATCCAAACACGTTAATCCTAATCGTCCGTCAAGTCAACAGGCCCAAAATCATCGGGAATTTCCTCTAAAGATTCAATTTTCAATATCCGTATCATCGCTTTCCACTGGCGGGGAGTCGGTTTGGCTTCGGTTTCCCCAGAAATCCAACGCTGATAGGTTCGCAGGGGAATCCCACACAACACGGCAAATTCCGCTTGAGACAGTTGAGTTCGTTCAAGTCTGAGTGTTTCTATTGGTGAGGGACTGTCCTGGGGTCTTCGATCTTTTTTCATGCCAAATTTATGCGTCATATTGACATAACCAAATTAGCACGTCATAATGACACTGTTAGCTCACATATAAATTTTCCGACTTCTAAGAGTCAAGACGGGGCAAAACTGCCCCTACTTTCTAGTGTCTCATTTTGTTTGTCACTGATCGCAACAAAACCATGAATTACCAACAACAACTCTATCCTTGGGTCATCTATCGCCTGTTACCCAACCTGAAACGCCTGATAGTTGCTCGGTTTCGCCGTCGCAATCATGCCGAAGAACACCTCAAAATCCTAAAACGGTTGCTTCCTCAAGTCAAATTTGCCATTACATTTGAAGTTTGTTCCGATGAAAATTCTTCCGTTGATTCAATAAATTGAGTGCATTCACAAGTTTAATATTAGCAAAAATGCGATTTTAACTGTAGGATATTGCTAACACAAAACTTAGCGATCGCTTACAACAAAAAATCTTTAATTATCCATTAAATCAACCTGGTGAGAATAGGATATTTCCAGTATCCCATTTTTTGTTAAAAACTTATTTCAAGCAATCACAGAGAATAATAAGATGATGTTGGTTTAACCCGCTTCATTAACTTCAATTCACCGACATCGCTGGTAAACCCTAACTTTTCATAAAAAGGAATTGTCTCGGGTAAACAAACCAAAAGAAAAGCTTCTATCGATTGTAGCTGAGGATGATCTAAAAGAGACTGAATCAGAGTCTGTCCCAATCCTTGCTTTTGATAAGTCGAATCAACAATCACATCCCAAATCACAGCCCGATACACATAATCGGTTAAGACTCGCGCAAACCCAATTAACTTTTGATGATCTGGGTGATTAATTCCTATAATCAAATCAGAATGCTGCAACATCTTGTTAACATCTTCAGTTGTTCGTCCTTGACCCCACCAAGTAGACTGATAGAGTCGAACTAAATCCTGAACTTGGGATTGATTAAGTTGACTGATGAATTCTATATTCATAAATTAATGGAGTCTCTCAGAATCGATTGTCTCCTCAACAGGGAAAAGCGTCAACTCCCGAAACTATCGAAGTCACAACCTAGAACGCTACAATAGCCTAGTAGCCGGGGTGATGCTATCCTCACTCATCCCATCCTACAGCACCCAACTCTATATATAAGGTATAGAGTCAGCGATCGCCATTATTCGGGTCTAGATGAGAGCTAGCGATAAGTTTAGCTAATATTTGTAATCATTCTAACTTGATTTATCAGTAATTTGTTATCCATTTTTCCCACCTATAAGTAATAGCTTATCAGTCTGATTGAAAATTCATTGTTGATGATTACTCATGATATTGATGAAGCATTATTCCTTGCAAATCGATTGGTAATGATGACAAATGGCTCCCATGCAACCATCGGTGAAGTGTTAGAAATTCCCTTTGAACGAACGAAGCGATCGCACACAAATCATGGAGGACCCAGAGTATTATAATCTTCGCAACTATGCGCTTGATTTCCTCTATAATCGGTTTGCTCACGATGATGATGCGGCTTAAATCAAGTTAAAGTTTTTTGACTCGTCAGCCGAAGATCAGTTACAGGTAGGAGAGAAGTTAACCTTTTCTACCTGGATTTTTATTGTTCAACAGAAGACGGAGACTGTTCTTTCCAGGGTTCATTAAAATATAATGATATTAACTCTTGTGAGTAACACTTTATGAAACCCGTCATTGGCTACCAGTTCCACGACCAAGTTTATGTCAGCTCTCGTACATTAGTTTATCGCGCCCTCCGAGAATCTGATCAAAAACCTGTTGTTGTCAAACTCTGTCGCCATCTCTATCCCAGTTTTCGTGAGCTTGCTCAATATCGCAACGCCTACGCCTTAGTCGCCAATTTAGATGTACCCGGAGTGGTCAGAATGCTGGCTCTTGAACCCGTTGAGCAACGTTTAATGTTGGTGATGGAAGATATGGGTGGAGTTTCTTTGAGCCAATACCTGAATCAACGGGGTATTCATTGGGGAAATGATAGGAATAGTTTAACAGAATTTCTGCAAATCGCGCTACAACTCGCCGAAATTTTAGAACAGTTACACCACCATCAAATTATTCACAAAGATATTAAACCTCATAATATTATTATAAATCCTCAAACTCAAAAAATTCAACTGATAGACTTTAGTTGTGCGTCTCAACTTCCCAAGGAAACCGCCGAAATTTGCAGCCCTAATCGTTTAGAAGGAACGCTGGCTTATCTATCGCCAGAACAAACCGGACGGATGAATCGAGGCATTGATTATCGCAGTGATTTTTATTCCCTGGGGGTGACGTTTTATCAATTGTTAACGGGTGAACTTCCCTTTTATTCTGATGACCCTATGGAGATCATTCATGGTCATATTGCTCGTCAACCTCAACCCATTATTAAACTCAATTCTAATCTTCCCAAAGTCATCAATGACTTTGTACTTAAGTTGATGGAAAAAATGCCAGAAGCACGATATCAAAGTGCATTAGGAGTTAAAAAAGACTTAAAAAAATGTTTGTCTTTATTGCAAAAAACAGGGAAAATCGAAAAGTTTGAGTTAGCTAAAAACAAAACAAAAAATCAATTTTTTATTTCTGAAAAACTGTATGGTAGAGAGCAAGAAGTTAAAATATTATTGGCTGCTTTTGAGCGAATTTCTTGCCGATGTCATCGTGAACAAAACAGTGGTCAGTCCAAACTAGAATTAATGCTCATTGCTGGATTTTCAGGGATTGGTAAATCTGCACTGGTTAACGAAATACATAAACCGATTGTTGAAAAAAAAGGATATTTTATCTCCGGTAAATTTGACCAATATCAACGAGATATTCCCTTCTCTGCTTGGATTAATGCGTTACGAGATTTGATTAAGCAGATTTTGAGCGAACCTGAAAATAAAGTTCAAGTAATTACTGCAAAATTACAGCGTGCTTTAGGAGAAGAAGGACAGGTTTTAGTTGATGTTATTCCCGAGTTAGAACTGTTAATCGGTCAACAATCACCTGTGACTGAACTTTCTTTTTCGGCAAGTCAAAACCGTTTTAATTTATTATTTCAAAAGTTTATTAGTGTATTTGCTCAAGTCGAACATCCTTTAGTCATCTTTTTAGATGATTTACAATGGTCTGATTTAGGTTCATTGCAGTTAATACAGTTGCTAACAGAAGTGAGTGAATCCTGTCATTTATTATTGATTGGTTCCTATCGAGATAATGAGGTAAGTTCTTCCCATCCTTTAATGGGGGTGATTGACAATATTAAAAAATTGGGAGTTGCGGTGAATCAAATTACATTACAGCCTTTTTCTCAATCTGCATTAAATCAGTTAGTTGCTGATAGCTTAAACTGTCCTCTAGAGAAAGCATTACCTCTGACTCAACAGGTTGAATATAAAACCCAAGGAAATCCTTTTTTTACGGCTCAGTTTCTCAAATCTCTCCAAGCAGAAGGATTGATATTTTATAATTTCAAACACAATCAATGGCAATATAAACTTAACCCTATAAAAGTTTTAGCTCAAAATCAAGATATTATCGAGTTAATCGCGAGTCAACTCAAAAAGTTACCCCAAGAAACTCAGGAAATATTACAACTGGCGGCTTGTATTGGTCATCAATTTGATTTGGCAACCTTGTCACTGATTTGGGAAAAAACTTGGCCAGAAACAGCTTCAGCGTTGTGGTGTTCATTACAAGAAGGGTTTATTTTACCCGAGGATAAAAGCTACAAATTTTATCAACAAGGCTGTGACGAAAGATTCCCTTTAACCATTCAAGAACTCAATAATCCCAGTTATCATTTTTTACATGATCGAGTTCAACAAGCCGCTTATTCATTGATTCCTGAAGATCAAAAAGCCTCAACTCATGTAACGATTGGTAGAATTTTGTTACAGAATCTTTCCTTGGAAAAACAAGAAGAAAAAATTTTTGATATTGTTAATCACCTTAATTACGGTATTGAACTTATAACTCAGCCTGAACAACGAGAAGAATTAGCACGTCTAAATCTACAAGCTGGAAAAAAAGCAAAAGCATCAATAGCCTATCAAACATCAAGTTATTATTTAGATTTAGGTATTAATTTATTAGATTCTCTATGTTGGAAAACTCAGTATAATCTTGCTCTTTCATTATACGAAGAAGCAGCAGAAGCTAACTATTTAAGTGGTGAGTTTGAACCCATGAGTTTATTGATCGATACCGTTCTAGAAAACAGCCATAACATTTTAGATAAAATCAAAGTTTATGAAATTAAAATTCAGGCTGAGATTGCTAAAGGCAAAACTCGAAGTGCTTTGCGAACGGCTTTATCTGTTCTAGAAATATTAGGAATTTCATTGCCAGAATATCCCTGTAAATCAGAGATTTATGAATACATAAAAGCAACACAAATGGCTCTCACAGGTAGAGAAATACTAGATTTATATAACTTACCATTACTTCAAGATGAATTACAATTAGCCCGGATTAAAATTTTATCAACCTTGTTTTCAATTGCTTTTGTGAGTCAACCGAATTTATTACCTATAGTCGTTTGTGAGCCAGTTCGTTTATACTTAGAAGCAGGTATTTCTGAAAATTCAAGTTTTTCTTTTGCTACTTATGGCTTAATTTTATGTAGCTTAGAACAAAATATAGAAGCCGGATATGAATTTGGAAGGCTAGCTTGTAATTTGTTAGATAAATTTAAAACCAAAAATAATAAAGCTAAAGTTATTAATGTCGTTTATTGTACAATTGAGCATTATAAAAACAAAATCAGGAATACATTAGAACCTTTAATCCAAGGCTATCAAGTCGGTTTAGAAACTGGAGACTTGGAATATGGAAGCTATTGCATTCTTCACTACTGTAATTACTCTTACTGGGCGGGAATTAATTTAAATATTTTAGAATCAGAAATGTGTCAATACAGCAGTTCTTTATATACTCTAAAGCAGTATAATAACTATTACTATAATGAAATTTGTCATCAATCTATACTAAATCTGACCAGAGAATATAAAGTTGCTAAGACTCTTTTGTTATCAGGTTCTATCTACGACGCTCAAAAATTTATTCCAATTTATAAAAAGAATAATGATCGCTATGGATTATTTCAAACTTATTTGCATCAACTTGTTCTTTCTTTTTTATTTTATAACTTCAGTCAATCTCAACACTATGCTGTTTTAGCAGAAGAATATCTTGATGGAGTCACGGGAATGATTTATATTCCTGTTTTCTACTTCTACAGTAGCCTTTCACAACTTGCAACTTCTTCTCAAACCGAGCAAAATGATCAAGATAAAATCTTAACGCAAGTGACTAAAAAGCAAGAAAAAATAAAATTTTTTGCAGATCATGCTCCGATGAATTACTTACATAAATATCATTTAGTCGCCGCCGAATGTCATCGAGTGAAAGGGGAAAAACTAGAGGCTATTGAAGCATATGATCGTGCGATTACCTTAGCCAAAGAAAACGAATATCATCAGGAAGAAGCACTGGCAAACGAACTCGCGGCTAAATTTTATTTAGACTGGGGAAAAACTAAAATTGCTCAAACCTATCTAATCGAAGCATATTATAGTTATCTAGCTTGGGGCGCCACTGCAAAAGTTCAACACCTAGAACAATATTATCCAGATTTACTGACTCCTATTTTAGTTCGAGAGAGCGAAGATGATCCTTTACTCAGTTATAGCTCTATTTCATCAACTGGATATTCAAATAGTTCTAGCAATAAAACGCAGAATTTACTCGATTCCAGCACCGTCATTAAAGCGTGTCAAGCTCTTTCTAGTGAGATTCAACTCGATAACTTGCTTTCTACCTTAATGCAATTGGCTATCGAAAATGCAGGAGCGCAAAAATGTGCTTTAATAGAATATAAAAATGAGCAGTTAATCTTAGAAGCAATCGCTTATGCTCCTGATCAGACTTCAAAATATCAACCCCTTTCACGACTATCTTTTGATCGTCCTTCTCTGGCGGTAGAAACCTGTATTAATATTCCTCAAGCTGTGATTAATTATGTTTGGCGAACTTCAGATGCTTTAGTCTTTGAAGATGCGGCAACTCAGGCGACTTGGATGAATGATCCCTACTTACAGCAGCAACAACCGAAGTCGGTTTTATGTTGTCCAATTGCCAAGCAAAATCAAATTATTGGTATCTTGTATTTAGAAAATAATTTAATTACAGCCGCCTTTACTCCCGAACGGTTACAACTTTTAGAGTTAATTACAACTCAAGCTGCAATTTCTCTAGAAAATGCTCGACTCTATAACAATTTAACAACAGCTAAAGCCGAATTAGAAACAGTCAACCAAACTCTCGAACAAAAAGTGCAGCAACGCACCCAAGAACTTCATGACAAAAATCAAGATTTAGTCGAGACACTCAAAGCATTAAAACAGACTCAAACTCAACTGATTCAAACGGAAAAAATGTCGAGTTTAGGACAGTTAGTAGCGGGAGTTGCTCACGAAATCAATAATCCAGTTAACTTTATCTATGGTAATCTTGTTCCGGCTCAAGAATATACTGAAGATCTATTAAAAGTGATTACAGCTTATCAGCAATATTATCCTGAACCCAATACATTTATTCAAAACTTAATTGAACAAGTTGATTTAGAGTTTCTGATTGAAGATCTGCCTAAACTGTTAAATTCTATGAAAATTGGGGCAACTCGGATCAAAGAAATTGTTGAATCTTTGCGAAACTTTTCTCGTTTAGATGAAGCCGAAGTCAAATTAGTCAATGTTCATCAGGGGATTGACTCCACTTTAATGATTTTGCATAATAACCTCAAGGCAAAAGCGGATTCACCTGAGATTAAAATTGTCAAAAACTATCGAAATTTATCACAGATTGACTGTTATCCAGGCCAGCTAAATCAGGTATTCATGAATATTATTGTCAATGGAATTGATGCTCTAAAATCCGGTCAACCCAAAGCTGACACTCCGGCAACTATTACGATTACCACAGAAGAAACAATCAATCAAACGGTACGAATTCGCATCGCGGATAATGGCATCGGTATGAGTGAACAGGTGCAGAAACAGATTTTTGATCCGTTTTTCACGACTAAACCTGTGGGGAAAGGAACCGGGCTAGGCTTGGCGATTAGCTATCAAATTATCGTTGAACGTCACCGAGGTCAATTACATTGTGTTTCAACTGTGGGTGAAGGGACAGAATTTATCATTGAAATCCCACTCCGACAGTCTGCTACGAGCAGAACCTAATCTTTTATGGAAGATTTGCCGGAGGAAGTCTGGGGATAGATTTTCGGAGTCGCATGGCTTCGCCGACAGTCACGTTAACTTGAGCGCCAATCAACATCACTAATGAACTAATGTAAAGCCACAAAAGCAAAATAATAAACGCACCAATCGCGCCATAAGTGAGGTTATAATTGCCAAAATGGGTAACGTATAGGCGAAACAAATTAGAAATCACAGCCCATGAAATCGCGGCTAAAATTGCCCCCGGAACAAGAGGCGTTTCGGGTTGTCGTTTACTCGGCCCAAAGCGATAAATTAAAGCAAAATTAGTCGCCACAATTCCCAAAGCAATCGGCCATCGTAACTGTTTCCAGGTATTGGGTAAGGTTTTGACTAACAAACATTGCTGTACGGGGGGTTGTTCCAGACAGTCTTTAATTTGATCGAGGGGACAAGTTCCCACGGTTTCGAGAATACAACTTTGACGGGCGATAATATCAACGACCAGATCGCTGATAAAGACTAACCCACAAGCAACAATCAGCAATAGAATACTACCCAACGCCAGGGCGATCGCAATTAATTTGGCTTCCCAAAACGGTCGAAGCCGATCTCTAGGGACTCGATGAATGTGGTTGAGGGCCACCATCGCCGAACCGATCACCGCAGAAAACAGCCAAATGGAAACAACCAAACTAAAGGAAAACACCTCCCCGCTGCTGTTGAGCAACATTCGTTCCCAAACCGTCGCGATCTGAACTTGTACTTCTTGGGGAACAATAACGGCGACGAGAGTTGCCAATTCCTGAAGGGTATTCTGCAAGGACTCCGATAAACTAATCGCCGCAATAATCGCCAATAAAGCCGGAAACAGACCTAAAATAGAGTTATAAGCCATTTCTGCCGAAAGACCATTCAGGCGTTGTTCAGCAGTGCAAATCGCGACTTGCTTGATCGTTGTCCAGTTGATATAAAGAAAAAAGCCAAAAAAGCGAAAGATCACCCGGGGGATTTTTCCGAAAATGCGTTTGAGATAGCGATACAGACGAATCAAAAGATCGGCCGTTGTCTCCGCTGCATCTTCGAGTGAAGTCTTGAGTTTGGAATGAGAGAAGGCCTGCCATTTTGTTGGGTTAAACTCAGGTGAGATCCCAAACAGTCGAGCCACTCGTTCAAATAAGGTTTTGAGAATAGCCCAAACCCAGGAAAATAGAGTGACTAAGAGATTGGCGACTAGCTCTGCCAACCGTTCGACGAGCCGATGAATCGAGATCAGGTTGAACACTTGCCGAAGTCTAAACTATCCTCATTTTAAAATGTCAGTATTAAACAGTCCCCAGAAAATTTTGATATGTCTCAGGATGTCCGGCAGTGGTTAGATGAGATTAAACGGTTAAAGCAGCAGTTGACGCAGGTGCAACGGGATCTCGATGCGGCGATAGAGAGTGCTAACCAGTGGCGTCAGCTTTATAGTACCGAAGCTCAACAACGACGTGAAGAAGTCAAACGTAACCAAGAGATGATCGCAACTTTGCGATCGCAGCTTGAACAGTTGCAACAAAAGTTCTCGGTTCCGACGTCTGAAATTTTATCGAAGGTATCGATTAACCGGGAGATTGAGCAACTGGCCTCTATAGATGAGTTGAAGGCGAAGTTAGTGGAAGTGATGCTCGATCGCGATCGCGCTCGGGATCAAATTCGTGACTTAAGCGAGTCCCTCGAACAAGAAAAGGCGAATCATCTCCAAACCCGCAATAGTTTAACGACGGCTTTGGGAGATACTGTGGATTTGTTAACCAAAGCCCAAGGTCAATCTTCATCGGCTCATCGGGATCAAAAGAAACCCCAAATTGAACTGTTATCTCCGCAGGCTTTTGAGGAAGAAAGTTCTTCTCAATTTGCTCAACTTCCCGAAGGGACTCAACTGCCTTTACCTCAGCTTCCGCCAACGGATGAGTCTACCTCTGAGTCTGAAGATGAAGACTAGACAGTGGGGTGCGGCGCGGGTTGAGGCAACTTAAAAGCCCATAACTTTAGCCACTTCTTCAATATTGGGGGCGATCCCTTGTTTAAAGGGGTTATTGCAGTGTTCGATAGCGGTGCTAGGATCTTTTAAGCCATTTCCAGTCAGGACACAGACAATTGTGGCTCCTGTGGGGACTTGATCTTTGACTTTGAGTAAACCTGCTACCGATGCAGCACTGGCAGGTTCACAAAATATGCCTTCTTCTGAGGCCAGTAGTCGATAAGCGGCTAATATTTCCTCATCGGTGACAGCGGAGAAACTTCCCTGACTGGCTTGTTGGGCGGCGATCGCTAGGTTCCAACTGGCGGGGTTGCCGATGCGGATGGCGGTAGCTAAGGTTTCGGGTTGGGCAATGGGATGACCTTCGACAATGGGGGCGGCTCCGGCGGCTTGAAATCCCATCATCTGCGGGAGGCGATCGCAACGGTTATCGGCGTGATATTGACAAAATCCCATCCAGTAGGCGGAAATATTTCCGGCGTTGCCCACAGGGATACACAGCCAGTCGGGAGCATTGCCTAAAGCATCGACGATTTCAAAGGCTCCGGTTTTTTGACCTTCTAAGCGGTAAGGATTGACGGAATTGACTAAGGTGACAGGATAATGATCCGCGACTTCTCGGACGATATTAAGGGCTTGGTCAAAGTTGCCTTCAATGGCTAAAACTTCGGCGCCGTAGAGCAAGGCTTGGGCGAGTTTTCCCATCGCCACATAGCCATCGGGAATGATCACAAAGGCTTTTAATCCGGCTCGACGTGCATAGGCGGCCGCTGAGGCGGAGGTGTTTCCGGTACTGGCACAGATGACGGCAGAGCATCCTTCTTCCTTGGCTTTGGAAATGGCCATCGTCATGCCTCGGTCTTTGAAGCTGCCTGTGGGGTTGAGTCCGTCGTATTTGACGTAGACTTGGACTTGTTTTCCGATGATTTGAGCGATAGACGGGACTGGAAGCAAGGGGGTGTTGCCTTCTTGCAACGTGATCACGGGTGTTGCTTCGGTGACAGGCAGGTAGGGGCGGTATGTTTCAATTAAACCAGGCCAGTTCTTGAGTTGAACTTGATTTGGCGATAGAGTCAGCGTCATCTCAGTTTGGGGTTTGATGTACTTTTTAAGGGGTTGACAAATCAAAGATTAAGTGCTGTGTGGCGAATCATTGAAGTTTTCACCGTTAGGATGCTCAATCAGTTGACAGAGGAGAGGGTAAAATGCGATTCTTAATCCCAGTTTACCGTGTTTATCACAACTGATTAGAAAAACAAAACGATTTTGCACTGCTCTTAATCAGAGTTTACGTTTAGGTTACGGTATAGTTAACACTCGTAAGTAAATATATTTAGATGCCTAGTCAACTGCTGATGTCAACACATTCATCTACTTTATCCCGGCCTGAGAACTTGAATGAAACGGTTAAACAGGCTAGCCGTCCGGCAGACTCATCTGCTTCTAGACCCCTACAACTCGGCTTGATTAAGTGTCCATACAATGTTGATCAGCAAGTAAAATTGCTTCACCTGCAAGCTGAGGTGGACACGCTGCTATTGCAACTGCAAACTCTCAAGCAGCAACGCTTGATTACTCCGATGTCAGAAGATCTCGACACCGTATCAGGCCAACACCAACAGTAAGAGTACAATTTGATTGAGCAAATGTCATTGCTCTTGTAAACTGGGAGAGGGTAACATTGCATCATCGATTTAACCTCATTCTTAATCGTCGGTTAAATTGGGTTTATCCCTGCTTTCTCGGGTGACAAAAGTAGGAAAATTGCTCTACAATTATTTTGAGCTTTCACCTCAACCCTTTAATTCCTATCTGGGAGTTAGAGTCTTTTCCAGGGTTAATTTTCCTGGTCATTGAAAACTGTATTAAGAACACGCCAACTCCACTGTTTGGTGTGGTGATTCTACTGAGAAAAATCATCCATGACCCTATCTATCGAAAGTCCAGAGAGTCTAAAATCGACTCAAAACAAGTCTGATTTGCGTTTGAGAGATATTATAAAAACTTTGCCTCGTGAAGTTTTCGTCAAAAACAAACGTAAAGCTTGGAGTGTAGTCATTATCAATGTCAGTCTCGTGATTTTAGGCTACATTGCCATTGCCTTTTCTCCGTGGTACCTACTTCCTATAGCTTGGATTTTTACCGGAACTGCATTAACCGGTTTTTTTGTGATTGGCCACGACTGCGGTCATCGTTCTTTTGCCAATCGTCGCTGGGTGAATGACTTAGTGGGTCATCTGGTCATGTTACCCCTAATTTATCCGTTTCATGGGTGGAGAATTGGTCACAATCACCACCACAAACACACCAATAAAATGAGTGAGGATAATGCGTGGCATCCCTGGACGACTGAAGTTTATGAAAACTTTGACCGAGTGACTCAGGTAGCCTATCACTTAGGTCGAGGACGGGCCTGGTGGATTGCTTCTATTTTACACTGGGGAAATGTCCATTTTTACTGGCCAGAATTTGAAGGCAAACAACGAGAACAGGTGAAGTTTTCGGCGTTAGTGGTGATTGGATTTGCTGCCATTGCCTTTCCCACAATAATTGCAACTACCGGAATTTGGGGATTTGTTAAGTTTTGGTTGGTGCCTTGGTTGGTCTACCATTTCTGGATGAGTACCTTTACTTTAGTTCACCACACTTTTCCTGATATTCCGTTTAGCACTCCCGAAAAGTGGCACGAAGCAACCGCCCAATTATCTGGAAGTGTTCACTGCAATTATCCGGGTTGGGTAGAGTTTCTCTGTCACGATATTAACGTTCATGTTCCTCACCACGTCTCCACTGCAATTCCGTCTTATAACCTGCGAAAAGCCTACAGCAGCATCAAGGAAAATTGGGGAGAATATCTCTATCCTGAACAGAATTTTTCTTGGGAATTGATGACGGAGATTACCGATCAATGTCACTTCTACGACGAAGAAAACTGTTATAAATCTTTCAAGGAATATAATCGATAAAACCTTGATTTCAAGTTGATTGTAGAGGCGTTCTCCGAGAGCGTCTTTTTTTATTTAGAGGAATTATGACTTAGACCTCCTCGCTGTAAATGAACTTCATCGCTTGATTTCAAAGTTTTTCTTGATTAACAAGTTGTTCTAATTCTTGCGGTTCATAGCGTCCTTCTTCAACCTCTAGAGAGGCTTTGTTAATGGCTTGTGGATAGGCTTTCTCTAAAATACGATTTAATTCTTCAAAAAAATGAGCAAGAAGGAAGTCTCATGGTAGGATAAAAAAATTACCAGTCAATCCGATCAGATTAACATGATACGGAGTTAACCCTTGAGTTTTAATCCTGCATTGTGCCGAAATGAAAGGGAAGTCGAGAGTAAACTGATTGTTAGTTATTTGTTACCGCAGTTGGGATATACCCCCAACACTTGGCATCAAGAGGTAACATTCGGCAATATTCGGTTAGATTTTTTATCCTTTGCGGCACAAGTTATTCCATTTAGAGTTGATGCTGATTCTCCATTAAGTGTTGTGATGGAGGCGAAGCATCCCAATCAAAATTTGAATCGTCACGTTCAAAAACTGCGGCGTTATTTAACCAGTTTGAGCGTCAGATATGGACTGCTTACCAATGGGAAAGAAATCCGAATTTATCAACGGGTTTCTGATAATATTCAGTTAGTTTTTCAATGTCGTGGGGAGGAAATTGAAGCAAAAATAGAGGAAATTCGAGGTTTAATTGGTCGAGAATCGCTCAAACCTAGACCCGAAATTACTTCATTATCTTCTGATGAATCAGATGACAAGAGTTCAGTTATTGTCGAAAATGAAGACATAAAACTGACTCAGATTTCCGAAGAAACTTTTGAACAGACTCCAATCTCAACAGAAAACGAACAAACAGAATCCAATCAAGAATTATCTCCATTTCCATCAGTTGTATCTCAAGGTTCTATTCTGGAAAGGACAAGTAACATGAAAATTATTGCCGTTTATCATAATAAAGGTGGTGTCGGTAAAACCACCACTGTTGTTAATTTAGCAGCAGCTTTCAGTAAAAGAGGCTATCGAGTTTTAGTGATTGACTTAGACAGTCAGGCTAATACAACCTTTGCAATGGGATTAGTAAAGTTTCAATTTGATGAAGAAGATAATATTAAAGATAGCTATGTTTATCATTTCCTAAAATCTGGAGAACTTGACTTTGTTTCTGATGTTGCCAGAAAGTCTAATGGGTTTAACGATCCAGAAATTGATGTCATTCCTTCTCATATTGACTTAATTCAACATCAAGATTTTTTAAAGAATATTCAAGCCACTCCTTTCAGACTACCCAGCAAACTTAAACGGGCAGAGAATGACTATGATATCGTGATTATAGATACTCCTCCCTCTCGTGATTTATATGCACAACTCCCTCTGATTGCTGCTGATTATTTAATTATACCATCAGATCTCAAACCTTTTGCGAATCAAGGATTATCTAATGTTAAAACTTTAATTAAAGACGTTAACGATTTTCGGGAGTCAAGCGGACGAACCCCCATTAATCTTTTGGGTGTTTTACCTTCTAAAATAGCCACTAACGCTCGATACTTACAATATGTATTTCCGCGACAAAAAAAAGTAATTCCTGAAAAATATGAACTTCCACTCATGGATAGTGTTATTTTTGAAAGAACAGCTTTATCTCAATGTCTAAATGAGACAATTCTATCAGAAGAATCAGAAATTGCCGAACCCCAGTCTATTTTTAAATACGCAGAAAAAAATTCCTCAGCAAGTAATGCTGCTAGTCAATCTATCGAGGAATTTGAAGCGCTCGCTACAGAAGTTTTAAGAAAAATGGGAGTTTAAAAGTGATTAAGTTTTCCTATGTGGATGTTAAATCAATTACCTCAGATGTTCCCCGTTCAGAATTTTCTGAAGCTGAAATTGACACTTTAGCCGATTTAATTCTAGAGTGTGAGGGAGTGTTAAAACCGATATTCTTACAGCAGGTTGATTTGGAACACTACAAAGTGATTGAGGGAGATTTAGAATATTATGCTGCGGTGAGAGCGAAGGAAAAAAACTTGCGTCAAGGAGAGATGATTAATGCAATTATTGTTTCTCCCGCTCAAGAACAATCTATCAAGCAACAACTCAACTTTTT
>Ga0207419_1001460_pt1 | contig 17712 bp, 18 predicted proteins | sample ElkSloMetagenome_4_FD_184723 | JGI IMG/M metagenome (GOLD analysis project Ga0207419, IMG submission 184723) | Hot spring microbial communities from Elkhorn Slough, Monterey Bay, USA - MD2A (version 2) | ecosystem: Environmental > Aquatic > Marine > Intertidal zone > Estuary: Microbial mat ...
GGTTCGGTCCTAGTTGGTCTGGTTTCAGGTTGATAACTTAACCTTGTCCAACTTGGGCCGCTTTTTCAAGTCTCGTTCAACTTTCGTGAACTACTGAGTTTATGTTTATCACTCGTTCGAAGCAGCTTCTATAGACTTTCCCGATGCAGATTTACCTCAACCGGTACGCCATTTATGATTCGCACCTGCTGGCCGAATGTTAACTAGCGGGTGCCTCAAGGCCACTCTATTTTTTGGACTACCTGTAAGTCCTCAAATACTTTCGGACACACGAGGTATTGAGATACAGGAGACTTTGTCTATGTTTTTACCCTACAGCTGTCAATCCCCAACTTGGGATGTGCTACCGATTAAAGGACAAAGTGTGCCACCCTGAAGGGGCATCCCGTCAGCTCAGGGCGTGAGTCCGGGGAGAAAAGACGATTAGGATACATAATCAAAGCACTTTCACAGGTCACTTGACAATCAGATTAGCAAGTGCTAATGTATGTTTATCTGGTACGTACCAGATTATACCAGATGGAACAGCACCGTACCAAAAATAGAAGAGTGTTTATTTTGACCGCAGCAAATATTGATTTAGAACAGTTCACGGCGGTACTGCCGGTAGCAACAACGCGCATCCGTGTAAATTATGCCACGTTTAACAGTGCGTTTCCCGCTTATGGGCATCCCGTACACGACGGAAATCCGCCGCTAACCTATCACCTGACGCCAAATAAAAACTGGCTGGCGGCTTTCTGGGCTGGTTTGCTGTGGTTGACCGCCGCTCATACTGATGACCTGGATGATATCGCCAGAGCACAGGCATTATTGCCATCATTCACCCAACGTTTGGATCAAAATATTCGGTTGAATCATGATCTGGGCTTTTTATTCACACTCAGTGCGCGTGCCCAATGGATCAAAACCGGTGATCGTGATGCAAAGGCACTCGCCCTGCGCGGGGCGCAAGCACTGCTAGATCGGTTTCGTCCGGTAGGTGGGTTCATCCAGGCGTGGGACGACGAAGCCGGACGCGATGAACGTGGGCGTTTTATCATCGACTGCATGATGAACTTGCCCCTGCTCTACTGGGCTGGGCGTGAAACAGGCGACACACGATATATCGAAGCAGCAACCACACATGCACACACCTCTCTCCGCTATCTGCTGCGGGATGATGGCAGTAACTACCACACCTATTATCTCAGCCCGGATACAGGCGCACCCATCGGCCCGAAGACTCACCAGGGTTATGCCGATGACTCGCTGTGGGCACGGGGCCAGGGCTGGGCCATTTATGGCTTTGTGATGGCCTATGAGTGGACACAGAAAGAGGCATTTCTGCAAGCGGCCCAATCTGCGGCGGCATGTTACATGGCTGAAGTTGCGCCAGATGCCATCGCTCCCTGGGATTTTCGACTGCCCGATGATGCTCCTACCTACCCGGATAGTTCAGCGGATGCCATCGCCGCCGGGGGATTGCTGCGGCTAGCAAAAGCCACCCATGACGATACCTATCACCAGCAGGCGGAGGCACGGTTGCGGCTGCTCATTGAAAGGGCGTTGGATACCCGCGATGATGCACAGGGCCTGCTGAGGCACGGTTCCCAGCATGTTCCACACAACTACGGCGTAGATACCTATACCATTTTCGGTGACTACTTTTTCTTAGAAGCTATCATGAATTTTTTGAACGTTGCCCCCGATTTCTGGGGATCCCAAGCAAAGTGAGGCAAGCCATGACCTACTTTACCGCACTCTCAACTGCATCAGGCATCAACACGCTCAATACCAATCCCTGCAACCTGCTGGATTTTCAACTGATCAACCTTAACGATGGTGAAACAGTCAGTGCGAATACTGGTGAGCGCGAAATACTGGCCGTGCTACTGGGTGGCAAAGCGACGGTTAACGTCGGCGGTAAATCCTTTGCGCATATCGGTGGCCGTCCTAACGTGTTTTCTGGCAAGCCATACAGCGTGTATATGCCCACCGGGGCCAATTATACGCTAACGGGCATCGGCAAAGTGGAAATTGCGCTGGTCAGCGCACCGAGTGACCTACAGACCGAACCCTACCTCATTGCCCCTGATCAGGTGGTCGATGGACGGTGGGGCGCGGCCAATTTCAGCCGTAAATTTCACAAAATCCTCACGCAAGATAGCCAACCGGATTGCCCCGCCCGTCGTCTGATCGTTGGCGAGACATTTACCCCAAGTGGTAACTGGAGCACCTACCCGGCACACAAACACGAAAAAGACGACGACGGCGAAGCCTTTCATGAGGAGATGTACTTCTTCAAGGTTGCCCCGTCTTCTGGTTTTGGCATTGCTCGGCACTACGGTGACAGCTACGAGGACAATCACACGGTACGAGATAACACCATACTGATGATGCCACATGGCTATCACACCTATGTCGGCGCACCGGGGTATAACTCCTATTACTTGTGGTTCCTGGCCGGGGATCATCGCATCCAGGGCGTTTCGGCTGACCCGGATACGGGTTGGGTAAATAACACCGTACCCATGCTGCGTGAGTTGGGGCATTAGTCAATGAGTGTGCTTGATCTATTCGATCTGAGTGGCAAGGTTGCCCTGGTCACGGGCGTTGATCGCGGGTTGGGGCAAGGAATGGCCCTGGCCCTGGCCGAGGCTGGCGCGGATGTAGCTGGCATTGGCATTAGTGACGGGGAAGATACCGGAAAGCGCGTCCGGCAGATGGGCCGCCGCTACTTTTACCAGCGCATTGATTTGATCCAGGCTAGCACAGCCGACCTGCAAACCGCAGTGACGACCATCGTCACGGAGATGGGCCGATTAGACATTCTTGTCAACAATGCCGGGGTTATCCGGCGCACACCAGCCCTGGACTTCAGTGAGAGTGACTGGGACGACGTGATGCAGATCAACCTGAAGGCGGTGTTTTTTCTCTCTCAGGCTGCCGCGCGTGCTATGAGTGCTAGTGGAGGCGGCAAGGTCATCAGCATTGCGTCGATGCTCTCTTATCAGGGTGGTATCACCGTGCCGTCTTATACAGCAAGCAAGCATGGCGTGATGGGCATCACCCGTGCATTAGCCAATGAACTCGCAGGTCAGAACATCAACGTAAATGCCATCGCACCCGGTTACATGGCGACGGATAATACCGCCGCCTTACGTGCGGATGAACAGCGTAACACGGCTATTTTAGGACGTATCCCCGCAGGCCGCTGGGGTACACCCGATGATTTGCAAGGCGTTGTGGTCTTCCTGGCTTCAGCCGCGAGTAATTATCTGAATGGTGCCACAATCCCGGTAGATGGCGGCTGGTTAGCCCGGTAATGCTTCATCGTGGTACGGGGCCTGTGCCGTGGATGCACGCATAATGAAATGTGCAGGTAGTAACTCCACTGTGATCGGAAATGAATCTCCGGTGAGGCGGCGCAGTAAAATTTCAGCACTGTGCTTACCAATGGCTTCACCCGGTAAGGCAAATGTGGATAACGGAACTTCAAAATGACGGACGGTAATCAAATTATCAACGGATACAAGCGATACATCCTGTGGGATAACGCGCTTCAACTCGCGCAGGGCTTTGTACGCACCCATAGCGACGATGTCATTAAAGCAGAAGATAGCCGTTGGCTGAGGCAAATCACGCGGGGTGTCGGTCCCACTCCAAATTTGATGCACCGCAATCCGCGCGGGTTCTGCCATATGTTCACGCGGGCCGTTGTTCAGGGCATCCGCCGCTGGGGAGGTTTCTTCAGCAAGTTGGTAGATGTGCGGCGGCAGCCCAGCATCGCTCATGGCACGCTGATAGCCCAGCATCCGTTCATCGCCCGTACTGTATGCCAACAAGCCCAGATGCACGATATGCTGGTGCCCCAATTCAATAAGCTGTTGCGTGGCGGCATAGCCGATAGCGATGTTGTCCGTTGCGACCACATCCACACCCTTGACCGGCTCATTACGCCCGATCAGCACAACCGGGATTTTCATCCGACGCAGACGAGCCAATGCCGCGTCAATACTGCCATGGCGTGGTGGTGTGATCGCCATAGCGATTACCCCTTGGGCCAACAACTCGTCGATCATCTGCTCCAAAAGGTCAGCTTGTTCGTCGTGCAAGGCCATAACCAGACCATAACCCGCTTGACGAATATGCTGATTAAAGGCCGCCGTCAATTGCGGGTAAAAGAAGTTGAAATTCGGACTGGACGTGATCAACCCAATCAGACTGGATGCGCTGGCTTTCATCGGGAGTTCCAAAACGAATGTCCCCGTCCCAGCGATGCTCTGAAGAAATCCGTCCTGGATCAAGGCATTGACCGCCTGCCGCACCGTAGAGCGACTTACGCCAAAATGGTCTTTCATAATGCGCTCACTGGGCAATGTTTCACCCGGTTGCAGCGTACCGTCAATGATCTGCTCGTAAATGGCGTCGTGCAGCTTTTGATGAAGCGGAGCTGGGGTCGTAGATTGTACTGCGGCCTTGATGCGTTCGATGTCCATACTAAACCCTTAACAAACATACCAGTTCGTACCAATAGTACGGAGTAAACAATTGTTCGTCAAGTCAGTTATGGGAGGGTGCATAGAGATTAACTTTACGAATATGCAGTATGCCAATTTAATCGGTTTGATACAAAAGGATAAAATCATGAAAAAAATTCTACTTTCGTTCATCATGGTGTTCTTGCTAACAGGTGTGTTTGGGATCTCCGCTCAGGATGAGCAAGTGACGCTCCGAGTGATGAGCTGGTCAGCAGAGCAGCAAGAATTTTATAACGAAGCCATCGCTGAATTCGAGGCAGAATATCCCAATATCAGCGTGGAATGGGAAACGCTAGAACAAAGTGCTTATCGTGAATCGATGCCGCTGCGCTTCCAAAGTGGTGACGCACCGGATATTTTCTTCTGGTTGGGTGCCAATCGTGTACTGACAATGGCCGAATTACTCGACCAGGAATGGGTCCAGCCATTGGTGCCTGAAGGCACTGATACGAGCGAGTGGATGCAACGCTGGCCCGCTGGCTCCTTCGCTGAAGGGATCAATATGGTTGATGGCGTGCCGTATTCCTTCCCCTTCAACGACAATAAAATCTGGGGCGCGGGTTATATGTACATGAACATTGATGTATGGGAAGCCGCCGGGTTAGATGTGACCAGCCCACCAGAAACACGCAGCGAATTGCTGGATGCCTGCCGCACGATTGTGGCGGAGACCGGTACCTTCTGCATGGCCGTGCCGCTGGATGGCAACCAGCTACAACGTACCTGGTACCCGTTGGCAGGTATGGCGATGACCGACCAGTTCTTTGACATCCAGACTGGACGCTACGCCATTGACGATCCTCGCCTGCTAGGAACCTTTGACTATCTACAGACCTTCTTTGAAGAAGACCTGGTCGTACCGGGCTTCAATGACCAGACGTTTTCACGCGGTGCATTCGCCAATGGGCAGGCCGCTATCTACTTTGACGGTGCCTGGATGCCGAGTGTATTCCGCAACAGCTTTGACTTTGAAAATGTCGCTGTCGCCGCACCGCCCGTCCCGGATGAGGGGCGTACCGGTTCTCTGGCACAGACTTATTCCGAGAATAAGTTCTACGTCAGCAGTCAGAATGAGCACCCTGAAGCGGCATGGTCGTTTATCGAATTTATGACTCGCCCGGATGGGTTCTTTGCCCGTGAATATCTGGCGCGTGGGTTCGGGACGCTGGCCTATGCGGACAACGCCGAATACATCGAAGATCCGGTTTTCCTGGATGTGATCGAAATCGCCAATCAGCAGGACATCCGCGTGCTGTACCCAGAACCCGTCGTGGCCTGCCCTGAACTTGTGACTTCACAAGCACTGATCGAAGCGGAAAATATCCGCCGCAACTGGGAATTTGAAGAAATGTCTTTGGCCCTCTCCGAAGGTAGTGATTTTGCAGCCACCGCGCAAGAGATCGCCGCAGAGAAGAACAGTGTCTTCCTGGAAACCCTGGAAGAAGAAGGCTTTGACCCGGCATGCTATGCCTTCCCGGAGTTTGAATTCACTGCCGCGTTTGATACAGCCAACTACGAGAACTAATCCCCTGTAAGCTAATGTGGGATGGTGCAGACACACCATCCCACCGATGAGGAGTCAGCCATGTCTCAAGCGTCACTGAATGCCGATGAGACACACAGCCGATGGGCTATATGGCGTGCCCGCCAACGGGAAAAGCGCATCCAGTCGATCCCGTATAACCAGCGTGTATCCGGTGGAACGCGCTTCTGGGTGATTGCGTTCTTGGCCCCGTTTCTGCTGCTGTATATAAGCTTTACGCTGTGGCCGTTACTCGCCACCATCATTTACTCGCTGTTCGAGTGGGATGGCAGCCGCCCGCTGACGGAGTTCGTCGGCCTGGAGAATTACCGGAGCCTCATCCAAAATGAGATTTTCTGGTCATCCTTTCGTAACACGCTAGTGTTCGCTGTGTTGAACACAATGATCAAGCTACCGCTAGCCCTGTTTATCGCCATCTTGTTGACGCAGCGTTGGGTCTGGTTGAAGCGTATCTTCCGCACGGTGTTCTTCGCACCGTTGGTGGTGCCCGTAGCGATGGCTGGCTTGATCTTCAACTTCCTGCTGGACCCGGCCTTTGGTGCGGTCAACGATGCACTGACTACATTCGGCATCGTGGATAGGCCCATTACCTTCCTGGGCGCACGCTACGCGATGATTTCCATCGTGTTGATCTCCGTCTGGCAGATCCTCGGCCAATATATGATCTACTGGATGGCTGCGCTGCAAAATGTACCGGAAGAACTTTACGAAGCGGCAGAAATTGATGGGGCTAATGAATGGCAGAAACTCATCTATGTAACGTTGCCGGTCATCCGGCCTATTGCCATTATCATTCTGTTCCTCTCTTTTGTGAATGCGCTGAAGGTGTTCGGCCTGGTTGTTGCCATCAATGCCCCATCAGCAGCAACCCGTGTAGTTAGCTCATTTATCTACAATCAAGCCCTCAGCGAGCCACCGTTTCGTTATGGGTTTGCCTCGGCAGCGGCGGTGCTATTCGGCGTAACCGTGTTGATAGCGGTATCGGTCCAGGGTTATTTTGTGCGTAAGGCGAGGGATTAGGAGGCCCATCATGACAACACAACAGATGAGTATCCGCTCGGCCTACTTTAAAAAAATACTGCGGCCTGGGCGTTTTCTTAAGTATAATCTGGTGATTTTAATCGGTTTAAGTTTAGTTTCCTTCTTATGGATGTATCCGTTTTTGTGGTCGGTGTTCACCGCATTCAAAACGGATGGCGCGATCTGGAATGCTGGGGCGACTTTGCTCCCTGATGAATGGGTATGGAGCAATATCCCTGATGCCTGGGAGAAAGCCAACTTCAGCACCTACTTTTTTAACACTGTCCTGTATTCCGTATCCGCGACGACCATCGTACTCATCACGACAGCGATGTGCGGTTATGTATTAGCACGTTATCGTTTCTTCGGGCGTAATATCATCTATGGTGTGGTACTGGCGACGTTGTTCGTGCCCATAGCCACCGTGATTATCCCGCAATTTCAACTCGTCAAGACGTTAGGTTTGCTGAATACGCGCATGGGTGTCATCCTGGCCCTTTCTGGTGGAGGTGGGTTGTACGTCTTGTTATTTACCAGTTTCTTCAGCACCATCCCCGAAGAAATCTATGATGCGGCCAAAATTGATGGTGCTGGATTTGTCCAGCAGTTTCGCATATCGTTGCCACTGGCAAAGCCCATCATTGCCACCGTGGTGATCTTTCAGTTCATGCAAACCTGGAACGAGTTCAATGTGCCGCTGGTATTTACCTTCGGTTCACCAGAATTACGTAACCTGGCGGTGGGTATGTATGCCTTCCAGGGTGAATTTGCGATGGACTGGCCCGGTTTCGCTGCTGGGACGGTGATTTCGATTATCCCCGTGCTGCTGGTATTTTTCTTTTTCCAGGGTTACTTTGTGCGTGGTCTTCAAGGTGCGGTCAAACAATGAGGTCTGGGCAGATATTGGCGACGGGCTGGCGATTTTGCTTTGAGGATGGCCCCTGGGAGGAGGTTGAACTGCCCCACACCTGGAACGCACTCGATACCATGTCCACCGACCCGGATTTCTACTACCGGCGCGGTACGGGCACCTATGAGCTGGATTTTAAGCCACCCGCAGACGCGGAAGGTCGCCGCCTGTGGGTGTCATTTGGTGCGGTGGCCCAACGTGGATGGGTGTATTTTGATGATGTCCTCGTTGGTGAACACCACGGCGGATATACCCGCTTCGACGTTGAAATCCCGAACCGACCTGGCGTGTTGCGCGTCGAGGCAAACAATAGCCCTGATATAGACCTTATTCCGTCCGATCTATCAGACTTCTATTTGTATGGGGGCATCACGCGCCCGGTCACCTGCTATCATACGGGTCAATACGCCATTGAGCGACTTTTCTTCGACGTGGATACAACTGCTGATCGCGCCACACTTCGGCTGCGTGGCCGCCTGGATAGCCAACCAACGCATCCCTTGACGTTACAGGTGACACTCACTGACAACGATCAAACGTACTTTATTGAAACAACGTCTATCCCAACTGATGAGTTCAGCTTTACCCTACCCGATGTCGCCGCGCCGCATTTGTGGTCACCAGATGATCCATACCTGTATGCATTTAATGTGCAGATCTTAGAAGACGGCGTACTATTAGACGAGAACATGGGCAAGCTTGGCTTCCGCTGGTTTGATTTCCCTTCAGGCGGGCCATTTTACCTCAATGGTGAGCGGTTGTTGCTCAAGGGCACCCATCGCCATGATGATTGGGCCGGGCATGGCGCGGCGGTCCCGCAACATCTGGTCCAGCAAGAATTAGAAGCGATCAAAAACGCCGGGTTTAACTTCCTGCGCCTGGGGCATTATCCACAGGATGATTTTGTACTCCATCTGTGTGATAGCCTGGGTTTGATCGTCTGGGAAGAGTTGCCCTGGTGCCGGGGTGGGGTTGGTGGTGAGGCATTCAAAGATAAAGCCCGTGCAATGCTGGTTGAGATGATCGAACAACATTACAATCATCCGTCGATTGTCTTCTGGGGTTTAGGCAACGAACTGGATTGGGAAAGTGAGCATCCCGGTTCCTCTGATGAAATAGTGGCTGACTTTCTAAGCGAACTACAAAGGCTGAGTCATCAGCTTGATGCACGACGGATGACCGCACTACGCCGCTTTGAACCCGGTGCGCAGATCGTTGACGTGTATTCACCGTCGATCTGGTCAGGATGGTATCGGGGACGATATGAAGACTACGAGCAAGCATTACGCCAAAATATGACCCGCTATCCGCACATGTTGCACATCGAATGGGGTGGAGACTCGCATGTTGGGCGGCACAATGATGGGCCACACATCAACGTTGAGGTCGAAATGAGCAGCGAACATGGCGAAGTCCCTGGCACGGCGACCTCTGAGGAAGGCTTTGCCCGGTACTCGCGTGATGGCGATTGGAGTGAAAGTTATATTGTCGATCTGATGCACCATCACCTGATGGTGCAGGCCGAGGTACCGCAGTTTGCCGGGGGAGCACAATGGGTGTTCAAAGATTTTGGTACGCCCTTGCGCCCGGAAAACCCGGTGCCTTACGTTAATCAGAAGGGCCTGCTGACGCGGGACGGCGCCCCCAAAGATGCTTACTATGTTTTCCGTGCGTTTCAATCCACGCAGCCAGTCGTCCACATTGAATCATCAGGTGACGCTGTGTACGCTGGCAAGCAGGTCAGGGTCATCACAAACTGTGATGCAGTTGAGTTGCTGATTGATGGGCAGACACATGGGATCAAACAGCGTGAGAACCCAGGGGTTCCGGCAGCATTACTCATCTGGGATGTATCCCTGCCGCCCGATGAAGTTGATTTCAAAGCAATTGGCTATCGGATGAGCCAGGTGTGTGCAGAACATAGAGTCAAGCGATTTATCGTCAAACCCGATCAGGGACCGGTTACAGATCTACATATTGCGCTAACATCTGAACCGGATGCTGATGGTAAATCGCTATCAGTTCAACTGATGGATGCTAACGGTAATCCAGTGACAACGGATGAACGTCGCATCTGCTTTGAAGCTATTCAGGGTGGCGCAATCTCGCGCTGGCAAGGCATTATGGGCGAGAGTGATGTTGTCCAAACGGCCAACGGGCGAGCCTGGGTCCGCTTACTGCCGGCGGCAGGCACAGCTATGCATATAAGCATCGCAGTGGACGGTATGGGGGTTAAAAAGGTAGTGTATCATGGCTGATGATAGGTTGGCACGAATTGAAGCATGTGGTGTTGTTGCAGTGGTGCGATTGGATGACCTGGTGGATGCGGTACCGCTTGCACATGCTTTGGTCGATGGTGGTATTGAGATTATTGAATTTACGCTTACCAACCCACGAGCAATCGATGCAATCAAAACGGTGAAGGCCGCACTGGGCACGCGCTGTTTAGTCGGGGCGGGGTCGGTGGTCACGGCAGAGCAGGTCGAAATGGTAGGTGATGCTGGTGCGGCGTTTGTAGTCAGCCCGGTGTGCAGTCAGGTTGTTATCATGACAAGTCGTAGCCTGGGTATGCTAGTGATCCCCGGAGCATATACTCCAACTGAGATTCAATATGCCTGGGAACTAGGTGCATCAGTCGTCAAGGTCTTTCCGGCACGTAGCCTGACACCGCACTATATAAAGGATGTGCTGGCCCCACTGCCACATTTGCGCCTTATGCCTACCGGCGGAATCGACCTTGCCAATGCAGCAGATTACATCGGTGCCGGGGCATTCGCGATTGGCGTTGGCGGCAGTCTGATTGATAAAGACTGTGTTGCCAGTCGAGATTGGGCCACACTCTCCAAACGTGCCCATGCTTTTGTAGAGGTCATACATGATGCACGTCAACGATGAATTATAATTTCGTGACGCTGGGCGAAACTATGTTACGACTGACGCCGCCCGGCCAGCAGTTGATTGAGCAGGCTAACACCCTGGAGATGTATGTCGGTGGCAGCGAGTCTAATGTTGCTGTTGGATTAGCTCGGTTGGGATGGCGCGTGGCATGGGTCTCTCGCCTGACCGACAACGCCCTGGGACGCAAGGTGGCGATGACGATTCGTGCTCAAGGTGTGGATGTATCTCATGTTGTGTGGACCGATCAGAATAGAATAGGGACTTACTACGTGGAAGAAGGAGCGTCACCGCGTGGCAGCACTGTGATTTATGATCGGGTCGGCAGTGCCATGAGCTATATGCAGCCGCACGAGATACCACAGGGCCTGTTCCAATCTGAAGGCATATTTTTTGTCTCCGGTATCACACCGGCGATCAGTGAGACAGCAGCGCAGACCGCAGCAGCAGCAGTGCATCTGGCAAAATCTGCTGGCTGGCGCATCTGCTTTGATGTGAACTATCGGAGAAAATTATGGGAGCCAAGTATCGCCGCCACTGCATGTTCATCACTCATTGAGCAATCTGATATTGTTTTTATCGCCCAGCGCGATGCCGTCACTCTGTATTCGGCACCGACAGATCCAGATGAAGCACTGGCTTATATGGCAGCCCACTTTCCGAATCGTGTACTAATTTTGACACTCGGCACTGAAGGAGCGATTTGCCATAGTCCCATTAGTGGTGTAAACCGCTGTGCTGCTTTTCCTGCGCAGGGTCGTGGGCGTATCGGTGGTGGCGATGCTTTCGTTGCGGGTTTCCTATCTGCATATATAGACACTGCGCAAGTGGATGATGCACTGGCCTGGGGTGCTGCTGCCGCTGCCTACAAATATACACTTCCCGGCGACATGCCATTGCTAGATCGCCAACAAGTGCAAGAGATCGTTAATTATGGAGATCGTGGTAGCATTCGGCGTTAGACATCGGCAAAAGGTCTTGGCAATTAGGATGAGTGACGATAGTAAACAAGCACTAACTGATGTTACGCAGTTGGCGGCTTGTTTACGGGAGCACACACAGATACTCTCCTACAAATCCGAGCTTGAATATGTAATCAAAGTTAGTGATTAACTAATTAAGTTTTTATGATAAACAAGCGAAGTTCGTAGGCACTTTGAACGGACAATGAACTGCATAAATAGACGAGTAGCGGTATGCTCTACGTCATGAAACGACTGCCTCTGTCTCAACTTGAGCAGTTATTACTGCAAACATCAGTTACTAATCGCAGGAGCTTTGTGCAAATGCTCACTTAGCTCGACCTGTTTGAGCATGAAGGCGGCCATATCCTCGCGGGAGATGCGCGGTGTGATGTCGCCGACATAGCCGACCTTGAGCGTCCCCTGGGCTGGTTGATCTGTCAGCATGGGCACGCGAACAATTGTCCAGTCACGGTCAGAAGCGCGGACTTTCTCCACCACCTGCTTCATATCTGCGACCACATTTTTAGAAATGATGTTGAGAGCCACACTTGCAACGCGGTCGATTAGACCGGGCTTATCCTGTGGATCACGTACACCGGCACCGGCGGAGATAACCAACCGCTGAACATCGTGTGCCTTCATCGCTGCCAGGATATTGTCCATCCCTTTGCTAATGGTGAACTCCGACTTATTGCTACTAGGGCCGAGCACGCTGAGTACGGCATCTGCACCCTGGATCACCTGTTCAACCGCGTTACGATCCAGCACACCGCCCTGGACGACGGTCAACTTGTCGTTCTGAAGGGTGAATTTAGACGGTGTGCGGGCCAGCGCGACAACCTCATGCCCGGCGTCCAGAGCCTGGGCCACAAGATGCTGACCGGTTTTGCCCGTGCCGCCAAAAATTGCAAGTCGCATCAGGATATCTCCTCTGTATGAACCTGTCGTAAAATATCAAGAATAGTTTCTGAAGACTGAGCACCGCTGAACGCCAGCCGCTGATTGATGACGAAGAACGGCACACCGGTCACACCCAGGCGTATGCCCCACGCGGCATCAGCGCGGACCTCGTCGCGCATGTCACCTGCTTCCAGCCGAGTTCGGATCGCGTCCGCGTCGTGGCCGTGATCGGCAGCAATAGCTGTCAACACGTCGATACTGCCAATATCACGCCCATGTTCAAAGTAAGCTGCGTAGACAGCGTCGATGATCGTTTCGTCGGGAATCAGCGCGATAAACTGATGCGAGAGCATCGTGTTCGGTGCTTTCTCGATGCGGTCAAAGTTGAAGGTCAACCCGACACGCTCCCCCATCTGTCGCGGTGCGGAGAACCAGTCTTCCAGCGGGACCTGACCGCCACCTTTGGCCTGCATATACTCCCGGAAGGGATACCCGCTTTCCGGGATGGATGGGTTCAAGAAGAACGTATGATAGTGAACCTCGACCCGCTCACCATTCCAGCGAGCCAGGGCCTGCTGGAGGTGCGCCTTGCCGATGCGACACCAGGGGCAGGCCGTATCGTGGAAAACATCAATACGCATGGTTATGCTGGTTCCTGGCTCTTCTCGAAGGCAGCTTTGTGCTGTGCCGCCCATTCGGCTATGCTCGTCATCTTGACGGGCAGCATCTCCAGGACGCGGTCCATATCCCACCACATCGTCAGCAGGTCTTTGTTCTCCCGCTGGAACTTATAGCCCTGGATGCCGCCTTCACCCGCGCCGGGACCGAATGCCTCGTCCAGCATCGCGCCGAATTCCTCCAGCGGCATCGCATAATAGCTGATCTCGCGGCCCAGGCCCTCGCTGAAACGCTCCGCAAGCTGTGGCCCGGTGACGGCTTCCACACCACTCACACCGATGCGCGTGTTTGCCAGATGGGGTCGTTCCAGCGCAGCGACGATCAATGCGCCGACATCGGCGGTGGCGATCCAGCCGAGTGGTGTATGGTCTTCGACGGGATACGAAAGCGTGTCGTTCTCGATGATGTTGGGACGTGTCCAGGGGCCTAGCAGATTTTCTATGTAGGCCGTTGGCTCGATGGTAATGTAGGGTACGCCGCTTTCGTTGAGGTCGTTGATGAGATGCAGACGCATATCGTACATCGGGTTGCCGGTCGGCTGGTTGATGACCGTGCCACTTGTGTTGTAGACGATCAGGCCAACACCAGCTTCTTTGGCCGCCTGGATCGCGTTGTTCGCGTAGACCGGGGCCTGGGTCGGGTCCGGGATGAAAGCCGGGACCATCAGCGCGATCGCGTCCATGCCCTGGCTGGCCGTGACCAGGCTCTCTTTATCGCTCATATCGGCGATAGCGGTTTTCGCGCCCTTTTCGACCAGCGGCGCGGCCTTCTCTGGATTGCGGGTCACGATGTAGGCCTCATGGCCCTGTTCCAACAGCTTATGTACAACAGCTCCACCTTGTGAGCCGGTCCCACCGTAAACGAGAACTTTCATAATTCCATTACTCCTGATTGCTCAATGCTTACAAAACTTACGAATACGTCAGCGCGCCAACGATGGCCGCTGCCGCGACAAAATGCATGATGTTCAATGCCAGAATCATCCCTACCGGGGCACTGATAAACAGCGTCGGAATGAGTGCCAGAACGAGGACGATGACCGACAACCGGATAAACAGGCGGCGGGACTGCTTGTTGAAGCGCAGCAGCACGCTATAGACGCCGATCCCGGCGATGGCTCCCATCAGGGACGCCATGATGACTGGAATTACCGTGATCGGCTGTTCCATCGGGCCGACGAGGACTGAATCCGGTAGTACACCGAGAGCGGCAGCGATGACGTAGACGATAACGTTCGCTGCCGGGGCGGCGATCAGAGCGACCAACGCACGCTGACCGAAAGCACTCCACTGCGGGCGATCCAGGGTTTGGGTGGTCATGATGTTACTCCTTATGTATAGACCGGTCACTATAATTGGCGCAAAAAAGGGGTGATGGTCACCCCGCGATGAGCGCAGCGACCTCATCAGCGACACGCTCCAGCGGTGTACGGCTGCGACTCGTCCGGCATAGGATGACGCCGCCTTCAATTGATGCAATGATCAACGTTGCGATGCTCTCAGCGCGTGGGTGATCACTCAACTTCTCTGCGAAAGCCGTCTGCCATTCGCTGTAAATGCGATGGCAGGTCTCGCGCAGACTATCGCTGCCGGAGGCTGTTTCCAGCGCAATCGTCGTAATCGGCCCACCAGCGCGATAGCCGGAACGCTCCACATTGACGGCGATGTTGCGGATAAACATCTTGATCGCTTCCGCCGGATCATCGATCTCGGCCAGGTTCTCTGTAATGCGGTTCAGGACGATCCTGCCGACGTAGCTCACCGCTTCGATTGCTAGCTCTTCTTTTCCACCGGGGAAATGATAGTAGAGGGAACCTTTCGGCGTTTCACTCTCCTTGATGATCTGGTTTAGTCCGGTTGCATGGTAGCCCTGCATTTCTAGCAATTCGCACGTCTTTTCAATTAGTTGATCGCGGGTCGTTGCCATCTTACACTCCATTATAGAGACTGGTCTACTTATGTCAATAGATTTAGATGAGACTTCGTTGAGTATACCTCCTATCGCCAAACATCCGCATGATCATGGGCAAACTCGGCGAAGGTGATCGGCTGCCTGTCCAGGATCTGAGCGACATCACCCGTAACATCCCTGGCGTTGCCGAAGCGCGTGATCGTATACAGGGCGGTCATCACCAGTACCTGAGCGAATTTGCGACCCTCGCGGCTCTGATCACGGATAAAGCGGAACACCGACGGACGCCGATACTGAATGGAACGATCAAGCACAACAGAGAGCTTGTCGGCGACCTCATCATAATCCAGTGCTTCGGAGCCAGTGAGGGTGTACTTTTGGTTCGCATGACCGCCCTCGGTGAGGGCACGGCAGGCGACGGCGGCGATGTCGCGGGCATCAATGAAGCTAGTCTTGGCATTGCCCACGGGCACGGCAATTTCGTTCCGCTCGCGGATCTCATCACGGTGGGTGGTCGTCAAATTCTGCATAAAGAAGCTGGCCCGCAGGAACGTATAGATGACGCCGGTTTTGAGTACGAGTTGCTCAATCTTGTGATGCGGCACGATGGGGTTGTTTTCGACGCCCTGGATGGAGAGGAAGACGATCTGCTCCACGCCTGCGCCGACTGCAGCCCACACCGCTGGGGCGATATCGCGATCTACATTGGAGAGGGCTGGCGGACGGACGAGAAATAGGCGGGTGACATCGGCGAAGGCGTCACGGAAGGTCTCTGGCTGGGTGAAGTCAAAGCGAACGATCTCGATGTCATCGCCGAAGACCTCACGCGCCGACTCGACGTTGAACGCACCAATGCGGAATTCGGCATCAGCCTTTTGCAAGAAGCGGACGACCTCTGTGCCGACGTTGCCGGGTGCACCTGTAACAAGGATCATGGGATACCCCCTTTTAATTGATCAATGCTTCTATTATAGCAACTGGTCTACATAAAAACAATGAAGGGTTCGAGGCAGAGGGATATTTTACGTTATTGGCCCAGAAGGCCAGAAGGCGGGAAGGCGGGAACGAAGCTATCATAGAGTGGTCATATCGTCATAAAATTAAGACAACATAGTCCAAAAATACGACCGTTTTATTGAACACCCCTGACACAATCAAATTGCTCCAAAAATGCCCTAAATGGTGTCAAATAAACTCGTCTAAATAAACAATGTTCAGTAAACTGTGTGCATCATCGTTTATTTGGACGATATGCTATGAAAATCGGTTATGCCCGAGTCAGCACACAGGATCAGGAGCTTGGGCTTCAGTTAGATGCGCTGGAGCAGGCAGGTTGCGAGAAAATCTATCAGGAAAAAGTGTCGGGAGCGGCGAAAGCACGTCCTCAGTTAGAGGCTCTGCTGGAACATCTTCGTAAAGGGGATGTGGTTGTGGTATGGAAGCTCGACCGCCTAGTGCGTTCGCTCAAAGATCTGGTTTCGCTTGTCAACCAGATTCAGGAAAAAGGTGCCTCATTTCAGAGCGTCAACGACCAGATTGACACCACCAGTGCCCATGGTAAGTTCACGTTCCATATCTTTGCTTCGCTTGCCGAGTTCGAACGTGACATCATCCGTGAGCGCACGAAAGCGGGGCTAGCGGCTGCGCGTGCTAGAGGGCGGGTTGGTGGTCGACCAAAGGGCCTATCGAAGAAGGCGCAGCACAAAGCAATGCTGGCTAAACAGCTTTACCTTGAAGAGGAGTTGAGCATCAGCGAGATCTGCGAGCAGTTGTCGATCTCCAAAGGCACGTTGTACAACTATTTGCATCATCAAGGCGTTGAGGTAGGCAGGAAGACAGGCAGTTGAAACCAGGTCGAAGCTTTGTGATGCTCTGCAAATTAGCTTCTGAATCACGTCAGGCAGTATTAATCCATCTCCTTGACATTAGTTAGAGCACTCATTATAATATGTGTGATAGTAGAGGAAATCATATGCCTGAAGAAAAGTCCGCAAGAGATCGTATTTTAGAATCTGCTGCACGCTTGCTCCAAGAGCAAGGGTATCATGCAACAGGATTAAAGCAGATCGTCAAGGAAAGCGATGCGCCGATGGGATCAGTGTATCATTACTTTCCAGACGGTAAAGAAGGTCTCGCATCAGAGGCTGTTGAACGTACACAGCGCACAGTAGCACAAAATATCCAATCTACTCTGGATGCAGCCGATACCTTTTCAGAGGGTATGCATACCTTTATCTACAATCTGGCAGCCTATATGGAAACCCGTTCAGCAACTGACGATCACGGTTCGATTTCGACGATTGCAATGGAAAGTCCCAACGTCGGAGAGCAACTTCGCACCACATGCGAGGGTGCCTACGAGTCATG
>Ga0207419_1001461_pt1 | contig 17693 bp, 19 predicted proteins | sample ElkSloMetagenome_4_FD_184723 | JGI IMG/M metagenome (GOLD analysis project Ga0207419, IMG submission 184723) | Hot spring microbial communities from Elkhorn Slough, Monterey Bay, USA - MD2A (version 2) | ecosystem: Environmental > Aquatic > Marine > Intertidal zone > Estuary: Microbial mat ...
AAGCATCAATTATAATGTCGATGCAAAATTTTTAGAAAAATTAAGTATAGACAGTTTCAGTATATTTGCCAATGCAGATAATTTAGGCTACTGGTACAAAAATGCTGGTCCAGGCAACGACGTGAGCGAATTAAGATTTACTTATCCGGAAATGCAGACCATCACATTAGGAGTTAATTTTGGATTTTGATGAAGAGAGTTTTTTACATATTATTGATAAGTTTTGGAATGCTGTCTTGTGAAGATTTTTTAGATAGAGAACCTGTTGAGCAAATTTCTATTAACGAACTTTTCTCCTCTGTTGATGGCTTGAAACAAGCTTTAAATGGTGCCTACAGAGACTATGAAGAATTATATTCAGAGCGATTGTTTTACTTGTATGCCGATGGTGTTGCCGGGAATATAAAATTTGCGCCAAACCAACAAGGCTTAGCTAATTTACCGAGTTTTTTTCAACAAGTCTATAGCTTTGAAGAACAAGCCATTGGCGGCAGTTACAATAGTACCTATCAAAATTTTTATAGCTTAATCAATGCACTAAATCTAATTTTAGAAAATATAGATAATGTTCCAGATTTAGAAAGTCAATTAAGAGAACAAGTTATTGCAGAAACGCTGGCCATGAGAGCCAGTGCACATTTTGAATTAAGCAAGCTATTTGCCCAGATGTATAATTTTACACCTAATGCAGAGCATTTGGGATTAGTTTACAATACGAGAACACTGGTTGCCGGGGAAGATTTTCCCTCAAGGTTAAGCCTTGCTGAAACCTATGACCTTATAGAGGCCGATTTTCTAGAAGCTTTGAGTTTTTTTACAGAAAATCAAGCCCTTGAAGGTCCTTCAACCAGCTATTTTAATGCACTGAATGTTCACGCCTTATTATCCAGATTTTATCTTTATAAAGGCGACTGGGAAAGCTGTATTGAGCAATCAAACCTAGTTATAAACTCTAATATTCAATTGACGCCTAGAGACCAGCTTGTAGAACAATGGGCAAATTTTGAACCCATTTCAGAAGCCCTTTTTGAATTTACGCCACCGCTTTCCGGTCAGGACAGCTCACTCGTTACTTCAAGTATTTCAGATTTTTTTGATGTTGTTTTTCTCAATGGTGAACTTGTAGATTTTGGAAGAAATACAGCTTCAAACGACCTGATATCACTTTACGAAGAAAATGATATAAGAACTATTGACGGTTTATTAGTAGAGCAGAGTATTCCTACGCTAACGTCGATTGGTGAGCAGGACGTCACCTATACATTCACCAAAAAGTTTCCAGCTAATGATGGTGTACTCATGATAAGACTCTCGGAAATTTACCTAAACCGGGCAGAGGCTTATGCAAAAACCGGTCAGGAGGATTTGGCACTGTCTGATTTACAGTTTATTAGAGAAAGGGCAAATCCTCAAGCCCCTCAACTTAATATTTCCGGACAGGAATTGATAGACGAAATTCTGCTTGAACGCCGTCGCGAGTTAGCATTTGAAAGACATTTGTTTTTTGACTTAGCACGAAATGAAAAAGATATCGTGAGAAATGATGGGTGCAATATTTCAATTTGCGAATTACAATATCCTAATGATAGATTCATATTGCCTATACCGCAAAGCTCAATAATAATTAATGAAAATATGCAGCAAAATGAAGGCTATTAAACTTTACATTTTTTTTACTTTAATTGCCTTGAGTATATTGTCCTGCAATCAAGAAGACGCTCCATCGGAACAAACCTTAGAAGACGATTTTGTAAGATTCAGTTTAAGGTTGAACCAAAATGGAGATCCGCTTGTTTTTCCCAGTCAAAGTGCGACAGCATTAGAGGTTGGTGAATATACCTTTCAAAAAAGAGATACTTTAAAAATACCAGTACTAGCCAGTTCCAAAGATAATCTCGAGCAACCGTTAGCCGCCGGTTTTGAAGCTGTATTTTCAAGTGATTTTATAGAAGAGAATTTTGAAATTTTTCCGGAAAACCTTCAGCTTCAGTTTTCAAAAACACAACCCAGTGATACGATTTATGTCTTGCCAAAATCAAGGTTTGAAAACTTAAATCAGGAGAAAATAACCTTTAATTTAACCTCAATCTCGAGCACTGAATTCAACTTAGGTTACGACAGAAGCTTATTGCCATTGGATGAATTCATATTAAACATTAGCAATACGCAGCCGGTCACCTATGCTTTAGAAGAAAAGAACTTCAGTTTGAATGGAAGCTCTGGTGAAAATGTTTCATTTAATGTCATATTTGATCAATTGGTAAGTCAAACAGAAATTGAAGGTTTGGATTTCATCAATACGGAATTCATACAGTTCCCCTGTGATGAAGGACTGGCAGCTGAGTTCGATTTTGACATCAGTCAGAGCAGTATTGAGGGGTTGGGTAAAACGATAACTTTTAATCTGGTTTTAACTGAAGATGCGCCAAGTTTTGGATCGACCTTAAACATTAATCTTGCTGATGTTAATAGCCCAGATTTTGAACGAAAGGGAAATACTTTAATTGTCGTAACAACGCCGGAAGAAACCATTGTGAGGTCAGGCGACCCTGCAGCGAACTGGTACAATGCAAACAATATTTTTCACCGTACATTTGGAAAAGCCTGGTATTTTGATGCGGATGATGACCTTGAATGCGAATGGGACGATTTTTTTTCATTTACAAGACCAGTAGATGTAGAACCGGGCTCTGAATTTGATAACGGGCAAGGTTACCACAGGTATAAAATTGGATTCAGAAATATCATTGCAAACCCCAATGGCAATATAAATGGAACAAATCCTTTTAATCTAAGAAGGTTTTATGACGGTGCCAGCGGTTTGTCTCCGGCATACAATCAGCTTGAATCTGTCGAATTTTTTCCTGATAATGGCAATAATCCTAACCAGGGTTCCGTTAAAATTATAACACAAACTTTAGTATTTTTGGTCGATGAAAATGATGTTGAAGTGCAATACACCATACCTATTTGTGGCAGTGGAACTTATCAGTTTAACACTACAGAAAACCGATGGGAAATGTTTGTGACTTTAATTGCTGATGAGACTTCAATAGGAGGAAGCGCGAATGCAGAAAAAGAAATGTTTATTTATTCAGAAAATGTTTCTGATGATCCACCTTTGTTAAATGACGACTGCGCCAATTATTTTGACTTTTAATTTATGAAAAAAGTGCTCGTTTTAATATCATGTATTTTATTTTTGTCCTGCCAGGATAAAAGTAAGAACGAGTATCTTTCAATAGAGGACTTAAGAGCAGCCTACAGTAGTGGTGATAATGCCAAGTGGCCCGAACCAACTTTGCACCAAAGTATTGATATCAATGATTTTGAAGATATTGGGATTTTACCAAAACTGAAAGAAGACAAAGAAAATCCTTACACAGAAGAAAAATACGAATTAGGAAAAGCATTGTTTTTTGAAAGCAGACTTTCAAAAAGTAATAAAGTGTCCTGTGCAACTTGTCATGTGCCTTCAAAAGGCTGGACCGATCATAACGAACGTTCAATTGGTCACGATAAGCAAACCGGAAAGCGTAATGCCATGACAATTCTTAATGCGGCTTACGCTGATAAACTTTTTTGGGATGGCAGAGCTTTGAGTTTAGAGCACCAGGCCATGTTTCCGATTGCCGATCCGGTTGAGATGAATGAAAAACTACCTATTGCTGTAAAATCTATCCAAGAACTCCCAAAATATGCAAAGTTGTTCAAAAGAGCATTTGGCGAAGATGCCATCACCATGCAAAATATTCAGAAAGCTATTGCTGTTTTTGAAAGACAAATCGTAAGTCCGCCTTCAAAGTTCGACAAATTTATTTCTGGTAAATCTGAACTATTTACAGACAGTGAAGTCCGGGGTTTGCACTTATTCAGAACAAAAGCGCAATGTATTAATTGTCATAACAGTCCATATTTTAGTGATAATGAATTTCACAATGATGGTTTAGGTCATTTTGGAACCAAAAATGAAGATTTAGGCTTGTTTTATGTTACTAATGATGAAGAGGATATCGGAAAATTCAGAACGCCAACTTTAAGAGAAGCTTCCATGACCGGGCCATGGATGCATACCGGTTTTTTTAAATCTTTAGAAGATGTTATTACTTACTACAACTTAGGAAATCCGATGCCGGTTAGTAAACGTTATTTTAGAAAAGATAGCATAAGAGAAAAGCCGGAAAAAGCGATAATGTTAGAGCCATTAGAGTTAACACCACAAGAGCAAGAGGATCTTCTAGCTTTTATAAAAACACTCACCTCAGAAGGAGTGACAGATTTCTAAAAATTGAAGACTTATTTTTTGTTTTCAGTCTTAATATAATTTTCCAAAGCCATTGTCATTGATGGTGTTTCAGGCGTTGGCGCTTTAATATCGACTCTTAATCCCATATCTTCAGCTGCAGATTGGGTTGAGTTACCGAAAACTGCAATTTTAGTATCGTTTTGTTCGTAATCAGGAAAGTTCTCGTAAAGTGATTTAATTCCACTTGGACTAAAAAATACCAGAATATCGTAAAAAACATCTTTTAGATTAGACAAATCACTTACTACAGTTTTGTAAAAAATTCCTCTTTTCCAATCTATACCGATTTTATCTAATTGCTGAGGTATAACTGGTTTTAAAACATCAGAAGATGGTAGGAGAAATTTTTCGTCAGAATGCTTTTTGATGTTTGAAATTAAGTCCTGAAAAGTACGTTTGCCAACATAAATTTTTCTCTTTCTATAAACCACATATTTTTGGAGATAATAGGCAACAGCTTCACTTTGGCAAAAATATTTTAGCGTACTAGGTATTTTAAACCTCATCTCTTCAGCAATTCTAAAAAAATGATCAACAGCATTTCTACTGGTCAATATGATTGCTGTAAACTTTGAAAGGTCAATTTTTTGCTGTCGAACCTCTCTGCTTTCTACGCCATCTACGTGAATAAATGGTATAAAATCTATCTTAACGTTTAGCTTATCTTCAAGCTCGGAGTAAGGTGAATTTTCAATTTTTGGTTCTGGCTGTGAAACAAGAATGGTTTTCACTTTCATAAAAGACTTTTTTCAAAATTTATGCAACAACAATCAAATTATATAAGAAATAATAAGGTGCTATTTCAAGGGTGCAAAGGTACAAAATAAAATAATACCAATTTCTTAAAGCAAAGGTTCTGTTTTTATATATAAAGTATAAAACATTGACCACAAAATAAAGGCCTGAAATTGACAGCATTAGGTATACTAAAACTTCACTCATGCCAGAAAAGTAAATTATAATTACAAGCAGAGGTAAGGCCATAAAAATAGAATAAGAAAATATGGCTTGTTTATAAAACAGATAGATGTTTAGGAACTTGTGATTCGAAAAACAAAAATTAATTAGTTTTTCTAAATGATATTTAACGAGGAAAAAAATACTAACCACAAAGAAAATAATGATCAAATTAAGGAGAACAGATTCAAAAAGTAAATTCTCGTAGTTCTCCTGAGATAAAAAAATATAAATTAATTGTGTAGCTATAATATTTGCTATTATAAAAACTAAATTTTCAAAGGTGCTTATGTAACTTGTTTCCTTATTCTTGGTTTTAAAATATGATTTTGAATACAATAGTTTAAAAAACATATTGTACTTGATTGGATACAAATATTTGAGCAATATCAACACTAAGCCAATTATGAGTAGACTTATGGTAAACCAATCGTAGGAATAGTGAACTCTTATCATCTTTGAAAAATGGATTACAAAATTAAGTCAAAACTAAACTAACTTGTAAATTACAAACGAAATAATATTTTATTTTTGTCAATTAACCTAAGTTGTTCATGCCGCATCGCCTTGTAATTATTCCCACATACAACGAGATAGAAAACATTGAAAAAACTGTAAAAAATGTTTTTGCGCAGGACGTAGATTTTGATGTTCTTGTGGTCGATGATAGTTCGCCGGATGGAACTTCTCAGTTGGTTAAAGATTTACAGAGCAAATATAAAAATCGTTTATTCCTCTTAGAAAGAACACATAAAGATGGTTTGGGAGGAGCCTATATAGCAGGTTTCAGATGGGCTCTCGATCGGAAATATGGGTATATTTTTGAAATGGATGCTGATTATTCACATAATCCAAATGATTTGATAAGGTTGTACAACGCTTGTTTTAAAAAAGGAGCAGACATGTGTATTGGTTCAAGGTATATTGGAGGCGTAAATGTGATCAACTGGCCTATGAATCGGGTTCTTTTATCATGGATCGCTTCAAAATATGTCAGATTTATTACAAGAATCCCAATTTTTGATACTACTGCTGGTTTTATTTGTTATCGCAGAGAGGTTTTAGAAAAAATTAATCTGGACAAAATAAAGTTTACAGGCTATGCTTTCCAGATAGAAATGAAATTTAAAGCCCACCATCTTGGATTCGATGTCCAGGAAATACCAATCATTTTTACAGACAGAACCAAAGGGGAATCCAAAATGGATAAAAAAATTATTTGGGAAGCTGTCTTTGGTGTCATAAACCTTAAATTTAAAAGCTTATTTTTAAAAAATAAATTCAATTAAATCATGTCCATACTTATTAAAAATGCTCAAATCGTTAATGAGCAAACAATCATCGAATCCGATCTCTATATAGAGAATGACATTGTAAAAAAGATTGACAAGAATATTGATATTGAAAAAGCACATCAAACCATTGATGCTGAGGGGAAATTTCTAATTCCAGGCGCCATTGATGATCAGGTGCATTTTAGAGAGCCAGGTTTGACCCATAAAGAAACGATTAAGCACGGATCTTTAGCCGCAATAGCTGGTGGCATTACCTCGTTTATGGAAATGCCAAATACCAATCCACAAACCGTTACACAAGAGCTGCTTGAAAAAAAATTCGAGATTGCCAGAAAAACCAGTTACGCCAATTATTCTTTCAAATTTGGTGGCACTAATGATAATCTGGAGGAAATCAAAAAAATAAACCCCAGAACCACAGCAGGCCTTAAGCTTTTTCTTGGCTCTTCCACAGGAAATATGCTCGTAGATGACTGGCAAGTGCTTGAAGAAATTTTTAAGGAATCGCCTGTCATTATTTCTACGCATTGCGAAGATGAAGACACTATTAATAAAAATACAGCGATTTACAAAGAGAAGTATGGCGATGACATTCCTGTGAAATTTCATCCCTTAATCAGAAGCGAAGAAGCCTGTTACCTTTCCTCTTCTCGAGCAGTAGATTTGGCTAAAAAAACTGGAGCAAGGTTACATGTTTTTCATTTATCTACTGGAAAGGAAACACATTTGTTTGATAATTCTATTCCATTAAAAGATAAAAAAATCACTTCAGAAGTTTGCGTTCATCATTTGTGGTTTTCTGATGAAGATTATGAAGAAAGAGGTACACACATCAAGTGGAATCCAGCCGTAAAAACCGCAAAGGACAGAGAAGTACTTTTTCAAGCGCTTTTGGATGACAAAATAGATGTGCTCGCGACAGACCACGCACCACATACACTAGAAGAAAAAAGTCAGGTTTACACCAAAGCACCGAGTGGTGGACCTTTAGTCCAACACGCTATTCCAGCTTTATTAGAGTACTACCATCAGGGAAAAATAAGCATTGAAAAATTGGTCGAAAAATATTGCCACAATCCTGCCATTTTGTTTGATGTTTATAAGAGAGGATTTATACGTGAAGGCTATAAAGCAGATTTAGTTTTGATAGATACCAATAAACCATGGACTGTAAAAAAAGATAATATTTTGTATAAATGTGGTTGGTCTCCGTTTGAAGGCACTACCTTTCAATCACAGATAGAAAAAACGTTTGTGAATGGTAAATTGATTTATGACAATTTTAAATTTAATGACATCCAAAATGCTGAACGTCTCGAGTTTGACAGGTAAATTTTACTTTCTTCTATTAGGTATTGTTGTACCATTTTTTGTGATGAGTTGTAGTGATGTTCAAAAACATGAACCGCCGGAAAATCTGATTTCAAGGGAGAAAATGATAGATATATTTACTGATATGATTATTCTTGATGCACTTGATAGAAATAGCCCAAGGACTCTAAAGTCTTATAATCTTAAAACATCTGGACACATTTTAAAAAAGTTTGATCTGGACAGTCTAACACTCGCTCAGAATATAGAATATTACAATTTAGAATTTGAGACCAATCAAGATATCTACAATGAAGTGTCATCACGGATTGAAGCCAAAAAAGATAAAATAGATTCTATTGTCAAAGTAAGAGATAGTTTACAAGCAGAAAAGCGAAGAATACAAGCTGAAAAAACAAAAGATTCACTTTCCCCAATAAAATCAATGATAAAACAACAAATTAATTAATCTATGTCTAAAATCTCAGGTTTTTCGAAGCTCTCTAAAAGCGATAAGGTAGACTGGGTCTGTTCAAATTATTTAAATGGTTCACCCGACGCAAGGCTTATTATTAAACAATACTGGAACTCTGACGAAAAACTTCAAAAGCTGCACGATGAATTTGCAGAAAACACCATTTCAAATTATTATTTGCCTTTTGGTATAGCTCCTAATTTTACGATTGATGGTAAAGTCTATTGTATTCCAATGGTGATAGAAGAAAGTTCTGTCATTGCTGCAGCGAGTAAAGCGGCAAAATTTTGGGATAATAAAGGAGGCTTTAAAACAGAAGTAGTCAGCTTGACCAAAGTTGGACAGGTTCACTTCACTTTTAAGGGAGAATACGAGAATTTAAAAACTCAATTTGACGAAAATAAATCTACATTTTTCCATGAGGCTAAAGACATCACCGCTAATATGGAAAAACGCGGAGGTGGCATAAAAAGTATAGAATTAATCAACAAAACCGAAGCTTTAGAAGATTATTATCAATTGCATTGTACCTTCGTTACAGCAGACGCGATGGGAGCTAATTTCATCAATTCTTGTCTAGAGCAGTTTGGAAAAACACTAGAGAAAATAATGAATCCTCAATTTCAGGTCGAGGTGATCATGTGTATTTTGTCAAATTATGTTCCTGATTGTTTGGTTCGAGCAGAAGTTTCCTGCCCGATTGATGCCCTTGCAGAAACTAAAGAAGATGCAGAAAATTTTGCAAAAAGATTTAAATATGCCGTAGAGATCGCTAATGTAGAGCCTTATAGAGCCGTGACTCATAATAAAGGGATCATGAATGGCATAGATGCTGTAATATTGGCTACTGGGAACGACTTTAGAGCGGTTGAAGCTGGCGTACACGCTTATGCCGCCAAAGAAGGACAATATAAAAGCTTAACACATGTCGAAATAAAAGACAATGTATTTAGATTTTGGATAGAAGTTCCCATCGCTGTTGGTACTGTTGGTGGCCTAACGGCTTTACATCCTTTAGTAAAAGTGGCGCTTAAAATGCTTGATAATCCTTCAGCAGAAACTCTGATGAGAATTATTGCCGTAGCAGGATTAGCACAAAATTTTGGAGCAGTAAATTCTTTGGTAACTACAGGTATTCAAAAAGGACATATGAAAATGCATTTGCTAAACATTCTAAATCAGTTTGATGCTACTAAGGATGAAAAAGAAAAAGCTGTGGAATACTTCAAAACACACACAGCAACTCATAGTCATGTCGTAGATTTTATTAAATCGATAAGATCTTAAGTAATGTATCCCCAACAATTTTATAGCCACGGGAAACTACTTCTAACCGGAGAATATTTGGTACTAGATGGTGCCAAAGCTTTAGCCTTACCCTGTAAGTTAGGGCAATCTTTAAAAGCAGACAAAATCTCTTCTCAAAAATTTGAATGGAAAAGTTATTTGAAAAACGGGAAATTTTGGAAAAGCTGTGAATTTGATGTTTCAGACATGACAGAATCAAACTATAAAAACGATTTCGAAAAGCGTCTTTTTGAAATTTTGAATGTCATTTATCAACTGAAGCCACATTTATTCAAAGACGAATTACGATTTACTACACAACTTGAGTTTGAAAAGAATTGGGGTTTAGGCAGCTCTTCGACTTTAATCTATAATTTATCCCAATGGGCGGGAATCGACGCTTACTTTCTTTTAGATAAAACATTTGGAGGCAGTGGTTACGATATTGCGGCTGCAAATATGAATTCCCCTTTTTTCTTTCAGCGAAAGAACAATAAAGTCGATGTTGAGGAAACAGAGATTGATGAAAAAATAAAACCTTATATCTACTTTTTGTATTTAAATAAAAAACAAAACAGTCGAGAAGGAATATCAAGGTATAGACAAAAGCGCATTGATAATAAAGACATCCAAGCCATTTCCTTAATTTCGGAGAAATTATCAATGGAAAGTGACATTAATGAATTTGAAATTTCAATAAAAAAACATGAAAATATAGTTTCAAGCATCATTGGTATTGAGCCTGTTCACTCAAGATTATTTCCTGACTATAAAAGCGGAGTCGTTAAAAGCCTCGGCGCATGGGGCGGAGATTTTGTTTTGGTTACAGCCTGTAAGCGTGAAGATCTGCATTACTTTGAAGAGAAAGGTTACGATGTGATATATAATTATAAGGATTTGGTATTTTAAGAATTTAATATTTTAAATAAATCTTCCGGACATTTGATCGGCTTTCTGGTTTCAGAAGACAAGAAAATTAAGGTGACCTGAGCTTCCACAACAAGTTCGTTACTGGAATTATAAAGTTTATAATCAAAAGGTATTCTAACACCATGCATTTCGCCTCTTTCAACATTCACTTTTACCGTATCTCCAAAGGTAATAGGCTGCTTATAATCGATGTTAATATTATATACAGGAAGCATGATACCACTTTGTTCTAATTCAGCATAACTTATTCCCTTTTTTTCCAACCAGTCAATCCGTGCTTGTTCTAAATATAGCAAGTAATTGGCATGATGTACTACACCCATTTGGTCGGTTTCGGCATAGCGAATTTTATAAGAAAACTCCATTATTTTATCTGTTATCTCAATTAATTTAATATTTTTAGATAGCTTTTGACATAAGCAAAAAAAACTTAAATTTCAATTGAAATTTATTTTTTTATGAATTGATTTGTTCACATATTTGTAGAGTCAAAATAAGGTATTTTTTCTACCTCTAAAACTGTAAATTTAGAATAAAATATGGATAAAACTGCGGAATCAGTCTGGGAAAATTGCGTGTCTTTTATAAAGGACAACATTACTCCGCAAGCTTACAAAACATGGTTCGAACCAATAAATGCTGTAAAGCTGACTGATAACGCCTTGAGTATTCAAGTTCCATCAAAATTTTTCTATGAATGGTTAGAGGAGCACTATGTAAAACTCCTAAGAGTAGCTTTAAATAAGAGTCTGGGTAATCAAGCCAGATTGATTTACGTTATCAAAATGGAAAATACCAGAGATAAAAAATCTGCTTTTACAGAAAAAATACCAAGCTCTCAAAGAAGTAAAGTGAACTCACAAAATGTGAGTATGGCATTAAATACAAAAAGCCCTGAGCTTAAGAATCCATTTGTTATTCCAGGCATTAGGAATTTAAAGATAGACTCTCAACTGAATGCCAGTTATAATTTTGATAATTTTTTAGAAGGACAATCCAACAGACTTGCAAGGTCTGCAGCGAAAGCCGTTGCAGCAAAACCAGGTGGCACTTCTTTTAACCCATTATTGATTTTTGGAGGCGTTGGTTTGGGAAAAACACATTTAGCACACGCTATAGGAGTAGAAGTAAAGCACAACCATCCCAATAAGACTGTTTTATATATTTCTGCAGAGAAATTTACCCAGCAGTATATTGAGTCAGTGAGAAAAAATACCAGAAATGACTTTATACATTTTTACCAAATCATAGATGTTTTGATTGTTGATGATATTCAGTTATTGTCAGGTAAAAAAGGAACTCAGGAAGTTTTTTTCCATATTTTCAACCACCTTCATCAAAATGGCAAACAGGTTATTTTAACCAGCGATAAAGCGCCTGTAGATATGCAGGAAATTGAAAAACGATTGCTGTCAAGGTTTAAATGGGGTCTTTCAGCTGAATTGTTAAAACCAGATTTTGAAACCCGTAAGAAAATCATCACCAACAAGCTTTTCGAAGATGGCGTTGAAATTAGTGAAGAGATTATAAACTATGTTGCTAAAAACATCAAGACTAATATCAGAGAACTTGAAGGAGCCATAATTTCACTTATTGCGCATTCATCTTTTAATAAAGAAGAAGTTGATATCAGTTTAGCTAAACGAATTGTTGAAAATTACGTTCACAATTCTAAGAAAGACATTTCTATAGAGCAAATTCAAAAGGTCGTGAGTAGCTATTTCCAGATGGATATAGAGACTTTACAATCTAAAACTCGTAAAAGACATATTGTACAGGCTCGTCAAATTGCTATGTTCTTTGCTAAGAAGATGACAAAAGCTTCACTGGCCAGCATCGGTAAACAAATTGGCGACAGAGATCACGCCACTGTACTTCACGCCTGCAAAACAGTCAATAATTTGACGTCTACGGACAAGCAGTTCAAGAAATTTGTTGAAGATTTGGATAAACGTTTAGTAGAGTAGAGATGTCAAAAATTAAAGTACTTATGGTTTGTTTGGGGAATATCTGTAGATCTCCATTAGCAGAAGGCATTTTAAAATCAAAGGTTGATCCCGACCAAGTATTTGTAGACTCCGCAGGGACTGGAGACTGGCACATTGGGCAGTTACCAGATCCACGCTCTGTTAAAATCGCCAAAGAACACGGATTAGATATTACAGACCAAAGAGGACGTCAATTCAGTCGCGCAGACTTTGCAGACTACGATTTGATTTATGCCATGGATAATTCTAATTATAAAGATATTTTATCGCTGGCCGGAAACGAGGAAGATAAAAACAAAGTGCAGCTTATTTTAAATGAAGTTTTCCCTGGTGATGATCTTGATGTTCCCGATCCTTACACCGGAGGCGAAAGCGGTTTTAAGCGCGTTTACGACATGCTGGATCAGGCTACCGATAAAATTCTGGAGAAGCTTAAAAGTTAATAAACCTAAACTTTGTTATCTCTGCGTCCGCTGTGCCTCTGCGATTAAAAGACCTAACATCAAAAAGATCCAAAGATGTTTAGTTTAAACTATAAACTAAATTTATTTAATTGATTATTACAGTATAAATATTTAATAGGCTTTGAAATCAAAAAAATAATTGACCTCACAATTAATATTTCTCTAATCTGACAGTCTAAATTCGTAAACAATAGTGCCTACCTGACGATTTGGAGCATTGCTGTCTTTATTAAACTTAGTATCTAAGGCCGCGCGCTTAGCTGGATTTAGTAAACAAGCAGCAGAATTTGTAGTGCCTTGGACTCCCGGTGTAGCACGAATTACATTACCATTTCTATCCACTTCTATTTTTACGACGACAGTTCCTGACTCGTTGCAGTCCGGAGTGTATGTTGTTTTTTCTAAGGCTTTTCTTCCGCCCAGCCTGTAGTTACCGTCACCATCCAATCCTTTGCCAGTGCCGTAGTAAGATTTAGCGCTTTTTTCTCCATTTGGATCACCTTTATCTCCGCTTACCTTGTCATTACCTTCGCTGTTTTCTGACTGGCCTTCATTCTTAGGACCATTTAGTAAGTTATTCATGGCATCAGTAACCGCTTTATCTGGTTTTGGATCTGGTTTTTTTTCCGGAATTTCCTTTGGTTCTTCTTTTGTAGGTTTAGTTTCTTCTTTTGGAGTTTCCTCCTTTGGTTTTTCTTTCTCTGGCTCTTTCTTTTCAGGTTTAATTTCTTTCTCTTTTTCCTCTTTGATTACTGGCGCATCTTCTGTTTCCTGAGTGGCAACTTCTTCTTTGATATCAGTTGTCGTTGGTGTTGTTTTGGGTTGAGGAACTGGTTCAGGTATATTTTGTTTAGGCGAAGTCTTCACTGGTGTATCAGGTTGGGTATTGCCCTGGCCTAATTCAGTCGTGCCAAAATTCACGAGAATGCCTTTTTCTTTTGGTGGATCAAAATATTTTAGTCCGAGAAGAAGAAGCAATACAATTAAAAGCGTGTATAACACTATTGTTATAACTAAAGATTTTTTTTCGTATTTGGTTTCAATTAATGCCATAATTTAAGCCCCTATCCCGTCCCGACAATCGGGATCGAGACCCCAAAGGAGGACTTTTCGTTTTATATTAATATTGTGATTTCTATTCTCATAATTATTGTCAGCCTGAGCCTTTCGTCTACGCTCAAGACGAGCTCTGTCAAAGGTTAATTCGGTTTTACCGCTAAAACTACCTTAAACCTGTTTCTATTGGCGATATCCATCACCTTCACCGCTTTTTCAACAGGGACGCCTTCTTCTGCTCTTAAAATAATAGTTGGGTTTTCAGCATCTTTCAACCTACTGATCAAGTTTTGTTCCAAATTATTTTCACTCACTCTATCTTTATTGATAAAAATTTCTAATTCTTTATTAATACTGACTGATAAATCATGCTTGTTGGTTGTCTTTCCTTTAGCTTTTGGTAAAATTAAGTCTAAAGCTTCGGGAGTGATGACAGGCGATGTCAACATAAAAAAGATAAGCAACAGAAATACGATATCCGTCATCGAAGACATACTGAATGTTGCACTTACTTTATTTCTTCCTCTCAAATTCATATCAAGTCGGTTCGTTAAGTAAGTCTAAGAAATCTACGGCAGTAGCCTCCATTTGATGCACTACTTTATCGGTTCTTACAACCAAATGATTATAGCCTATGTACGCAATAATACCGACTACTAATCCGGCGACTGTGGTAGTCATAGCGGTATAAATTCCCTCGGCCAATAGTCCCATTTCCGCTTGTCCACTACTAGTTGCTAATTCATGAAAGGCTAAAACCATACCAATCACAGTACCGAGAAATCCAATCATTGGAGCAGCACCTGCAATAGTTGCAAGGATGCTCACGTTTTTCTCTAATTTGTAAACTTCAAGACGACCTGCATTTTCGATAGCTGTATTAATATCTTCAAGCGGACTGCCAATTCTCGAAATGCCTTTAGCCGTCAGTCTGGCCACTGGTGAATTTTCCTGAGCACACCTCACTTTTGCAGATTCAATTTTACCGTTCACTACGTAATCTTTAATTTGAGACATAAAATTTTTATCCGTTTTCGAAGCCGCTTTGATGGCAAAAATTCTTTCAAAATAAATATAAATAGCAGCGAATAGAAGTACTCCAAGAATGATGATGATAATGGTTCCACCGAGACCACCACTAAACAACAATTCTAATAAAGAAATAGATTTTTCTTCAGATAATTCTGTAGCTTGTTCTGCCTGATCAGCTCCAGTTTGAATAAGGCTTAATAGCATAGTCGACGTTTATAGTTTTAAAACGAAAAATTTTGGACTAAATTACATTATTGATATGAACTTTGGATATGCAGATTTAAAAATATCAAAACAGAAGTATCCGAAACTTTTTAAAAATAAACCGTTGCACTGTTACATTATAGATATAAGATTCTTTAAATAAGAAGGTTAGATTGTGTTTTATTTTAAAAAAGACAAAACTTAAAAAATTAAGTTTTCAGCAAAAATTAGTTTCAAACAGGGTGATTCTATCCTTGAAAAACTGAAAATGAACTTGTCTTTATTCTTTTCTCTTACATCCTAGCGGCCTCTTCTCCATTCTTTAGGATAGTTGTGATATCAAAAATAGTATCAAAATCTTTGTTAGGGGAATTGACATAAGAATTTAAAATTATACTATTTTAGGAAAATGTTCCGCTTATCAAAAAATATTGGTCCCGGCTTTTTACTTGCAGGCGCTGCCATTGGTGTATCTCACTTGGTGCAATCTACAAGAGCTGGCGCCGAATACGGCTGGATGCTTATCATTGCCCTCATTGTGGCCTGTATTTCAAAGTATCCTTTTATGATGATGGGGCCGCGTTATACAGCTGCAACAGGTCAGCATCTCATTGAAGGCTATAAAGATTTGGGTAAATCTCAGTATTATACGTATATTTTTTTGACGCTGGCCAGTATGTTCATTGTCTTAGCTGCGGTAACTCTGGTTACAGGTGGACTCGCCGCCTATTTTTTTCCTTTAGATATTTCAGTTACCATCTGGTGTGTTTTTATCCTTTTGGTATGCTTTGGCATTCTATTTATAGGAAAATACAATGCCCTGGACAAGAGTATGAAAGTTATTATTTGCTTATTAACGGTACTCACTTTTCTAGCGGTTATAATGGCGGTGTACAAATTTGAGCAGAGTCAAACCACAATAGAACTTCCTTCATTAACCACCGCAACAAGCATTGCCTTTATCGTGTCCTTTATGGGTTGGATGCCCATTCCTGTAGATGCTTCAATTTGGCACTCAATTTGGACCAAAGAAAAAAGCACACAAACGGGTAAGAAAACCTCTGCCGGAGATGTAAATGTAGACTTTAATATAGGCTATATTGGCGCCTCCGTAATTGCTGTTTTGTTTTTTATGCTGGGAGTTTTGGTAATGCATGGTCGTGGAATGGCATTTTCAAACAGCAGTATTGCGTTTTCAGGTCAACTGGTAGATATTTATGCCACAATACTCGGACAATGGACCAGGCCTTTTATTGGGTTTGCAGCGTTTATCACCATGTTTAGCACTACAATAAGTGTTGCAGATGCTTTTCCAAGGGTGACTTCTGAGGTATTTATTTTAGAAAAAGACTATAAACGTCCTAAAGCAACCAAGGTTTATATATTAAGTCTACTCATTTTGAGTTTTATAGCTTTACTGATCATTCAGTTTGGCGGAAGTCAATTTAAGTTGCTGGTAGATTTTGCAGCCGGCTTGTCTTTCTTAACCGCACCATTTTTAGCCTGGTTTAATTATCAATTGTTTCAAAGTAAAAAAATACCCCAGGCGTTTAGACTGAGCAAAGCTTTTAGAACTTTTAGCCTGACCTGCCTGGTATTTTTAATACTATTCAATTTTATCTATTTATGGTCTGTTTATTTTTACAAATGAATATTTGTGAATTATATTTATAAAATATAAATATTGACTATTTTTGATAAAAATTATTCAGATGGCTACTTACACTTCAACGTTACCAGATGAGATGCTTAAAGAACTAGCAAAAGCCTCAAAAGATTTAAAAACGCCGAAAAATAAAATTATTGAAAAAGCGGTTAGTGTATACTTAGAACAGCTTGATAAAGCTGCTTACAAAAGATCTTTTATAAGAGCATCAAAGGATAAAGATATGATAGCTATGGCTGAAGAAGGTATGGCAGATTATTATAACCAGCTTTTAGAACTTGATGAAGATTAGGCAAAAGGAAATTTGGCAGGTCTATTTCGATCCTATTGTTGGAAGTAAGCAAGCAGGAAATAGACCAGCTGTTGTAATAAGTGGAAACACAATGAACGAATACTTCAATGTCGTAATTGTTTGTCCAATCACCTCTAAAATTAAGAATTACAAAGGTCATCCGGTAATTAAACCTAATGACTCAAATGGTCTTAAAAAAGAATCCGAAATCATGGTTTTTCATACCCGATCATTGTCTAAGTTGAGATTTAAAAAGAAAATTGGCCGTATTAATGAAGATGAATTACGAAAAATAAATTCTACACTAAATAAAATATTAAAATACTAAACCATGCAAACAACACAAAGCTATATCAACGGACAATGGACGCAGGGTCGAGGCGAGAATCAACCCATTTTTGATTCGGTTACCGGTGAACATTTTACCAAC
>Ga0207419_1001462_pt1 | contig 17691 bp, 16 predicted proteins | sample ElkSloMetagenome_4_FD_184723 | JGI IMG/M metagenome (GOLD analysis project Ga0207419, IMG submission 184723) | Hot spring microbial communities from Elkhorn Slough, Monterey Bay, USA - MD2A (version 2) | ecosystem: Environmental > Aquatic > Marine > Intertidal zone > Estuary: Microbial mat ...
AAGAAACGGGAGAAAAGCCAAGTACCGAAGAAGCCCCTGCCGCTGAAGAAACAAGCGAGCCTGATAAAAATGATGCAGATACAGAAAACAAATAACTAAAATAAACATAAGCCAAAAGCCAGCTAAACAGCTGGTTTTTTTTTGCTCAAAACAAAAATCATCGATTTATACTTTCATTTATCTAACCGCATTATTTTTCAATAGAATCAAAATTTGTTATTTTTAAGTTTCTTAAATGCTTTTCGTTTAGATAAAAGCAATTTTCCGAGTAATAAAATAGTATTCATCATTTTTTTATCTGATAGCTTTTGAGCAATAGAGATATAAATATTATAGATTTAGTGGCCCAAAATACCGACTATGCAGCGGTATTGCATTTTTTTGGCATTTCGTTCTATCTATTTCCCAATGAGCGCCTAGAGAAAGTCTGTAAACTAAAAAACCTTGACTTAGAAATGGTACTCAAGAGCTTAAACAATGCCTCTTACCGCCAAAACAATCAAGATAGAAAAGCGCTCCAAAATTTGCCTATAGAAGTTATTTTAACTTTCTTAAAAAAATCACATAAATCATTTATAAGGCACCAATTGCCTTTTATCAATGATATGGTCATCAACATAGAGCCTCATTTTTTTGATGATCCCGACATTGCAAAAGACTTAAAATTCATTTTCCCGCTTTTTGCCGAGGATTTCATCCATCATATTTACGAAGAGGAAAAAACACATTTTGGTTACATAGAAAACCTTAAGCGTTACCAAGACGAAAACACCTCCCCCTATTTTTACTATAAAGAACTCATAGAAAACTCCATAGCAGACATTCTTGAACACCACAAAGAAGAAGATGATGAAATGCTGGGAATCAGAGAGTTGACCAATAATTACGAAGTGAACGAGAAAAGTGGTATCTATACCAAAACCGTTTACATGGAGCTTAAAAAGTTTGAAGAATCTCTTTGCAAACACGCCTACATAGAGAATGAGATACTTTTCCCCAAAGCCATGGAAATTGAAGAACAACTCTCTTCAAAGTTGAAGCACTATGCGCAATTGAACTAATAACTTAGTGCCTATACAAATTGCACAACCCAACTAAATTTAATGAAAACCAACCCTAATAAAGCGAGTATCATAAAAATGTTGGATGTTTTTAGGTCTATTGCTCAAACAGGCCTTAACCACACAGACGGCGTTTATGATAAAGAAAGGTACTTGAGAATGCTCGAATTGATCAATGAAGAGTATGCAGACCTAACTCAAATACCCCAAGAAGAGCTCCATGAGAAATTTACCCAAGAGCTCGGCTACATTACCCCAAAGGTTGGAGTAAACGCTGTAATAGCCAACAAAAAAGGCCATTTGCTGCTAGAGCACAGAAAGGACGATGAAGCTTGGGGACTGCCCGGTGGCTGGGCAGAACCTGGAGAAAGTCCTCACCTGTCTATGCAGCGGGAAATCAAAGAAGAAACTGGGCTAGATGCCGAAGTAAAGGACATTGTACATATTTTTACTAGGTATCCCGGTCAGTTTGGTTTGCCACATACCATCTACCTAATTGTATTTTATTGTGAGGTTGCACCTGGTAACATAAGCATTTCCATAGAAAGCAATGAAGTGAGCTATCAAGACATCTCTACCATAAACGAATGGCATTTTAATCACGAAGAAATGGCACAAGCGGGTCTAGAATATTGGAAAAACCAAATCAATAAGCATGTTGGATAAAAACTACGTTTTCGTTTTTGATAAAGATGGGGTCATTACCGATACAGAGACTTTTAAGATGCAGTTGCTAGAAAATATCCTCACAGCTGATCATCCCCAATTATCTAAAGAAATCATAGGTTTTAACCGCAAGCATCGCGGCATGTACAGGAGCGACAAGATAAGCGCTATTTTTAAAGAAGTCATCGAAAAACCACTAGATAAACCACAGCTACAGGCCTACTTAGAGAAATTTGCGCAACAGATGCAAAAACAATTGGTAGATATCGAGTTGATACCCGGCGTTATAGAATTTATAAAACAGCAACACTGCACACAATACATCTCTTCGGCTGCACCTGAAGAAGAAGTGATAAAGCATCTAGATTATTTTGAAATCAATCCTTATTTTGAAGATGTGTATGCCTCGCCAAATTTTACAGATAAAGCCACTGCAATACGAAAAATACAGCAAAAGCATCAAAAGGAAATCATATTCTTTGGAGATTCTCTTAGCGATTTAGATTACGCCCAACAAACCAATGCACACTTTTTTGGCATTACCCATTGCTCTGATGCGTTTGTTTCTCTAAAGCACATCAACTTGTTGCCCAATTTTAAAAATGCTTACGAAAAAATCGCTGCAGCGCTAGCTTGACTTAATGTCGAACTCAGTTTTATTTTCCTTATAAATACCGCTTAAGGCACTGTAGATTCTTTCAGCAAAAAATACGCGTTTGCTTTTGTGTACCAAAACCACCGTACTTGAGCAAGTACCATATTTCTCGGTGTTGATGAACATTGGCGACAACTCGCGTTCTAATTTTAGTGCAATACCTGTAGTCGGTAAATCTGGATCTGCTGCTTTTTGTGTATCGTACATCATGTTTAGCAAACTATTTGTATCGAATCCTTTTTCTATCTCCAACAAAAGCTTATGCTTCACCAACTCTGTTTTAGGCCAAGGGGTATCTAAAAAAGCATTGCTCACTGCACGTATACCAGCATCTATTTTATTTATTTTATTATTGATGTTGTTGTAATGGAACATGTTATTTTGATCATAGGTAAGCAGGTTAAAACCATTGTATTGAGCACCCTCCTCTTTTTGTAATACTTTTAAATAACTCAGCGGCCCCAATTCTCCCTTAAGGTAATTGAGTGGCAAAAGCCCCCTAGTCGGTGCATTGGCTTTCTCCAGTCTAGGATTTCTGTAATTGGTAATCGCAGAGATTTTTCCACTTTCGTGTACACCCAACCAAGTTCCTCCTGCCCTTAAGTCCCTACCCGCAAGCACACCGGGCGCATCTTCCCAAAAAGCGGCCTTCATAGATTTCCTATCATAAAACTCATCTCTATTTGCCGCCAAGATAAGCGGGTAATCTTTATGGAAATTCCTTGCAAATACGATCAAACACATTTTTATTTCAAAGCTAATTGTTATTTTACTATAAACACTTAATGGTATGGCCAAAGCTACGATACACAATTCTTTACTAAAAATGCCCGGCCAATTGTATAATTAAAATATAGCATTAGTTTTACTGATGAGACATTTATTTTTTGGCTATAACCTATTTTTTACCAAATAAAACCACTACACCATGCGACCACTTAGCTATCATGATACAGGTGATGGATTCCCGATTGTTTTACTCCATGGCTTTTGCGAAAGCAAAAAATTATGGGATCTTTTTGCAGCCATGTTATCTATCAAATACAGAGTGGTCTCAGTGGATTTGCCCGGTTTTGGAGATAGCCCATCTATTGAAGACGGCGAACCGAGCATAGATACGTTTGCAGATGCAGTATATGAAACATTACAAAATCTCAAGATAGAAAAGTGCATACTTATTGGCCACTCGTTAGGGGGTTATGTAAGTTTGGCTTATGCAGAGAAATATCCAAAAGGCCTTATAGGTTTAGGGCTTTTTCATTCTACTAGTTTTGCGGATAGCCAAGAAAAAAAGCAAAACCGCAATAAAGCCATAGAATTTGTAGAAAAATACGGCACAGAAAAGTTTGTGGGTAACTTGTTTCCTGATTTATTTTCTCCAGCCAATAAGGAAAAACTGAACAAGCAAATCGCTTATTTTGTAAGAGATGCGGCCAAAACCTCAGCATCATCTGTAATTTATACAACACTTGCCATGAGAGACCGGCCAGACAGAAGGCAGGTGGTTAGCAAAGCCAGTTTCCCCATAATGTACATCATAGGCAAAGACGATGCTTCAGTAACCTTGCAGCAAAGTTTGCAAGAATGTACCTTACCTAAAGAGAGTTTGGTCTTCTTTTTAAGTGAAGTTGGGCATATGGGCATGATCGAGGCCTCTGAACAAAGCATAGCTTTTACTGAGCAATTTATAGCCTATTGCCTAAAGAAATACAAACTATAAACCGCCCAGCATATATTATCGAAACTTGTGTTTACAGTTATGAATTTATTGGGTTGGGACATTGCACGATGTGCTTGGCACACCATGCTTTATTAATAGCAGGATGCACTTTCATATGAAACTAAATAACCTCAACGAACAATTGCCCTCAGGTAAAAGTGAAAGTATTGAATATATTTGCCCACCTGTAATAGCAACATCAAATAAAACCACATTTAAAAGTAAATTGAGCATAGCGAAATGAAATTGTTAAAAGAGTTGTGTAGTGTATTTGCACCTTCAGGTGATGAAGGAAAAATGAAGGATTTCATACTAGATTACGTAGCCGAAAACCAACAAAATTGGAAAGTACAGCCTCAGGTAATAGAAGGAGAAGAATTACAAGATTGTATTATATTGGTATTTGGCCAACCAAGAACGGCCATTTTTGCCCACATGGACTCCATAGGTTTTATAGTAAAATACGACCGTGAACTGGTAAAAGTCGGTGGGCCGAGATTAAAGCACAACTATGTGCTTTTAGGTGAAGACGGCCAAGGTCCGATAGAATGTGAGATGAACCTGCCCGAAGGCAGCAAGAAAGCCAGCTATAAATTTGAGCGAGAAATAGATAGGGGTACCAACCTTGTTTTTAAAAGCGATTTTAGAACAAGCGACGAATTTGTACAGTCTTGCTACTTAGATAATAGATTGGGCTGTTACAATGCCTTAAAAGTTGCCGAAACCCTAGAGAACGGTATTATATGTTTTTCTTGCTATGAGGAAACAGGAGGCGGTACCGTAGGATTTTTGGGGAAATACATTTACGAAAAATACAAGGTTAGACAAGCCTTGATTTCTGATATTACCTGGATTACCGATGGCGTAAAACACGGCAAAGGCGTGGTAATTTCTATGAGAGACGTGGGCGTGCCCAGGAGAAAATACCTTAACAAGGTCATTGATTTGGCCAAGAAATCTGGCGTTCCCTATCAGCTTGAAGTGGAAGATGCAGGTGGCAGCGACGGCACCCAATTGCAAAAATCACCCTATCCCTTCGATTGGTGCTTTGTTGGGGCAGCAGAAGATAATGTACATACCCCAGACGAAAAAGTGCACTTAAAAGATATAGATGCCATGGTCAATTTATATAAATACCTGATGCAACATTTATAATTCTTGTACCTCAAAACAGAACTGCTCAATTAAACCAAGTAGAATGATAAGAAAACTACCTGAAATTCAAGATTTTGTAAGGGTGAATGGAAAGGTAATCATTGTATTGCTGGTGAGCATTACCTGTGTTTTCCTTATTGTTAAAAGGTTTGAAATAGATGCGCAAAATATAGTGCAAGTAGCCCTAACGGTAGGTTTTTTTCATCAGGCCAGTTTGTACATAATTGCTTATTTTCTAAGAAAAAATACCGATTTAAGAAAATGGCATACTTACTTTAGACCAAACAGAAGGTACAGCGCAGGCAAACTTGTGCTTCATTTAATACAGTTTTTTATACTGATTTTCATTCTACCACTTAGCAGTTGGAATGTAGCGACCACCACACTGCTTCTTTCCACTTTTTTAGCGGGTATGGCTTTGGGTCACTTACTTACCTCATTTTTGTTGCCCGAAACAGATGAAGAACTACAACCGATAGAAAAAAGGACGCAATTGGACAGTGAAAGATACGAAGCATTTATCGCGACCATTATCACTTCTGTAGTGTTAGGTAGTAGCTTTTTACAGATGGAAGAACACGGCAGCGATATAAAAGAAAACGGATTTTTGCTGCTGCCAATAAGCTATGCAATCATCAATACTTTTTTCACTTATTTCTTTTTGTGTATCAATCAAAACCACTTTAAAGTGGCAAATAGATTTAAGCTATTGTTCAGCGTACTTTCTTTAATGGTGCATTATTTTATTATCGAATATTTGGTAGCTTTTACCATACCAGAGGTTTTTTTGCTCAAAGGAGTAGAATACAAACAGCAGCAAATAAAATTGGTAATGGAAATAGGGCTTATTGCGGGTTTTGTTGCGGGTTTATTGGTTTTGGCCTATCACCATCTGGCCGATTTGCACATTAAGCACATGCTCAAAAAAGAAGCAATAGCAGGCAGAAAAAATTTCATTATCAGGATATTTCTTAATGTAATACTGTACCTCTCCCCTATATTTTGTGTCATATTCACTTTTTATTTTAGTAATGAAATCTTAGGGCTGTACGGCCTCACTTTAACATTTTTATGCATGTTGAGCAACATCGGGCTCAAGTTGTTCATTCAATACGACAGATTAGATTTTTCTTTAGAACATAATCAATTGAATCCCGATCGGGCAGCAAAACTGAAAGTACAATCGCCTAGCATAGGCGCTAAGCTTATGCAAATAGTAGAAAATTTTTATACACGCTCTAATAAAACCTCAAAAGAATGATACTATACAATGTTACTGTTAGTGTAGAAAAAAATATCAGCGAGCAGTGGATTAAATGGATGAAAACCGAGCACATACCCAAAGTAATGGCCACTTGCTGCTTTAAAGATTATAAGTTGCTACACTTAGAAACAGAAACCCCTGATAATCCGGGTATAACTTATTGCATACAGTATTGGTGCAAGTCAAAAGCCGAGCTCAACAACTACCTTGAAAAACATGCAGCAGGTCTGCGAGCTGCACACCAAAAGGCATTTCCCAATAAGTTTGTGGCGTTTAGAACGATATTGAATGAAATTTAAAAACTATGGATTTTTAAAGTCTGCACATAAAAAAAAGGAGCTTAAACTCCTTTCTTTATGCGATTTCCAATATCTGTTTCAACTCTTCAATTTTTTCTTCTTCCTCTTCAGATTTGCCATCGGAGGCTTCTGCGAAAAGGTACAAGATGTCTTCTACATCTTCTTTAACCGCTTCATTAAAACTGATATAATCGTGTAAAGCATCTAAAAAAGGTTGTTCCCAAGTTGATAGGTTATTCACCAAAAAAGTAAGTTCCAACAAATACCTCGCTTCCAATTCGTCGCGTTCCTCCTCGCCGATTTCGTCCTTAAAGGTATCTGCAATAAATTTTGATAAATAGTTTACGTACACCCACTCTTCGTCATCTACTTCTCCATCACTGGCAATGATCAACAATGAAGGAAAAAAAAGCACTAAACTACCGAATTGTTCTGAAGTTAATTCGTGTTCTCTTTCTTTTTCGTACGATGCCTTGAGCTCAATAATTTTTGCTGAATCCATAATACAAGGTTTTTTGCTTACAAAAACGGGAATCCTGCTTCAAAAATTATAAAATGCTAGACATAAGGCACAGATTAACCTTACAAAAAAGACTTTTTAAGCATATTCAAAAAACATCACTTTTTTTTTGCCTTCAAAAAGGTAATAAATCAAACAAATTCTAATTTTGCCAGCGTATTTTATATGCTCGATAGCCTACAAAACATTCTCATGCCAAAAACTAAATACATATTCGTTACTGGAGGGGTTACCTCCTCTTTAGGAAAAGGAATCGTTTCCGCTTCTCTTGGTAAATTACTTCAAGCAAGGGGTTTCAAAGTTACCATTCAAAAATTTGATCCTTACATCAATATAGATCCCGGCACTATGAATCCTTATGAGCATGGTGAGTGTTACGTAACCGAAGATGGTGCGGAAACCGATTTGGATCTTGGGCATTACGAAAGATTTCTCAATACCCCAACTTCCCAAGCCAATAATCTTACTACAGGTCAGATCTATTACAACGTGATCAAAAAAGAAAGAGAAGGTGCTTATTTGGGTAAAACGGTGCAGGTCATTCCCCATATTACCGACGAGATCAAGAACAATTTTTTTGTATTAGGAGAAGCCAATCAGTACGATATCGTAATTACAGAAATCGGAGGCTGTGTAGGTGACATTGAATCATTACCATTTATAGAAGCCGTTAGGCAAGCAAGATGGGACTTGGGCGATTACAACTCCATTGTGATACATCTCACACTGGTGCCTTACCTAAAATCGGCAGGCGAATTAAAGACCAAACCCACCCAACACTCCGTTAAGCAGCTCTCAGAAGCGGGCGTACAACCCAATATTTTGGTCTGCAGGGCAGAATATCCTGTACCGATGGACATCAGAAAAAAAATTGCACTTTTCTGCAATGTAAATGTAAACTCAGTGATTCAGTCCATAGATGCAGATACCATTTACGACGTACCTTTATTAATGAAAAAAGAAAGGTTGGACGAAATCGTGATGGAAAAGCTGAAGCTCACGTCTGACATAGAGCCTAATCTAGAATCTTGGAAAGCTTTTTTGGGCAAGCTCAAAAACCCAACGACCGAGGTAAATGTTGCCTTAGTGGGCAAATATGTAGAATTGCCCGATGCATACAAATCTATTGTTGAGAGCTTAATACATGCAGGTGCAGTAAATGAGTGCAAGGTAGAAATTAAGTGGGTACATGCAGAAAAAAACCAAGGCGAGGCACTTATGAAAGAATTAGAGGAGGTCGATGGCATTTTAGTAGCGCCTGGTTTTGGAGAAAGAGGCGTAGAAGGAAAAATAGAGGCTAGTATTTATGCTAGAAAGAGCAAAAAACCTTTTTTCGGTATTTGTCTGGGTCTGCAGTGTGCTGTAGTAGGTTTTGCAAGATCTGTTTTGAAGCTTGAGGATGCCCACTCAGCAGAAATGAAAAAAGAAGCACTCAACCCTGTAATAGATATTATGGAGAACCAAAAGAACTTAAAGCAAATGGGTGGTACCATGCGTTTAGGGGCTTATAACTGTAAACTGAAAAAGAACTCTTTGGCCAATAAAATTTATAAAGAAAGCAATATTATTGAACGCCACAGGCATCGTTACGAGTTTAACAATAAATACTTGGAACAATTTGAAAAAGCAGGAATGATTGCCTCAGGCATCAATCCGGAATCTGAATTGGTAGAGATTATGGAGCTGAAAGACCATCCGCATTTTATTGGTTCGCAGTTCCATCCCGAACTCAAAAGTACGGTTGAGAACCCGCATCCACTGTTTGTTTCTTTTGTTAAAGCGGCAATGACTTATAAAGATGCTAAATAAATTTTTCCACGGATTTATCTATAACTTCGAGAAAGCCATTTTTTCTTGTAATTTTGCACTCAATTTAAAAATCAGTAATAATCAACATTTAACTACTACAAACTATAGTAACATAACAAACAATTCTTGTAGCTAAACACATATTATGGATAAGAACAATGCTACAGGATTGATTTTAATATCACTCCTGTTATTTACATATTTTTTCTTCTTCTCACCGGAACCCGTTCCACCAGAAGAAAACCGGCCCGTAACCCAAGAGAATACCACCGATGATAGAAGCCCTGGCGATCAATCCTTTTCTGAACAAGAGGACAATGATATGACCGCGGCAATTTCGGACTCAGTGCTAAATAGCAAATATGGATTTTATGGGCAGTTTATGAAAGGAGATGCCAGAGAGCATGTTCTTGAAAATGAAGATATTAAGCTTACCTTAAGCAGCAAGGGTGGTACTATAAAAGAGGTAATTCTAAAAAATTACGTAACCCACACTAAAGAAACTCTTGTACTGCTCGACGAGCAAAGCTCTGAAATCAATGAGTTAGTAGAAACAGCAAATGGTACCATTGACATCAACCAACTTTACTACAATATACAAACAAGCAAAAACGGTGTTCGCTTTGTTGCAGAAAAGGATGGTGCAGCTATAGTTAAAGAGTATATTTTGCCAAATACTGGCTTTGAATTAAACTATAAAGTTAGTCTTGATGGTTTAGATCAGCAAAACACGGGCGATAACATTGCCTTTAATTGGGTAAATCATGTAAAGAGAGTCGAAAAGTCTTTAGAAAGGAGTCGCCAAAGAACGACTATTAATTATTACACGGCCAGTAATTCTCTGGATTATTTGAGCGAAACTTCTACCTCTACTGAAAATGCACAAATCGCTGAACCAGTACAATGGGTATCTATTAAACAGAAATTTTTCAATGCCTCCGTCATCTCTTCAACCTCTTCTATACAAAACCTCGATGTTACCACCAGTATAGATGAGAGCAGTGAGCAAACTGTAAAAACAGCAAAAGTTAATGCAGAGATACCAGTTTATGCTTTAAGAGATGGTGTAAAATTTTATTTCGGCCCTAATGATTATGATATTTGTAAAGCAGTTGCCCCTGCCTTTGAAGAGAATGTTTATTTAGGATGGTCATTTTTCTCTACCATTAACCTATATCTAATCATCCCTCTCTTTGAGTTTTTAGAAAACCACATAGCAAGCTACGGTATCATCATCTTGATTCTGGTTTTCATCATAAAGTCTTTCTTGTTCCCTCTTACGTACAAGTCTTACATTTCAATGGCAAAAATGAAGGTACTTAAGCCAGAAATGGACGAGATGAAGGAAAAATATGGCGACGATATGGCGGCCATGCAAAAGGAGCAAATGAAGTTATATAGCAGGGTTGGTGTAAATCCATTGAGTGGTTGCATACCTATGTTGGCGCAAATGCCAGTTTTCTTGGCGTTGTTCAACTTTTTCCCTAATGCCATACAGCTAAGGCAAGAGAGTTTTCTGTGGGCAGATGATCTCTCAACTTATGATTCTATCGTAGATTTATCGTTTAACATCCCTTTCTATGGTTCTCACGTAAGTTTATTTACATTGCTATTTACACTTTCACAATTGGCGTACACTTATTATAACAATCAGATCAATACCTCGGTACAAGGGCCGATGAAATCTATTGGGTATGTAATGCCGGTCATGTTCATGTTCTTTTTTAATAACTTCTCTTCAGGGCTTACCTACTATTATTTTGTGTCTAATATTATAACAGTAGCCCAACAGCTTATTATAAGAAGATTTGTGGATGATGATAAGATCAGAAAAATCTTGGACGAGAACAAAAAGAAAAACCAGAATAAAAAGAAATCGAAATTTCAGCAAAGGCTTGAAGACGCCATGAAAACGCAAGAAGCATCTAAAGATAGAAAAGTCGGAGCTTCTCAAAAAGGCAATAGGCGCAAAAAATAATAAGATTGGTATAAAGAACATCAAAAAAGCAGTCAACGGAAATTGACTGCTTTTTTTATAAGCATAAGTTAAAGTTTATGCAAAAAAAAAGTATGCAAAATATTCGCATACCTTTTAACCTTAACCAATAAACAACACATAAAATAAACACATGCTTGCTACGAGATAAGGAGTCGAACCTTATTAAACCAGAGTAAATTTGTACTCCTCATAGTTTTAATTGTAATTATTTAATACAAATATAAAATAGGAATGTTACTTTTAAAAATAATTCAAATAGTTTCATCTAATTTTTTATAATTTTAATTATTTGAGATATATTTTTGACAAAATATCAATAAATAACAATAAAAATGAACAAAAATTTAGAGATTGACAACGTCGATATCAAGATTTTATCAGAATTGATGAAAGATGCCAAAACACCTTACACCGAAATTGCAGACAGGATTTTTGTTTCAGGAGGTACTGTGCATGTAAGAATGAAAAAGCTAGAGCGCATGGGTATTGTAAGGGGTTCTACCTTAGATATCGATTTTAGCAAACTGGGCTATGATATTACCGCATTTTTAGGCATTTATCTAGAAAAAAGCTCTATGTATGAAGAGGTAGCGTCTGAATTACTAAAAATACCCGAGGTGCTCACCATACATTACACAACCGGAAATTACAGTATTTTCACGAAAATCACTTGCAAAGACACCAAACATTTAAGAGATATCTTACATAACAAAATCCAAAGCATTAGCGGGATAGTCAGGACCGAAACAATGATTTCTCTAGAGGAAAAAGTGAATCGGCCATTACAATTATCCTGATAAAATATGCAGGTGCTACAAGATATTATCGTAATAGAATTGGCCAGCGTACTTGCTGGCCCTTCTGTTGGACAGTTTTTAGCCGAACTTGGTGCAAAAGTATACAAGGTTGAGCATCCTACACAAGGCGACATCACAAGGCAATGGAAAACTGAAAACGAAGTGGAAGAACAGGATATCAGCGCCTATTTTTCCACCGTAAACTGGGGCAAAACACCTCTCCCACTCAACTTAAAATCTCCCAATGATTTAACTACACTTTACCAACATATAAAAAAAGCGGATATAGTAATCGCTAGTTTTAAACCAGGAGATGCCCAAAAACTTAAAGTAGATTATGAAACCTTGCGCCAAATAAAGCCAGATTTAATTTTTGCTGAAATCAGTGGCTTTGGCGGAGAGCACGCTAGGGTTGGTTACGACGCTGTGATCCAAGCAGAAAGCGGTTTTATGAGCATTAATGGAGCGCCTAAAGCTGAAGCATTAAAAATGCCCGTTGCCCTAATGGACATATTGGCCGCGCATCATTTAAAAGAAGGAATTTTGAGTGCTTACATTCACAAGCTCAAGACGGGGCAGGGCAACTTTGTATCTGTTGCCTTAATAGATGCAGGTCTTGTCTCACTAGCCAACCAAGGCAACAATTATTTAATGACAGGAAAAGTACCCAAAGCGCAAGGCAATGAGCATCCAAATATTTATCCTTATGGCTCCATTTTCTATTGTAGAAACAACAAAGGCATTTTGATTGCCATTGGCAGCGATCGGCAATTTGTAAAACTATGTAGGGTCATAGGTGCAGAGAAACTAACCAAGGATGAAAAGTACATAACCAACACGGCTAGGGTTCAAAACAGAAATAGCCTAAGAATTTTTCTTAAAGAGACATTTGAAAAGCATGAAAGTACCTTTCTAGAAAAAAAGTTTCTTAAAGAAAACATACCTTTTGGCATAGTTAGAAACGTAAAGGAAGCGTTTGTACATTACAAAGAAAGAGATTTAGTAATACAAAAAGGAAACCTGAGCGGTTTAAAGCAAAAAGCCTTTAAGATGGCCGAGGGAAACAACATAAATAAACTCAAAGAACCTTATTCACTTAAGCAAGAATTTGATGAACCTAAATAACATTGAGTTTACCTTTTTAAGGAAAAAGTATACAGTATTAAATGTTGCTTACAAGAAAGTTTTGTTTAAGCACCAATCTTACTATTTTTTAAGAATATTATTTCTATCATAAATACTTAATCGTAACTTAAGCAAGTTATTGGTACCAGATTTTCATAAATCGAAGATAGATTTTTTAGGTTCATTTTTTAACAAAACAAATACGATATGGCTACAGATCCAGAAAAAACAAGTACTACGGAAGATGATGGTTCAAGAAGTGGTAACAAAAGTAAAATCACCACAGATACCAGTACTGAAAAATCGAGGGCCGGATCAGGAGGTGGCCTAGTTGATTCTCCTCCTCCCCCCACTAAAGAAAAATAATCGATATTCTTAAAAAAAGCATTTAACTCTTTGTAAATGCTTTTTTTATTGGAAAAATCAAAACTGCAAACAAGAAAATACCTATTGCAACAAACAGCCATTTTTTGTTAATTGCTTGTGTAATTTGCGGATTTTTTCCATAACTCACCATAGGTGCCCAATAAGCCGGGTGCGCTGTCAGTTCATCAGACTTTTTGATATATCTTACCTTGGCAAGTTTTAAAGCCTCTTTTACAGAGCGACCTTCTTCCAACTCTTCGTAAAAATCTGAAACTATGGAAGCAGTAGCATGATCATTAACTTGCCATAAACTCATCATGGTGGTTGGGCAGCCTGCGTAAGCAAAGCCCCTTCCTATACTGAGCAATCCTTCCCCTCTGTTCATTTTTCCCATACCTGATTCGCATGCACTAAGTACCGCCAAAGTGGCTTTAAGTTTTAAGTTGTATAACTCATAATTGAAGAATTTTCCATCGTTTTGCACTTCTTTATCTGGCCTAAATTGTAAGTAAGCACCATAAGTATCTTGAGGATTTGCCGTGCCGTGCACTGCCAAATGTAAAATATCGTATTTGGTAGCAGTTTCTTTAAAATTGGTCTCGTTGGCTTCAGTACCATAAAAATAATTTCCATCAAAAAACTGCTTAATGGCATCCAGTTCCATGGGGGCACCGGGTATAGTAGCCATCAATTTCCTTATCTCAGAAGAGACTCCTTTGTCCTTATGTGCAGAATAGCTAAAAGCCAAAACCTGAGGTTTTTCAGAATAATTAAGTTCTTGCACCTGACCATTGATCAAATTAAATGTGCTATAAACGTATTGTAGGTTATACTTTTTCACCAAATAAGGCAGAGAACGGTAATCGACCATTCCCTTTTTCGAAGCTGAAGCCTTATGAGGTTCCTCGGTAAACAACACTTCAAAAGGTATATAGGAAAGTAAAAAATCGGGAGAAATAAGTATATTTTCGATGTTTAAATGCGCCAACTCTTTTTGATCACCCAATAGCACTTGACTTAAAAGAGCATTGTTCTCTACAAAATCAGAAAATGCCTCATTTTTATTGCCGATCATATAACCACTCTGTAAATGGTCGTATACCACATCGATGTTACTTTTTATTTTATTTTCGGTCTTGACTATAAAAAAGGTGTCGGAGGTTACCGTTGCCCTATATAAAAAATCTCTCCCAAAATAGTAGCTGTATAATGCTTGGTTGTACTTTGTTAAAAAGGTTTTTAGTTCAACAACAGTAAAGGTTTCATCCTTAAATTTTTCATTGAAGTAAACAGGATAATTTTTTTTGATAAATGCATTGAACTGTTCTTTCTCTCGATCCAATTCAAAAAGTTTTTCTTGAAAACCAGCAATATTCGCCTCTTGTTGATAATAGGCAATTTGTTGGTTAATGTTTCTTTCTTTTTGAATGATGCTATCTGGAATACCCAGTTTATTTTCTAGTTGGGCTTTTTTGAATGAATTCATCAACAATTTGGCCTTGCTATGCTCCATTAAATAAAAGGCGTTTTCAAGATATGCCACATCTTTTTCTATTTGGTAAAGCCCAAAGGCAGCTTCTATTCCCCCCTCATAAATATCATGAAATAGCTCTATAAACCTGAGCTTTGTAGTTTCTCTCACATAAATGTCTTGATAGATGGAAACCAAAGAGTCTGCAAGGTTGAACCCTGTTAAAGCAGCCTTTAGATTGCTTACATCTTCACTACTTTTATGCAGTGCCAAAAGAGATTGAGCCTTTAAGTGTATTAACTCGAGTACATTAATGTTTTGCTTTAATTGTTTAATGGTAGGATAATTTCTGAGGTCTGAATCATTATAATTTGGAATGGTGGCGATCAATGCACTTTGGAATAGTTTTAAAGCTTGAGCAGTTTCATTTTTAGAAAGATAAATAGATCCTAAGGACTCGAGGCTCTCTCCTACAAGCGGATGTTTCTTTCCAAATAATAATTGTCTCTGCTCAAAGGCCTTTTCAAAATATCTTAGGGCTTTTTCTGCATCACCTTTTTCCCTTGCTAGCTTGCCTAGATTCTCAAACAAATAAGATAGTTTTATTTGATTGTCTGTTCCTTGGAGCTTTTCAGCTATGGCAACCCCTTTTTTTAAAAATTCTTCTGCCTTTTCGTAATTGTTCTTTTCAAGGTAAACATAACCCAAATTACTCATGTGTTGAACTAGGTAATTATTGGCTGAAGCACCGTAGTAGTTTCGGTTAAGGTCGATAGCACGCTCTAACACGATAAAAGCTTCATCGAGCCTATCCAACTCTATAAGTGCGTTGGCTTTAATAGCAAGGCACAACTCTAAAAAATTATCACTTCTATTTGTCTGACCCTCAATGATATTTAAGGCTTTGTTGCTGTAGGTCAGTGCTTTCTCAAAGGCGAGCATATTTCTACTGCAAACGCCTAAGTTGTAATAAAGCCTCAGCCTAGTTTCATTGTTTTCAGTGCGATTGCCAAACTCTAAGACCTCAACTGCGGCTCTGTACATTTCTTCTGCTTTAAAATAGTCTGCCAATAGGTATTGATAAACATTACCCACGCCGCGCAAGCAGATAGAAATATCAAGTGCTTTTTTGTTTTCATAATGTACCCGAAAAATTTCCAACGCGACATTTCCACACTTTAAGGCTTTTTCGGCATCCCCTTTATAAAAAAAACACTGTGCTTTGTAATAGTTGGCCTTTGCCAGCGCAGGATGTCTCCTGCTCAAGTTATTTTCTGCCAATTGTATGGCCTTATTGATTTGTGAAATGGCACTGTCAAACTCTGAGTTTACATAATTGTCTATCGCTAATTCGGTAATGACATGCACCAAACCCTCCCAATTACTTTTACTTTCGTATTCATCTTGGAGTTTGAGCAGATAAGTTAAAAAAGCTTGTTGATTGTTATCTTCTAAGCTATCGAGTGTATGAGTGTAGGTATCTTCGTAGCGGTATCTGTCTAACAAAGAGTCTTGTAGGGCATTTAAGCGATAATTGCCTGCAAAGATTATCTCACTACAAGCGAGCAACACTAGAGTAATTAGGTAAGACAAATAAGGATACCGTAAGATCATTAAAGGTTTGGTTGTTTCTTTTCTCAAAAATAGAAAATATATACCTTTTCGTAAGCAAATAAAAAAAGATAAGAAAAGCGATTTTTAGTGCGGCAAGTAAGGCATACTAGATTCTTTACTTTTTTGGTTATTGTTCTTGCTCCATCAATAACAATTGCTTTTTGATTTTTGGTATACCGGGTAGCCTGTCAAATTTTCTGTTAAAATAGATTTTTTGTGGCACTGAACTTTGTTCATAAAAAGTCTCATTGGCTTTCTCATTCAATTGTATAGAAGAGCCTTCGAGACTTATACCTGCAAAAATACCTCTGCTTCTAGAATAGGAATACACTTCTGCTTCAAAGGTAATATCGGTGCCTGCGCCCACCTGTCTACCGACTGGACCAGCAGCTATAGCCGCATCGGCACCCAGTGTAAACTCACTTTTCTCGAAATACTTGAGTTTATCGCTGCGCTTAAAAACCAGGATAATATCGGTAGATTGTGCACCAATTTGCCATCCTATGCTGCCGCCTGTAATGTTAACAAATACAGGATTGCTCCACTGACCGCTTTCGCTTCTGATGATAGCAACTCCTTTGCCATGCCTACCTCCTACCAGTAAACCACCTTTGATCACCCTCGGAATGATCATTATCGCTTCGGCCTCGTTCATAATAGCTGCAGGGACTTGACTTTCAGGCAGCTTGTTCATCTCTTCGAGCACATTATGTACGTCGTTTAACTTCTCTTCCCATTTTTGCTTGTTCTGTGCTTCTAAAAGCGCTGCAAACATTAAAAAAGTGGCTACTAAGAAAACTCTTTTCATTTTTTTAGGCTTAATTGAAAAAAATTGCTGGGCATCTTTTTACCAGCTTTTAGAATTAAGTTTAAAAAAGGATACTTGAACCAAATATAGTTTACGGAAGAACCCACTTCTTGTTTGCTCGAGAACAAGGATTTTTACAGCATCACTACTTTTTTATTTTATTGATTAGTTTTGCAAAAAAGGACCGGTTAATGAGATCATCATTTTATATAATAATAACACTACTGATAACAAACGCCTGCAACTATTTTAACAAGGGAAATACCCCTGAAAATTCTGGGGCAAGTCCCATTGCACGGGTCGGGGATAATTACCTGTACGATACTGAAATGCAGGGACTTGTACCTTCTCGTACTTCTTCT
>Ga0207419_1001463_pt1 | contig 17691 bp, 15 predicted proteins | sample ElkSloMetagenome_4_FD_184723 | JGI IMG/M metagenome (GOLD analysis project Ga0207419, IMG submission 184723) | Hot spring microbial communities from Elkhorn Slough, Monterey Bay, USA - MD2A (version 2) | ecosystem: Environmental > Aquatic > Marine > Intertidal zone > Estuary: Microbial mat ...
TTGAGCGGTTGGAGCAAGCGAACAAGCGCTTTACTTAGGGTTAACCCCGTTTTAGAATATAGCCTGCCCCGATAAACGGGGTTGCTTTTCACCGAATAAGTGAGGTGAAAAACCTACCTTTACTTAAACGATTGAGCGTAATCGCTCAATTTAGGTTTATTTCAACCATAAATAAACAAATTTCAAGTTACCATTAATTCGTGGTAGAACCATTTTTATGATGCCCGAAAAGGATTAAGGTTGCGAAAGGAACGCAAAATATGCAAATAATTATGCCACGGTTATTTTATTGTCCAGGTAAACTTCCTGTATAAGATTAAGTAGCCTTACACCCTCATCCATAGGTCGTTGAAAAGCTTTACGGCCAGAAATAAGCCCCATTCCACCTGCACGTTTATTTACAATGGCTGTTTTTACGGCTTGTTTAAAATCATCTTTGCCACTACCGCCTCCGGAATTGATCAGGCCGGCCCGGCCCATATAGTTGTTCATCACCTGGTACCGGGTCATATCAATAGGATGGTCAGAGTTTAAATCATTGTACACACGATCATCTGTTTTACCAAAGCCAATATCTTTAAAACCATAATTTGTTGTGGCCTGCTTTTGTTTAATGATGTCGGCCTTGATGGTTACACCCAAATGATTGGCTTGTCCGGTAAGGTCTGCAGCAGTTTCATAATTATTTTCATCATTGCGGAAGGCCTCGTTCCGGACGTAACACCATAAAATAGTTGCCATTCCAAGGTTATGGGCATATTCAAAAGCCTCTGAAACCTCCTGAATTTGCCGGCGGCTCTCTCCTGAACCAAAATAAATTGTAGCTCCCACAGCTGCCGCTCCCATTTCGTAAGCAGTATCTACACTACCAAACATTACCTGGTCGTAAGTATTGGGATATGAAAGCAACTCATTATGATTTATTTTAGCGATAAATGGAATTTTATGGGCATATTTCCGTGCAATGGAAGATAATCCGCCAATAGTGGAGGCTACCGCATTGCATCCGCCTTCCAGGGCAAGCTGAACAATTTTATCAGGATCAAAATAATCTGGATTTGGTGCAAAGGATGCTCCTGCACTGTGCTCTATTCCCTGATCTACAGGTAATATCGATAAGTATCCTGTATCTTTTAAGTTTCCATGCGAAAAAATGCGTGCCAGATTATTTAAAACCCTTACTGGCCGGTCTGATTGTGCAAAAATCCGGTCAATAAAATCCGGACCGGGTAAATGCAGTTTCTCCTTAGGAATTTTTGCTTTATGCTCCAGTAAATACGTTGATTCCTCTTCCGTTAAATGATTAATTATTGTATCAGTCATAATTTTGGTTTTATTTGGTCAACAAGAGAGAAAAAAGATAGTTTTTAACGATCCCTGGTTTGCCAGTTTAAAAGCCTTTATTGGTTAATTTCGTACCTTCGTAAAAAAAATGAGGCAAATTTTAAACATATATCTATCAGTATTGCTTGCATGTTTATTCTCATCATGCCTGCCTAACAAGACGGATCAAAATCGCAATACCATCACGGTGGTGACTCTAAGAGGACCTTCTGCCATGAGCATTATAAATCTTTTAGATAATCCGGATATTGATGAAGAAATCTTTTTTGATATAATCCTGCTGGATGAGCCGTCTCAGGCAAAACCCTATCTTTTTAAGAAAAAAGCCGATCTTGCATTTTTACCTGGTACCATGTCTGTTCTGCTTTATAACAGGGAAGTACCTTATAAACTTGCAGGTGTTCCGGTTTGGGGCACATTGTATTTGTACGCAGACAGCACTATTCAAAGCTGGAAGGACCTGCAAAACCAGGAAATATATTCCATGGGGCGAGGAATTACACCAGATATTGTATTGCGTTACCTGCTGGATGCCCATAATCTTGAACCAGGTAAAAATGTCACACTTAATTATTCCTTTCCCACGCATGAGGCGCTTGCCAATGCCTCCGCAGCAGGGAAAGCCCCTATTGCTGTGCTTTCCGAACCTTTAGGGACTTTTGCCTCTAATAAAAATAAAACATTAAAAAGTGTTTTTAACCTTTCGGCAGAATGGCGGAAAATTCATCAAGACACTGCAGTTCTTTTTCAAACTGCTCTTGTGATAAATACTTTATTTGCTGAAGAAAATCCAGTGCTGGCAAAAAAAGTACTTGACCATATCGAAGCACAGGTGAATTCCGTGAACCAGAATATTGGCAAAGCTGCAAAACTTGCAACAATTTATGATCTGTTACCAGATTCTGCCATGGCAGTAGAGGCATACCATCGTTCAGAAATCCACTATGTAAAAGCATTTGAGATTAAAGATCAGCTTCTCAGCTTTTTAACAGTATTTCATACATTCAACCCCGATATTATAGGGGGACAGTTACCAGATGACGATTTTTTTTATTCTTATGCAGAATCTGATACTTTATGAAAAACTTTCAGCCTGGAAAATATCTTTACAGACATCGTTTTAACCTTGCCGGGATATTGTTTATATTGCTGATCTGGCAACTGGCAGCCATGGCTATGGATTCCCTGCTGATATTACCTTCCCCGGTTGATGTATTAGAAAGCGGAGTAAAAAACACTACCAACCCAGCCTTTGGGGTGCACCTTGCCACTACAATTTTACGTGGAATAACCGGCTTTGCTATCGCCTTTATCTTATCCTTACTCACAGGTATACCTGCAGGGCTAAATGAAGCTTTTCGTCAATTCATCTATCCAATACTGGTTACCCTGAGAACGTTGCCCGTTATTTCATTTATATTATTGGCACTAATATGGTTTACCCCCCCGCAGGTACCAGTTTTTATAGCTCTACTTACTATGTTTCCGGTGCTTACCATAAGCATTATTGATGGATTGCGTAATACTGATAAAGACTACCTTGAAATGGGCAGCATTTACAGGGTGCCCAACCATGTGCTTATCAGAGACATATACCTGCCGGGCTCAATGCCAGTGATATATAACGGCATTTCAAATGCCATGGCCTTTGGTTGGCGTGCAATTATTATCGGCGAAGTTTTGAGCCAGCCCCTGTTAGGGATAGGAGCACAAATGCAGCGGTCGCAGATTTATCTGCTGGTGGCAGAGGTGATTTTTTGGTCAGTGATAGCGGTGCTCATCAGCGCCATATTTGAATATACCATCCGCCGCATTGAAAAACAAAGTATAAAGTGGAAATAAATGAGCATCATATTAAAAAATATTGACCTTGGATATGGTATCAAACCAGTTTTCAAGGATCTGAATTTGCATATCCCAAAGGCTGAAATTACGTGCATAATGGGTCCTTCAGGTTGTGGAAAGACCAGCCTGCTTAACTTGATAAACCGGAGCTGTCAACCTGACCAGGGGAAGGTCATTGCGCACCATGTTGTCCTTTCTCAGATATTCCAGGAATCAAGGCTTTTACCCTGGAAAACAGCGTTAGGCAACATAAAATTGGTACTTAAAGGGGTATATGAGAAGAGGAAAAGGCATGAAATCGCTATGGCTTATCTGGAAATGACAGGATTATCAGAATTTGCTGATTATTATCCATCACAACTCAGCGGTGGCATGAAACAGCGGGTGAGTATCGCCCGGGCATTTTCATTCCCTTCCAACACCATTTTAATGGATGAACCTTTTAAAGGGCTGGATGTAAATTCACGCAGAAAACTTATTGACTCATTTTTATCGATGTGGAAAGAAGACAAACGAACCGTGATTTATGTTACCCATGATGCCAGTGAAATAATGGAAGACGTATACCAGGCGGTACTATTGGGGCCTTGCCCCGAAGGAATAAATACGATTTTTTATAAAAATGAGGTTAACGGGACCACCTTACAACAGTTGGTTAAAAAAAATCTGGATAAAGCATGAAATACTTCATTTCACGGATTTCTTTTGGGAGTTTTTTACAAAATAAGCGACTTTCTCTAAAGAAGTAATCATATCATATTCTTCAAGGTACACATTTTCAGGAACATTTAAGGGGATTGAAGTAAAGTTCAGAATACCTTTAATACCTGCATTTACAGCCTGGGCAGTAGCTTTTGCGGCCTGTTCCGGCGGTACAGTTATCATGGCAATGGAAATCCCCCTCTCCTTAACCACTTTTTCCAGGTCTGCCATATCATAACATTTTACACCTGTTGTTTCTGTACCAATAATGCTTTTATCAACGTCAAAAGCAGCTGTGATGATTAATTTACTGCGCTTCCCAACAAAATAATGTATAACAGCTCTTCCAAGATTTCCGGTGCCAAGTATGGCTACATTCTGGCCGTCCTGAGAATCGAGAATTTTGCCAATAACATTAACCAATTCCTGAATATCGTATCCCTTGCGCTGCATGCTGGAATAGCCAATAAACATGATATCTCTCCTCACCTGCACCGCAGTAATATTGTGCAATTGAGCCAGTTCATGACTGTAAATGTGAGTTTTGCCTTCTACCAGGCAGTTAAGTAATGTACGGCGGTACTCACTTAATCTTCCTACAGTTTTTTCAGGTAAATTCATCCTTTCGGGTGTGTATATTTAATGGCAATAAAATCAAAACTTATATCAAATCAAAAATATGCTTTTTGACCTATATTCCAAGTAATATTCAACAATATGGATTTGTTCCAAATTGCCAATACGTTATATAAGTAATTGTATATTTGATACTTAAAATACTATTTTGATTGTAAACAAATTAACAATTCTATATTTAACCAAATCTGAGCCTTATAAACAAATTTACAAATTATTATTGTTATTAAAAAAACAGAAATTTTCAATATTCATTTAGATTCAATATTCTTAAGCATAAACAGGCAATCAAATTCAGGAAATATACGTATATTTAACTGTTATGAACAGGCTAATTCATTTCAAATCATGATTATTACCCCAGATGGAAAACGGTCCGAGCCGCTTGTACGGATAGAAAAAGAAAAATGCAAGGTTTGCTTTGCTTGTGTTCGGGTATGCCCCGTAAAGGCCATTCAGGTAACCGATAAACGCGATGAGCCGGTGATTTTACACAACCGTTGCATTGGATGTGGAAGTTGTGTTTCTGCATGTGCTCCTTCTGCAATTACCTATCGGTCTGCCATTGCAGATACCATTGAAATCCTTGAAGGTGAAACAAAAGCCGTAGCCATCGTAGCCCCTAGCATTTCGGGTGAGTTTACAGACATTACAGATTACCGGAAATTTGTACAGATGATAAGGCAACTGGGATTTGATTATGTAAACACCGTGTCATTTGGCGTTGACCTGGTTGCAGCCGAGCATAAACGGGTATTCTCTGACTATAAGGGAAAGTTCTACATCACCGCAAATTGCCCCGCAGTGGTGAGCTTTGTAGAAAAATATTACCCTGAGCAAATTGACAACCTCATGCCTATTGTTTCACCTATGGTAGCTACAGCCGGAGTGGTAAGGAAGAAATATGGCAATAGCATAAAAGTAATTTATATTGGTCCTTGTATCGCCAGTAAGGATGAAGCTTTATTGTATCAGAATGGTAATCGGATTGATGCGGTTCTTACTTTTAAAGAGCTTAGAGAATTATTTCAAAGGCAAAACATAAATGAAGCACAACTCGAATATTCTGAATTTGATGCCCCATTAGGGTATAAAGGCTCACTTTTCCCCATTGACAACGGCATAATTCAGGCTGCGGATATCAATGAGGATATTCTTACAGGTAAACTCATTACTGCATCAGGCAAAATGGATGTAACGGAGGCCCTAAAAGAGTTTAGCCAGTATTCCGCACGTATAAGGTGTAATTTCAACCTTTTTTATTGCAGTGGCTGCATCATGGGACCAGGCACTTCGGGTGAGCGAAATCAGTTTCTGCGGCATGCTGTAGTGGTGAAGTATGCCAGCAAGCGGTTACAGAAATTCGATAAAAAGGCATGGGAAGAGGCAACATTAGATTTTGCCCAGGTTCCCTTAGAACGGAGTTTTCGTGCAGATGATCAGCGTTTACCAAAACCATCGAAGAAGAAAGTTCAGGAAATATTAAAATCCATAGGACGTGAGGATGTAAATGAAATCCTTGGGTGCAGTGCATGCGGTTATGAATCATGTGGAGATTTTGCAGAAACTATTGCTGCAGGCATAGCCACACCCGAAATGTGCAGCACCTTTGCCCTTCAAAATAAGCAGGCAAACATTTTGGAATTGAAAAAAACAAATGAGGAGCTGGCTAAAACGCAGCGTGCTCTGGAAATTTCAGAAGAAAAAGCGCGGCTGGAGAAAGAAGCTGCATCAGAAGCCTCTGAAATTACGCATACCATGCTGCAAAAGCTCCGGGCGGGAGTGGTAATTGTTGATGCCAATCTTAAGATTATTCTATCCAATCAAAAGTTTATTGAAATTCTTGGAGCTGAGGCTGCCGAAATAAATGAAGTTATTCCGGGTTTAGAAGGGGCTGACGTTAAAACCCTTCTCCCCTTCAGTGTATATAACCTGTTTAATTATGTTATACATACTGACAATGAGATTATTAGCCGTGATGCAACTTATGAAGAAAATAAGATTAATATTTCGGTATTTTCAATACAAAAAAACAAAGTAGCCGGAGCAGTGCTTCGTGATCTTGATCTGCCCCACGTACAGCGTGACGAAACCATTAAACGGGTTACCGAAGTAATTGACAAAAATCTGGAAATGGTGCAGAAAATAGGGTTTTTACTTGGTGAAGGAGCCTCAGAAACTGAAAAAATGCTGAATTCAATCATTGCTTCATACAAGAGCAACCAGGGTAACGCAAAGAAGTAATTGATCTTTAAGGGAAACGGGTTATGCATAGCGCTAAAAAATATCATATCGAAATTGATTCACAACAAAAAAGCCACCATGAATCAAGAATTTGTGGCGATGTGTTTCTAATCAAACGAATTCCTGAAGAAAAGAGAACCCTGGTTGTTCTGGCAGATGGTATGGGACATGGGGTGAAAGCCAATATGCTTGCCACCCTCACTTCTACCATGGCATTAAATTTTATGCAGGAATATAAAACACCTGAACGTATTGCCGAAACAATTCTGAATACATTGCCTGTTTGCAGCGACAGAAAAGTGAGTTACAGCACATTTACCCTGCTTGATTTTAGTTTTACCGGAGAAATAACCATCACCGAGTTTGATAATCCGGTAACACAGATTATCCGCGGGTTTAAATTTATAGACCCTGAATGGAAAACCATGACCCTGCCCACCGATCTGATTGGACAACGTACCATAAGAAGTTGCAAATTCAGTCCAGCATTGGGTGACCGAATAGTTATGTGCAGTGATGGTGTGGTGCAATCGGGAATGGGGTCGGCGGACCTGCCCCTTGGCTGGGGAATGGAGAATTATAAAGAATTTTTATTGCGCCAGGTGAAGAATCAGCCAGGTATCTCTGCTTATCATCTGGCGGGGAAAGTAGTAACCATCGCCCATAAAAATGATGGTTATATGGCGAAAGACGATATCAGCAGTTGCACCATATATTTTCGTGAACCCCGAAAATTAATCATCTGCACAGGTCCACCCTACCATTACGCGAATGATCCGCTGATGGCAGAAAAATTAAAAAATTTCAAGGGGGCAAAGATTGTTTCCGGCGCCACCACCTCTGAAATAATTTCGCGCGAATGGAAGGTGCAAATTCGGGATGGTCAAAAAAATGATGACCACGATTTACCGCCGGAATCATTAATGGAGGGTGTAGATCTGGTTACCGAAGGAATTCTGACCATTACCCGGATGGAGAAGTTGCTGCGGGAATTTAAACACTCTACAGTCATTCCGGATGATCCGGCAGGTAAAATGTTCAAACTAATCCATGCCCATGATGAAATATATTTTCTTATCGGCACTCGGGTAAATCTGGCACACCAGGATCCGAATATGCCGGTGGAAATAGAGATTCGTCGTAGTGTAGTCAAGCGGCTCAAAAGAGTATTAAAAGACAAATTTCTGAAGGATGTACGGGTCGAGTTTATTTAGTTCTATCCGTTTATCGCCTGCCCCTTTCCCCCAATACAAATCACAAACTCACCCCTTGGTTCATTGGTAGTAAAATGCTCGATTAATTCCGCCAGGCTTCCCCTGATGGTTTCTTCATGAAGTTTTGATATCTCCCGGGAAACGGAAGCTTTTCTATCGTCTCCAAAGGTTTCTGCAAATTGTGTTAATGCTTTTACAATCCTGTAGGGTGATTCATAAAAAATCATGGTTTGATCCATGTCAGCCAAAGAAGTAATCTTTTTCTTCCGCCCTTTTTTTTGAGGAAGGAATCCTTCAAATGCAAATCTGTCTGAAGGAAGACCTGAATTAACCAGTGCAGGTACAAAGGCAGTGGGCCCGGGTAATGTTTCAACCTCTGCACCATTCTCCAGGCAAGAACGAACCAGCAGAAATCCCGGATCACTTATCCCGGGCGTTCCGGCATCTGAAACCAATGCCACAGGCATGCCCGCCTGTATGTCTGCAGCTATTTTACCTGCCAGATGATGCTCGTTAAATTTATGGAAAGAGCGGGTTCTGGTAGAAATATCAAAGTGTTTTAACAGATTTCCGGTGGTGCGGGTATCCTCAGCATAGATTACATGCACTTCCCGTAATACCCTTAATGCCCGGAACGTAATATCCTCCAGGTTACCAACAGGTGTGGGAACTATATACAGCCGGCTCATTTTGCAACCAGGTATTTTCTTCTTACCAAATCGAATAATCGCTGTACAGTTACGTTTTCCATATCCCATTTGAAATTCTGATTCAGATAATTGGTAGCTTCATCAAAGTCTGAGGCATTGTCCAGCCGTTTAATAGTTGCCGCATATTGCGCCTGATCTCCATTGAAAAGCTCCCTGATAAAAGTAAATTTATCATTTAATCCAATAGAGGATTCGATGTTGGATATAGGCCTGGATTGCAATACTGAAGATATGTCGCGGATATTTTGGCGTGAAGCCACCTTTTCATTGATGAATGAGTGGGATTGGCTAAGCCGGTCGCCAAGCACCTCACTTTTTGTTTTTGTTCCGGACTCAGATTCAAGCCTGATATTTTCCGACTCAACCTGCCCTGAATCAGGCCTGGCAGGTATTTCTGCATTCGATTCAGGATCCTCTTTATAGCTCCCGGCGGGTGTTGGTTCCATCGCAGAATCTTCTAATTTTGATTGCATCACTTGATCTGTTTCATCTTCGTTTACAGAATCACTTGGCACTCCTGGTTGCTCTTCAGATGTTTCCTTAAGCATTGCCAGCAGGTCATATAAATTTATTAATTTTGAAAGCGCACGATCGACCTCAATTTTAGGTATTTTTTCATATTGCTTATACGAGGCAATGATCTGTTCTACAACTTTAATTTCGTGGAGTAAAACCTCCACAGTATTTTTATATTCCATAAAGGAGAATGATTTTATTCATTTTACAATGACGATTTGTAAAATTAACGATTAAATTTGAGAATTTCTTACAGGATGTTTCTTGAAAATTCTAAAATAAGCAATAAGAAGGGATGGATAGAGGTAATTACCGGCTCCATGTTTTCCGGCAAAACTGAGGAACTGATCAGAAGATTAAAGCGTGCCCGAATAGCTAATCTGAGGGTTGAAATATTCAAACCTGCCATAGATAAACGGTATTCCGAGGAGGATGTGGTATCGCATGATGAATCCAGCATTCCCTCTACCCCGGTAAATTCATCATCAAATATCCTGTTACTTACCGGCAATGTGGATGTGATAGGAATTGATGAAGCACAGTTTTTTGATCCGGAACTGGCCAATGTTTGCAGCAAGCTGGCAAATCAGGGCATTAGGGTAATTGTGGCAGGACTTGACATGGATTTTAAAGGCAAGCCTTTCGGTCCGATGGGTGCGCTAATGTCTCAGGCAGAATACATTACCAAAGTGCATGCAATATGCATAACATGTGGTGAACTGGCGCAATTTTCACATCGTAAAACAGCATCGGACAAAACTGTACTCCTTGGAGAACAAAATGAATATGAGCCGCTTTGCCGGACATGTTTCCAGTTAGAAACACAAGAAAAACCAAAAACTATTAATAAAAAATGGCAACAGTAGCATGAACTTCTATTACAAAGCTTCCGAAATTACTGCTATTTGCCAGGGAAAATACGTGGGTCCTGACAGGAATGTGGCACTTATTGTTACCGACAGCCGCGCACCCATGAAGCCCGGTGAAAGTCTGTTTGCAGCCATCAAGGGTAAAACTCATGATGGGCACAGATACATTCCAGAGCTTATCCGCAGAGGAATCAATATCTTCCTGGTGGAAGACCTTACTTTAAAATCAGATAACGAGATTACTATTATATATGTTGACAACACTTTAAAGGCCCTGCAAAAACTGGCAGCTTTTCACAGGGAAAGATTTCATTATCCGGTGGCAGGCATTACCGGCAGCAATGGAAAAACTATCGTAAAAGAATGGTTGTATCAGTTGCTAACCCCAAAAAGAAAAGTGGTCCGCAGCCCAAAAAGCTATAATTCACAAATAGGAGTACCCTTGTCTATCTATCATCTATCTTCAGCTTATGATTTTGCGCTGATAGAAGCCGGGATCTCACAGCCGGAGGAAATGGCTAATCTTGGGGAAATAATTAAACCTACCGTGGGCATTATCACCAACATTGGTGAGGCACACCAGGAAAACTTCAGTAATTATGTGCAAAAAGCCAATGAAAAACTGAGGCTTTTCAAAAATTCCACTACCATTATTTACTCGCTAGACGATGAAGTAATCAGTCAGGTAATTTCTAATGAACAGGGGTTTACCGGCAAACAATTTTATACCTGGTCGACGACGTTTCCTGGTGCAACAGTATACCTGGAGGATAGAATAATTACACCAGGCAGAACTACGCTCAAGATACGGGTGAAAGAAAAAGAAATAAGCGCCTATATCCCCTTTTCAGATGCAGCCTCTCTTGCCAATGCACTTACATGCTTTACCACATTGATAGCCCTGGGTGAAGACCCGGAATTAACAGCAGAAAAACTTCAGTACCTGGAACCTGTAGCCATGAGGCTCGAATTAAAAAAAGGAATACAAAATTGCACCCTCATTAATGACACCTATAATTCAGATGTTGTGTCTCTGGGTATTGCCCTGGATTATTTGTCACGCCAAAATCAGCACACCAGGAAAACGGTGATCCTTAGCGATATTTTACAAAGCGGGATTCATCCACATGACCTTTATAAAAAGGTAGCTGACCTAATGGTTGTAAAAAATGTTGATTACCTAATTGGCATTGGTGCGGAAATATATGAAACCATGGGGCGTATAAAACTTAAAGCCGATTTTTATCCTGATACAGATACATTTATCGCCCAGCATCCGACAAAAAACTTCAATAATGAGGCTATTTTAATAAAAGGCGCCAGGAAATTTGAATTCGAAAAGATTGTCTCACACCTTGAACAAAAAGTTCACCAGACACGGCTTGAAATAAACCTTACCAACCTGGCTTATAACCTTAATTTTTATCGTTCGCTGCTACAGCCGGGTGTACGCACCATGGTAATGGTTAAAGCCTTTGCCTATGGCAGTGGTTCTGTAGAAATAGCCACTGTACTACAACATCAAAAGGTTGATTACCTTGCCGTAGCATTTGCTGATGAAGGAGTGGAATTACGCAAAGCAGGCATTCATCTGCCAATAATGGTTATGAACCCCGAAAAGGGGAGCTTTGAACAAATGATTTCCCATAATCTTGAGCCGGAATTGTATTCCTTGCGAATTTTTAAAGAATGGATTAAAATAATTACCAAGTCAGGAAAGCCGGATTATCCAGTGCACATTAAGATTGAGAGTGGCATGCACAGACTAGGTTTTGAGGCAGATGAATGCGATACATTAATCAGGTTGTTAAACGAAAACCCACATATTAGAGTAGTTTCTGTTTTTTCACACCTTTCATCTGCAGGTAATGCTCACCATGATGATTTCAGCAATACACAAATTGAACAATTCAGAACTTCCGGAAAAAAAATAATTAAATCTATAAAAGAGAAACCCTTATTACATATATTAAATACCAGCGGTATCGAGCGGTTTCCTCACGCACAATTTGATATGGTGCGTTTGGGTATAGGGTTGCATGGAATTAGTAACACTTACCAGGATGAAATTAAACCAGTGGCATCATTTAAGAGCATCATTTCTCAGGTAAAACAAATAAAAAAAGGTGAATTTGTGAGCTATAATAAGAGCTACCATGCCAAGAAGAGCACTACCATTGGGATTGTTCCTGTGGGTTATGCTGATGGTTTATGCAGGAAACTTGGAAATGGAAGGGCAACGGTAAAAACAGAAGGCCATAAGGCACCTATAATTGGAGATATATGTATGGATATGAGCATGATAGAATTATCTGACCCAAAATCGGTTAAAGAAGGGCAGGAAGTTATTATATTTGACGAACCAAAAACATTACAAAAATTAGCTGATCTTGCAGGTACAATTCCTTATGAACTATTAACCAGCATCTCAGCGCGGGTAAAACGCATTTATATTGAAGAATAGTAAAATGGTGAAATTATCGGTGGTGATCATCACATATAACGAGGAGAGAAATATAGAGCGATGCCTTCAATCTGTCCACGATATTGCTGACGAAATTCTGGTTGTTGACTCCTTCTCAACAGATAATACAAAAGAAATTTGCAACAGATTTAATGTACGCTTTCTACAGCATACTTTTGAGGGGCATATCGAACAAAAGAACTGGTCTGTTGACCAGGCACGTTACAACCACATTTTATCGCTGGATGCCGACGAAGAACTAACACATGAATTAAAAGAATCCATCGGCGAAGCTTTAAAGGACTGGAAATATGATGGCTATTATTTTAACCGGTTAACCAACTATTGTGGACAGTGGATACGTCATTCCAGCTGGTATCCGGCACGTAAATTACGCCTTTGGGACAGAAGAAAAGGGCGCTGGGGCGGTATTAATCCCCACGACCGTTTTATTTTAAACAAGGGATGCACACAGAAATTTCTAAATGGAGACCTGAGGCATTACAGTTATTATTCTATCAGTGAACACCTTGACCAGATAAATAAATTTACTGACATCTATGCAAGATCCTATTTTGAAAACGGACGTCGTGCAGGTTACTTCACTATTGTATTCCATTCCATGTGGCGGGGCTTTAGAGATTTTATCATCAAAAGGGGTATCCTTGATGGTTTTTACGGACTTGTGATAAGTGTAAATTCGGCCCATGAGACATTTCTGAAGTACATTAAACTGAGGAAATTAACCAAAGATACCCTTGCCCTACCCCCATACCGCATATGTTTTTTCAATAGTGCCCGTACATGGGGAGGGGGAGAAAAGTGGCACCTTGATGTTTCCACCCGACTTCATGAAAAAGGGTATAAAACACTTATGATCACCAATAAAAAAAGTGAACTGCATGAGCGTGTGCAGCAAACAGATCAGCGTCATTTTAAAGTGAGAATTTCAAACCTAAGCTTTTTAAGCATATATAAAATAATGAAACTCGCCCGCATATTCCGTCAGGAGAGGGTAAAAACAGTAATTCTTAACTTATCGGCAGATTTAAAAGCAGCAGGGATTGCAGCACGACTGGCAGGCGTTGAAAATATCATTTACCGTAGGGGAAGTGCAATCCCCATCAGCAATTCTGCACTTAACAGGTTCTTGTTTAAAAAAATAGTAACTTCTGTAATGGCTAATTCCGAGGAAACAAAAAGAACCATTACTGCAAAAAACCCCAATATGTTTGATCCATCAAGTATTCATGTAATATACAATGGAATCAATTTTAAAAAATTCTTGTCAAAGAAAGCCACTCCTTTTCAGTTCCGTGATAATGACGGCCAGGTTATTATTGGTAATGCCGGGAGGCTTGTAAAACAAAAGGGGCAAAAATATTTATTACGCCTGGCTGCAAATCTGTTGAAGAAAAATGTTGATTTCAAAATTGTGATAGCAGGAGACGGGCCCTTAAAAAACGACCTGATGCATGAAGCCAGAATGCTTGGTGTGGATAAACATGTGCATTTTGCTGGTTTTATTGAGGATATTAAATCTTTTATGTTCTCCATTGATATTTTCTGCCTTACCTCATTATGGGAAGGTTTTGGCTATGTAATTGCAGAAGCCCTTGTTTGTGAAAAACCTGTGGTGGCTTTCAACACAAGCAGTAACCCGGAAATTATCAGCAATCATGAAACAGGCTTTCTGGTTGATTTTGAGAATATGAATGAATTTACTGACAGGGTCTGCTGGTTGATTGAAAACAAAGGGTTGAGTAAAGAATTCGGAGCCAGGGGCAAGAAGGTTGTGCAGGAACGGTTTCGTATTGAAGAAACGCTTCAACATGTTGAAGATTTTCTTGATTCCCTTAAAACCAAGGCTGTGGAAATGAACGTCAGCCTATAATTAGGTCAGATTCTTTTTTTTTTACATCAAGACTTTCCAGAATTTTAAACAATTCCTGTGGAGAACAAATTTTAATAATGTTATTGGGGAGGTCTTTCTGCTCAATGTCTTGCATCTGAAGCCCGGTAACAAATATAATCCTGTCAGGAAAAGAAGATGATAGTTTTTGAATGTACTCGGGCATTTCTTTGTTTGGCATAGCAGCGGTAAAAGAAGTGAGCATATATTCCGTGAACTGTATTTTATTTACTTCTTTCAGGTCGCTAAAAGGCACGGATTGCCCCAGATAGATTACCCTGTGTCCTTGCTTTTTCAAGAGATAACTGTAGAACAGTAAGCCCAATTCATGCATCTCTGTTTCATTTAAAAACAACATGAACTTTTTTTCATCGGGCTTTTCAATAAAAATCTGGCTGTCTATTGCAGATATTAGCTTTTGCCGAATCAGGTTAGACATAAAATGTTCCTGTGCTGGATTTACTGTGCCCGTAACCCAAAGTACACCAACCTTTTCAAAAAGAGGATACACAAGTCTAATGATGGTCTCATCAAAGCCAATCCGTATGATGGATTTGGAGAGTATACGTTCGAACCGATCTTCATCCAATTCGATCATGCTAATCACCAAATTCTCTACCTGACTTTCATAATCTGTTGTCTCAGCAGCATATTCACGAACTTTATCAACAATTTGCTGATCAGACATTTGGGCTATTTTGGATATTTTTATTCCGTTGCGGTGTAAATTGGAAACATTCAGAAGCTTTTTCAAATCCTGATCTGAATAATACCGGATATTTGTGGAAGTTCGACTTGGATTAATTAACTCGTATCTTTTTTCCCAAATTCGTATTGTATGTGCTTTGATACCTGATAACTTTTCCAGGTCTTTTATAGAATATTTAGCCATTTTTTAATGAAACCACTTGTTTAGTATAAACTTATCTTATAAACACAAGGATCAAATAAATGTTTATTAAAATAAGCATAACATTAAACAATCTGCATTTTTAATATCTACCATTCACTTTGATAAACGCTAAATGGGTTTACTTTTTCCGAATTAAAAACAATCCATCGCGCAAAGGCAGAATGAACTTTTCAACCCGGGAATCATTTTTTACATACTCATTAAAAGCCATGATACCATTTGTTGACTTATCATTAGGGTCAACTTCTTCCACAACCTTACCACTCCATAATACATTATCAGCAATTATTATACCTCCTGAATTTAATTTTTCAAGGCTAAGTTCATAATAATCAATATATTCTTCTTTTTCACCATCAACAAATACGAGATCAAAACGCTCTTTCAGCGCAGGTATTATTTGCAAGGCATTGCCAATATGCTGTTTAATTTTTGGGGCCACACCCGCTTTCTCAAAATAGCCGGAGGCAAAACTCTCAAGTTCATCATTTACTTCAATGGTATGAACAGTGGCATTTTCTGCAAGTTCAAGAGCAAAACAAATAGCTGAATAACCTGTATATGTTCCAATTTCAAGAACATTTTGTGGCTTCAGAAGCCGCGTGATAAATTGCAGCATCAAACCTTGCAAATGACCGGAAAGCATTCGTGGATGCAAGATTTTCAGATACGTTTCACGGTTTAACTCAGCCAACACCGGATGTTCAATATCCGACATATTGAGTATATAATCTTCAAGTTTTTTATCCAACTCCATATCGTTGCTATTTATAAATTAATTGTGATAATAATTGATCTTCCAATATTTCATTAGCCACCTCCATAAGGTCTTCTGCTGTAATTACATCCAGCTTTTTTCGCACATCCTCCATATCCTCAATACGATTGAAAACCAAAAAGCTTTTGGCCATTGAAAGCATCGCATTCTCATTATTTTCAGAAGCTATTGCCAACTGACCAAGAAGCTGCTTTTTTGCCCTTGATAATTGCAAAATACCTAAACTTTTATGTTTTAGTAATTTAAATTCTTTGGTAATCAACCGAAGGCTTTTATCCAGATTCTTGGGTTCCACACCAAAATATATAGAGAAAAGACCTGTATCTACGTAAGGATTGTAAGAGGATTCAACATTATAAGAATACCCGTTTCTTTCGCGTAAAGACATATTTAACCGGCTGTTCATTCCTGGTCCGCCCAAAATATTGTTTAATAAATGGAGTGTCAGTCTTTTTTCATTATTTAAGTTATAGGCACGATTGCCAATTACACAATGTACCTGGTGTGTTCCTTTCTCCTTTTTTTGGATGGAAGGTATATAAGGTAAAATATCTACAGAATATCTTTTCCGCTGTCTGGTCTGCGCAGGAACTTCAGAAAAATACATTTCCGCCCATTTTATAACCTTTTTGAAAGGGATGTTACCAATTATGCTGAGTACCATTTCATCAGTGGCGTAATTATCCCTGATGAAAGCATGGATCTGGCCCCTTGTAAACTCAGAAACAGATTGAGGAGTGCCGAGAATGTTTCGCTCAAATGGAGTACCCTGATAAACGATCTCTTCAAAATCATCAAATATCAGTTCGCCCGGGGTATCCCGATAGGAATTAATCTCATCTTCCACAATAACTTTTTCCTTCTCCAACTCTTTTTCGGGAAATACTGAGTGAAATACAATATCACTGATTAGCTCCATGGCCCGTTTGCACTCGGTATCCAGAAATGATGCATAAATGCAGGTCTCCTCTTTAGTGGTATATGCATTTAGTTCCCCGCCTACATCCTCCAGTCTACTAATGATATGATAAGATTTTCGCCGTGTGGTTCCTTTAAATAAGCTGTGCTCAATAAAATGTGCGATACCGTGTTCTTCCTCATTCTCATCGCGCGAACCGGCATTGATAATCAGACCCATATGCGCGATCATGCTATCGGTGTAGCGATGAATGATGCGGATGCCATTTTTTAACTGAAAATTCTGATATTCCATTTATTTCTGTTTCAAAACTACAAAGGTAAACGAACAAATGGGGCTTACAATGATTTTTTTTATTGATAAGGATAAACAAATCCGGATTTATAGGCTTGTAAATTAAAATCGATTTAAATAAATAAAATATAAAGGGAGTTTTGAAAGAAATCATTTTTAAAAAAGAAAAAAATGCATACATTTGCAACGCTTTTAAGACAAAGCTACGGGGTGCCATAGCTCAGTTGGTAGAGCAACGGACTGAAAATCCGTGTGTCCCTGGTTCAATTCCAGGTGGCACCACCCACAGAAAGAGGTTGATCAGCAATGACAACCTCTTTTTTTATTTTTG
>Ga0207419_1001464_pt1 | contig 17688 bp, 17 predicted proteins | sample ElkSloMetagenome_4_FD_184723 | JGI IMG/M metagenome (GOLD analysis project Ga0207419, IMG submission 184723) | Hot spring microbial communities from Elkhorn Slough, Monterey Bay, USA - MD2A (version 2) | ecosystem: Environmental > Aquatic > Marine > Intertidal zone > Estuary: Microbial mat ...
CGACCCGATCTTCTCGGGCCTGGCCGTGTCGCTGCTGTTCGGTCTGTTCGTCTCCACCCTGCTGACGCTGGTCGTCATCCCGGTGGTCTACTACGGCGTCATGCGTAAGCGGGTGGAGTGGATTCGCACGGCGACCGGGTGAGCCGGAACCGAGGCGGGGTGCCGGGACCGTGCCGGGACCGTACCAGCGCCAAGACCGCGAAGGACCGGGGTTTGAATCAATGCTTGACATCAATCGCATGCTCGTCCATCCTGGACAGTTCACCGCAATATGATCCGCGGGAATCACTAACTCTCCGGCCGTGTGTTGAGTACGGCCACTCGCGATAACAGGAGACTAACCTTGGCCAACTCCGCACAAGCTCGTAAGCGCGCCCGTCAGGCCGAGACGCATCGTCAGCGTAACGCCGCACAGCGCAGCACCTTTCGCACCGCCATCAAGAAGGTGATCAAAGCCATTGGTGCGGGCGACAAGGCCGCCGCAACCGACGCCTACAACGCCGCTGTTCCCATTATTGACCGTTCCGCGGGCAAGGGCCTGATGCACGCCAATAAGGCGGCTCGCCACAAGAGCCGGCTGAACGCCCACATCAAGGCCTTACCCTAAGCCGAGACGCCGTTCTTGGCCATCCCATGTTTGGCCATCCCATCGGCGGTTAGCCAACCGAGCTCAGCCAGCAATGCTAGGCAGTGTTGGGAAGTCCTGCTGCCCAAGCATCAATTGCGTCGTTGAGCGCAGATTGTTTGGATTATTGCCCGCCCCCGCCATTTGCCACCACTTTCCGCCGACAACCTTTTCGCCAATCTCCCCAGCCCGACCACAGGCGAGGTCTTTGAGCAACTGCTCCGCTGCCGCAATCTGCGCATTGAGCGTATTGTCAGCAGCCCAATGCCTGAGCCGACGCTTTACGATCAGCCTCAGGATGAATGGGTCTTACTGTTGCAGGGCAACGCATCCTTGGAACTGGCCGGTCATCGCATCGACCTTACCGCCGGCGACCACCTCTTCATCCCCGCCCGCAGTCCCCACCGGGTCGTCGCCACCTCCGGAGAGCCGCGCTGCCTCTGGCTCGCCGTGCACCTCGACCCTAATCCAGCGCCTTAGAGGCCTGTGGGGGAAATACCGCACATCCGCCTGGGGTGGAAATGCTGCGTGTCTTTGGCATCCTTTGCTTCCTTAAATCCTTCGTAGTCGCAACCTTGGCTCGCGTACATTGCCGCGGCAGTCAATAGGACAAATGCTCAGCGGGCTCCTACGCATGCCAAGCGAATCTCCATAACGGCTGTCTCCACGGAATCCTCCATGCCCCATCTCTTTATCGCCGTCACCGCCCATGGCTATGGCCACATCGCCCAAGTTGGCCCGATTGCCCATGCGCTCCGTCGGCGTATCCCGGGGTTGCGGCTGACGTTACAAGGCACTGTGTCGCGTGCATTCGTCGAGGCACGCATGCCGGCCGGTTGCCGATACGTCGAGCAGGCGGCGGACGTGGCACTGCCTATGGACGGCCCCCTGCACGCGCGCTGGCAGGACGGGCTTGAGATCTATACAGCGTTCGACGCCGAGCACGCGCATCACCTGGCACGCCAGCGGGCGCTGTTGCAACAGGACCCGCCCGATCTGTTGCTGGCGGACATCCCCTGGCTGCCGCTGACGGCGGCGCGCGAACTGGGCATACCCGCGGTCGCGCTCTGCTCACTGTCTTGGTACGACATCCTGATCGATAGCCCCGTCGGTCGCTTGTTACCCGCGGCGCTGGTGGACCACATGCGCTCGGCCTATGCTGGCGCTGATTTGTTCATCCGACCGGCGCCGTCGATGCCGATGGCCTGGCTACCCAATGGCCGGGATGTCGGTCCGATTGCCGAGCGGCGCCGGCGCGATCCGGTCGGGCTCCGCGAGCGGCTCGGCATCGACCCAGATCAACGACTGGTGTTGATGCAGTTCGGCGGTACCGGCCGGCTGCGTTTGGGAGACGAGCAGCCATTGCCCGCCAACCTGCATCTGCTGACGCCGGACGCCCCTGAGGATAACGCGCCGGCTGCGCTCCGAGCCCGCGTCACCGCCATCGGCGCCGGCCCGCAGGTGCTTGATGCGCTGGCCTCCTGCGACGCCCTGATCACCAAGCCCGGCTATGGCGCCTTTGCCGAGGCCGCCTGCAACGGCATCCCGGTACTCTATGTCCCACGTGGCGACTGGCCTGAGGAGCCGTATCTGGTGGATTGGCTGGCCGAGCGGGTGCCAAACCACGCCCTCAGCATCGAGGATTTTGCCGCGGGACGCATTGCCCGGCCTTTGCGGGAACTACTTGATTGCGCGCCGGTTGCTCCGGTACCCGCAACAGGCGTCGATGAGGTGGTGGAATTGCTGGTGAATTATTTGCGCCTTTGATCTGCTGTGGGCTGTCGCCGCGGGGGGCGTGTAAATGCAGGCGCTGTTGGTCGCGGCGGTCGCCCCGGGGCGGGGCTCCTAGCGTCGGTCGAGCGCGTCGCGCGCCACCCAGCAGCCGTGGAAACCCGGCGACACCGCATGTGGCAGCCTGGCGGTCGCCAGCGTTTCCAGGTTTGACGCTCGCAACACCAGCAGGTCCGTGCGCTGCTCGCCAGCGCGATAGACCAGAGTCAACAGCCAGCCTTCGCCGTCGCCCTGTTCACGAGTCGGGTCAGGCACCAGCAGCGGCTCGCCAACCAGGTCCAGGCCGAAATCGCGGCTGCGTAGCTCGCCGTTTGCTGTATCCAAGCGTTGGATCGAGGTGAAATAGGGCGCTTGGCGTTGCGGCGGGGCGCCGACGCTGTAGATGACGCACCGCGGCTCGCCCAGCGGTCCTGGGGCCGTGGTTGGCAACTCGGAAGCGACTGAGGCCCAAGGCGTCATGTCGCAGCGCCCGCTTTCGGGGTCGATCACCATACGTTCCATGCGTGCCATCGGGCAATGGCTGTCGTCGCTGAACAACGCCTCGAAACTGCCAAAGTCCGGATAACGAGCGTAACGCACGACATCCAGCACCAGCGCGCCATCGTCGCGATCGAATGCCTGCGCGACGTGGAAGACAAAGCCACCGCCGCAGTCGATCGGCCCCGGCCGTGCGCTGTTGCCGTTGCGTGGGATTAGCATCGCCTGCATCGGTCGCTCGTTGTCGAGCTGTAATGAGCCCACCGCTGTTGTCAGCCCGAGTGCGGCGCGCGTCAGGTCAAAGTCGGCATGCGGCAGCAAAAAGCAGAACCAGCGCCGAGTCACGGCAAAGTCATGGACAAAACTGAACCGCGGCAGCCGATGCGCCTGCCAAGGCGCCATGCGTCCGTTGCCATCGACGCGATAGATCAGTAAGCGATTCGGCCTTCCAGAGACCAGGCCAAAGTTAAACAGCTCGCCGCTGACGGCATCTAGGTGCGGGTGCGCCGAGAACGGCATCAGCGGCGACAGCCAGCGCGCTGGTGGTGCCGAGGGGTTGCGCAGTTGGCCGTCGAAGTCTTCGGTACCCAAGGTGGCGAGCGTCAGCGGATCGAGCCGGTGCGGTGGGCCACCTTCCCATAAGGCCAGCAAGCGCCCGCCGTGCCAGACAACATTGGTGTTTGCTGCATTCTTGAAGTTCAGCCGGAACAGATTTGCCGCGATCCCACCGGGTAGGTTGGTGCCGAAGGCGCGATAGCGCATGCGCCCGCTGCGCTCCTCGGCGATGAACTCGCGGGTGCGCACAAATCGGTTACTGTAGCGAATACCTTGAGCGCCGATGTCGAAGCGGGTGATGTGCCCGTCGCCGTCGAACGGATGGGCGTAGCGTCGATTGCCGCGCTCGAAGCGTCCGGGGCCGTTGCGGAACAGCACGCCATCAATCGCCGCCGGTAATTGGCCTTCGATCTCAAGTGGCCGATCCCTGTATTCATCGGTGACGGTACGTGATACTTCGCCAAGCACGCGCAGCATCTCTCCGCTGCAAATGTCCGGCTCTGGGCCTGGCTCTAGGGCTGGCTCCGCGGCGACGCCAGTGCCAGAACCTGTGCCCATGCCACTGTCGACGCCAGTGTCGATGTCGATGTCGATGCCCATGTCGATTGACCTAATCGGACTAGATGGCTGGGGTGCGCCAACTGCGTACAACTGAGTCTAGTGTTTTGTCGAGCGCCAGCATGCCTTCCGCGGCGCCGAGCGCCGAAGACCGGCCTTGCTCGATCACGCTGCCCGGCGGTACTCGGCGCTTGGCCCGGTTGAAGTAACGCACAGCCAAGCGCAACGGCACCGTGCTCTTGTCGGTCTGAGGCATGGCGTGGTTAGTCTTTTTTCAACAGGTCCGCGAGACCCTCAAACGGATTGTGTGTGGTGTTGTTCTTCTGCCTGCCGGTGGCCTTAGGCGCGTGGCCCGCGGCCAGCGCCGCCAGATGCTCTTCATATTTCTGATGCTCGTTGTCATGGCAGTACAGACAGAGCAGCTCCCAATTGCTGCCATCCGGCGGGTTGTTGTCGTGGTCCATATCCTTGTGATGCACCGTCAGCTCGCGCAGGTTGGCGTGGCTAAAGTCACGCCCGCAACGCCCGCAGACCCAGGGATACAGCTTGAGCGCCTGCTCGCGATAGCCGACCGCACGTTGGTCGCTGGCCTGGCGGGCCTCGGCGACGACACGATCGAGCTTGTTGGTATCGATGGTTTTGCCGGTCTTGGCATGACGCGGCGTGAGGCTGCTGGACATGACGATGTTCCCCGCGGGTTTATTCGGTGATGCGCGCTGCTACACCCGATTGTAGGGGCATTGCGCCAGCATCGCCATGTGTCGGCGACGCTCGCCGTCGATTTCGGTATGCTGTATCCAATCGCCGCGCTCCGAGCGCTCCTGCCAACCAGCCAAGAATCATGCAGGTCTTTTCCAATACCGGCGGCACAGCCGCCGACCAAACAGGCGCCCAACAAGCAGGCGCCCAAGTGTTGCAAAGCGCTTGGTCTCGTTGCATCGCGCAACCGGCGAGAGAGTTTGGCCCAAGCAAGCTCTCCGTGCTCTCCGGCAACCTGCCGCCGGGGCTGCGCGGCACCCTGTATCGCAACGGTCCGGCCCGGCTGGAGCGCGGAGGCATTCGGGTCGGCCATTGGTTCGATGGCGACGGCGCCGTGCTCGCCGAGCGCTACGACGGCCTCGCGCGCTTCGACCACGCCGCGGCCAGGCTGCCCGGAATGCACATGATGGCCGCAGACCGGGCGGAGCGCCTTGAATTGCTGCGTCATGGTCGGAGCTGGTTAGTTTTTTATTTCTGAATGGACCTGCTGAATTCCCTGTTTTTGTCCGCGCCCTGGGCGGTGCTGCGCGCCGGACTGCATTTCGCCTTCCTGCTGGTGCTAGTGTATCTGCTGAAACAGGTCTTCGACCTGCGTACCGTCACCGGTCTACGGCATCTGGCCAAGCCGCGGGCGGGGTTCAACCTTGCCGTGGTTGGTATCGGCGCGCTGTTTGTCGGTGCGCTGGCCTATCAGGCGACTTGGCAGCTGTCTGGCACTTCGCGGCAGCAGTTCGTCGCCTTTATGCAGTCCCATGACCGGCGTCAGTTCAACCCAGCGCATTGGATTGAGCGTGGTCGCATCCTCGATCATCGCGGGCGCGTATTGGCCGAGAGCCGCGAGGTTGCCAGCCCTTCTGCCAGTCCTTCAACCGGCCGCTCCCAGCTTGGTGACGCCAGGCGCATCAGCACCGAGGTGCAGCGTTATTATCCTCTCGGCCCAGGCTTTGCGCATGTGGTCGGCTATGCCCATCCGCGTTTCGGTACCTCCGGAATGGAGGCCGCCGGCAACGTCAGTCTCAACGGCGGCACGCCGGAAAACTGGCTCGAATGGGGTGAGCTCGGCCGCCAGTTGGTAACGAGAGACAAACGCGCCAAGGGCCGCGATCTGGTGCTGACGCTGGATGCCGACCTACAGGCGCTGGCCTATCAACGCCTGGGCGGACGCCCCGGCGCAATCGTGATGCTGGTGCCGGGAGACGGCGCCGTGCGTGTAATGACCAGCAGCCCGTCTTTCGATCCCAACCTGCTCGACGGCGACCTGTTTGGCGGTCATGATCCGGCCGCCCGACTGCTCAACCGCGCCACGGCTGGGCTTTACCCTCCGGGTTCCACCTTCAAGGTGGTACTGGCCGCGCAGTCACTCGATGCCGGACAACAACCGGTGCTGCAATGCCCAGCCGACGGTTTTACCACGTCCAAGCGCTACCCCAAGATTCGCGATCACGAATACTATTCGGCGCGCCGCTCGGGAAAGGTCTGGCGCGGCTTCGGGCGCATCGGCCTGGGCCGGGCCTTGGCCAAGTCGTCCAACGTCTATTTTGCCCAGCTCGGCGTGCAACAGGGGCACGACGCCTTTCATCGCACCTTGGACCGCTTTGCCTTTAACAGCCGCGTCGTGCTCACCGACGGCCTGTCCAGTCGGCAGTTGATGCGCACCGGCCCTGTGCCGCGTATCGCCCGCTCCGACCAATATGGGCTGGCGCAGGCGTCCATCGGTCAGGGCAAGGTGTTGACGACCCCGGCGCACATGGCCCTGATCACCGCGGCCATCGCCAATGGTGGCCTTGCCATGCGGCCCCGCCTCACCGCGGCCGAGCCAGCGGAAGGGCTGGCACGCTTCATGACAGCCAACACCGCCCGGCGGCTTGCGGCGATGATGCGCCGCGTGGTCACCGAGGGCACCGCCCGCGGGATTGATGTCCCGGAACTCGCCATCGCCGGCAAGACCGGCACCGCCCAGAACCCCATCGGCGAGGCGCATAGCTGGTTCATTGGTTTCGCGCCAGCAGGGCGCCCAAGGCTTGCAGTCGCGGTCATGGTAGAACACGCCGGCTACGGCTCCGCCGTCGCTGCCCCCATCGCCCAAGAACTCCTGCTGCTCGCACAAGAGCGCGGCCTGCTGCAATGAGCCCTGCTGCAATGAGCCCTATTGCAATGAGATAAGCCCAGCCCCTCCAAACACGCCTTTCACCATGCCCCCTAAGCCCGTCCGACCCGCAACCCTTAGCGACCGCTGGCAACTGCGCGCCCCTGAGCGGCAACTGCTATCTTGGGCCCTGGTGGCCATCGCCCTGGGCTTTCTGATGCTGCTCGGCGCCGGCCCCAAGGACGGCTACGCGGTGCGCTGGTTCGATCTGCTACCGCTGCTGACGCTGGCCGCCAGTTTCGGCGCCGCGCATCTCGTGTTGACCGCATTGGGCTTTCGCGGCGATCAACTGATACTCGCCGCGACCGCACTGCTGTGCGGCGTCGGTCTGCTCGCGCAATACCGCATGGGCGTGTTCATCGGTGATGCGGTCGACCCCATCACCTATCTCATTCTCCCCGGCGGTGTCGCGCTGATGACCGCCGCCGTCGCCATGGCGATGGACGGTCGCTACCGGGTTTTGGCGCCCGCCCTTTGGTTTTGGGCGCTGCTGTCGCTGGGGCTGATCGGGCTGCTGCTGACGACCGGTCAGCGCTTTCGTGGCGGTGTCTATGCGGCTGGCTTTATCACCCCGACCGAGCCGCTCAAGCTCACCGTGGTGTTGTTTGCGGCGGCCTTTGTCGACCGTCACGTCAAGGCGCTATCCAAATGGCCTGGCGCCATCCCCTACCCGCCCCCGCGAACGCTCTGGCCGCTGCTCGCCTTCTTCGGCATGTTGCTGGGGCTACTGTTGTGGCAGCGCGATCTGGGCATGATCGCCATCCTGAGCCTAGCGCTGCTGGCGCTGTTGCTGGCCGGTACCCGCCAGCCCGGTTACCTGATTTACAGCGCCTTGATCGCCGGCATCGGCGGCTATGTGCTGCTCGCGTTCTTCAGTCATAGTCAGCGCCGGATCGCCGCTTGGGCTGATCCATTTCAGGACCCCACCGGTGGCGGCTGGCAGATCCTGCAAGGGCTATCGGGCATGTACGCTGGGGGGCTCTGGGGCGAGGGCTTCGGTCAGGCCCGACCGCGTTATACGCCAATTGCCGAGTCGGACTTCATCTACGCGGTCATCGCCGAGGAACTCGGCTTCGCCGGCAGCATCTTGCTGGTGGGCTTCTTTTTGCTGCTGTTCGCACGCCTGTTCGGCATCGCTGCCCGCGCCCGCAGTTCCTTTGGCATGCTCACCGCCACCGGCATCGCCACGGTGTTCGCGACTCAGACCTTCCTGAACGTCGGTGGCGTGACCAAGTTCATCCCACTGACCGGTATCACGCTGCCCTTTATCAGCCACGGGGGCAGCAGCCTACTCACGGCCTTCTTGAGTCTGGGCCTGGTGTTGGCGATCTCGGACGGGGAACCGAAGCCGGTGAAAAAGAAGACCGCGGCCAGGACATCGGCAGGCGCACCAGCTCGACGGCGCAGAGCGCGACGGACCTCAAGCGCGGCGGCGCGCGGATGAACCGCGGGCGGTCAGGACGCTGGGTCATGCTCGGGCACCAATTGGCCATCGCGGATGACCAGTGAACGGTCGCTCAAGCGGGCGCGTTGTTCCGGGTCGTGACTGACCCAAAGCACCGCCGCGGCCATGCGCTCACGATAGTCCTTGACCACTGCCTCGACTCGGTCGCGATTCATCGGGTCCAGATTGGCCGTGGCCTCGTCCAACAGTAGCGCCTCGGGGCGAGCCGCGAGCAGCCTGGCCAGCGCCAGGCGCTGACGTTCACCCGTGGACAGGCGGCTCACCGTCCAGCCGAGGACATCGGCGGCGAAACCAAGCTGATGCAGTAGGCCCAGGAGATCGGTTTGCCCGGGGTCGTTTGGCTGCTTTGCATCTCCGGCGGCTGGCTGCGCTGGGAAATGCGCACCGACCGTCTCTTGCCACCATCCGGACTCCGCCGGCAATAGTCCTACCCTGCGGCGCCATTCCGGGGCACTTAGGCCGGAGCGTGCCAACTCGCCGATGAAGGCGTCGCCATCGTTCGGATCAAGGTCCGCGACCGCACGCAACAGCAGGCTCTTGCCAGCGCCGGACGGCCCGGACAGGAACAGCAGCCTGCCTCCGGCAATGGTCAGGTTTACCGGATCGAGCAGGCGCGGGCGCAGGCCCTCGAGTCTTAGCCTGGCCATCAGCGGCGGATGTATAGCATGTCGTGGACGCGGTGTCCGAGACGCCGTCCCCTGCGCTCGAACTTGGTCGGTGGTCGGCTGTCAGGCCGCGGCGCGTACTGACCGCGGCCCGCGCTGTTGCTGAAGGCTTCCGCCGCGTCGTCAAACAGGGCGAGCATCTGCTCGGCATAAGGCTCCCAATCGGTTGCCGCATGGAACAGGCCGCCGGGTGCCAGCACCCGCGCCAGCATGGCAACGAACTCGGGTTGCACGATGCGCCGTTTGTGATGACGCTTCTTGGGCCAGGGGTCGGGAAAGAACAGATGCACCGCGGACAGGCTGGCGGGTGCTAGGCCTTCTCGCAGCAGCGCGACGGCATCTTGGCGCATGACGCGCAGATTGGTAAGGCCTTGGCGTTCGATCTCCAGCAGCAGATGACCGACGCCGGGGCGGTGCACATCGAGCCCGAGAAAGTTGCGTTGCGGCTGTTCCGAGGCCGTCCAGGCCAGCGATTCGCCATTGCCGAAGCCAATCTCCAACACCACCGGGGCCGAGTTGCCGAACAGGCCGCGCAGGTCGAGCGTCTGGCCAGATTGCCAATGCACCCCCCAGCGCGGCCAAAGTTCGGCAAAGGCGCGCTCCTGGCCCGCGGTCAGTCGCCCCTCGCGCAGCACAAAGCTGCGGATGGGGCGATGATGGGGCGTGGTGATCGGTTCGCTCTGCGGAGCCATCTGGCCTCTGTTCTGCGCGGCGTGATTTGCTTCGCTGATGCCCCTGCCCGAGCCGTGATCGCGGCACCGATCTTGCCTTGTAGGAGCGGCGCCCTCGCCGCGACCGCCGCGACCGCCGCGACCGCCGCGGCGTCCCGGTCGCGGCGAAGGCGCCGCTCCTACGGCGCGTTAGAAGAAGGTGCCGTCGATGGGCGACGACGCCGACGCAAAGCGTTTGGCCGGCATGCGTCCGGCCAGGAATGCCTCGCGACCGGCCTCAATGCCCTTGCGCATCGCGCTGGCCATTAGCACCGGGTGTTTGGCCGCGGCGATAGCGGTGTTCATCAGCACGCCGTCGCAACCAAGCTCCATGGCCATGGCCGCGTGTGAGGCGGTGCCAACGCCGGCATCCACCAGGATGGGTACCGACGCGTTCTCGACAATGGTCAGGATGTTGAGCGGATTGCGGATGCCGAGCCCGGACCCAATCGGCGCGGCCAGCGGCATCACCGCGCAGCAGCCGATGTCTTCGAGTTGTTTGGCGATGATTGGATCATCGTTGGTATAGACCATGACGTCGAAGCCGTCGGCAACTAGGATCTTGGCGGCTTCAATGGTGGCCATCGTGTCCGGGAACAGCGTCTTTTGATCGCCGAGGACCTCCAGTTTCACCAGCTTGTGGCCATCGAGCAGTTCTCGGGCCAGCCGACAGGTGCGCACCGCGGTGTCGACATCGTAGCAGCCGGCCGTGTTGGGCAGGATGCTGTACTTGCTCGGCGGCAGCACATCCAAAATATTGGGCTCGTCGGCGTTTTGGCCGATATTGCTGCGGCGCACGGCGACGGTGACGATCTCGGCGCCGCTGGCCTCAATGGCGCGGGCGGTCTCGTCCATGTCGCTATACTTGCCGGTCCCGACCAGCAGTCGCGACCGAAAGGTTCGACCGGCCAGGGTAAAGCTGTCTGCACTGTCGGCATCCAGCGGGGTGGGCGTTGCGGACTGATTCTCTGCGGACATCGGCAGTGTTTACTCGGTTGCGGAAATGAAGCAAGGATAACCGATCTAGCGGACATGCCGCGTTGCGGTTTGCCGGACCTGCCGCGAAGGCGATGCAGGCCGCCGTCTCTTAACCGCCACCCACGGCGTGGATGATCTCGACCCGGTCCTCGGGCGCCAGGCGATGCCGTTCGAACTGGCTGCGCGGCACCAGCTCCGCGTTGACCTCGACGGCCAAGCGCTTGCCGACCAGCTCTAGGTGTTCGATCAGCCCGGCCATAGATAGGTTGTCCGGAATCTCGGCCAGCGAGCCGTTCAGGGTGATTTGCATCGGCATTCTCAGAACCTCGGTGTTGGTGTCAATAGAAAGTCTACAATAGCCTTCGCGGCCGCGACGGACGACGACAATGATAACGACGACAAGAGGGCGAAACATTGGCAGATTGGTCGGAAGATCTCATCCCGCTCGAGCGCGCGCGAACCCTCGATGGACTGTTTCATCAGCGGGTCGAGCGTTCGCCTGATCGCATCGCCTACCGGTGGTTCGCGCGCGCCGATGGTGCCTGGCATTCCATCACCTGGCGCGAGACGGCTCGACAGGTGGGGCGCTGGCGCGCTGCCCTACGGGCCGAGGGCCTGAGTCCCGGTGATCGGGTCGGGATCCTGCTGCGCAACTGCCCGGAATGGGGCATTGTCGATCAGGCCGCGCTGTCGCTGGGATTGGTCACGGTGCCGCTGTATACCGACGACCGCGCCGACAGTGCCGCCTTTATACTGCAAGATGCCGCGGTCAAACTACTGGTGATACAGGACGCAAACCGTTGGAATCGGCTCGCGGAGGCAATCGACGAGGGGCCCTGGCCGCGGCGAGCGGTGCTGATGGAGCGCGCTGACGCGGCACTGCGCGCCGCCGCCGCGGACCCGCGGGCGGAGGTTGCCGCCGACTGGCTGCCGGAGTCCGGCGACGACTGGGAGCAACGCCAAGCCAATCCGCGGGACCTGGCCACCATCGTCTACACGTCCGGCACCACGGGTCGACCCAAAGGCGTGATGCTGAGCCATCAGAACATCCTGAGCAACGTTCATGGCGCGCTCCAGTTGATGGATGTCTACCAGCAGGACGAGTTCTTGTCCTTCCTGCCGCTGTCGCACATGCTGGAGCGTACCGGCAGCTATTATCTGCCGATGATGGCCGGCGCGACGGTGGCCTATGCCCGCTCCGTGCCGCAGTTGGGCGAAGATCTGCAATCCATCCGCCCGACGCTGATGATTGCGGTGCCACGCGTATTCGAGCGCGTCTATCAACGAATCAATGATCAGTTGAGCCGCCGTCCGGCGCCCCTGCGCCGTCTGTTCGCGCTCGCGGTGAAGGTCGGCTGGATGGTCTTCGAGCGCAGCCAGGGGCGCCGCGGCTGGCATCCGTTGATGCTGTTGTGGCCATTGCTACGGCTAAAGGTCGCAAAGCCGGTCTTAGACAAACTCGGCGGTCGGTTGCGCGCCGCCGTCAGCGGTGGGGCGCCGCTGCCATTTGAGGTCGCGCAGGTCTTCATCGCGCTCGGCATGCCGCTGTTGCAGGGTTACGGACTCACCGAGACCAGCCCCGTCATCGCCTTCAACCCGCTCGAGGACAACCGCCCGAAGAGTGTCGGCATGCTGCTGCCCGGCGTGCAGGCACGCATTGGCCCGGACGATGAATTGCAGGTTAAGGGCCCCTGCAACATGCTCGGCTATTGGAATAATCAGGCGGCCACGGTCAAGATGCTCGCCACTGACGGCTGGCTCAGTACCGGCGACCAGGCCTGCATTGAAGGCCGGCATCTGTATATCACCGGGCGTATCAAGGACATCCTGGTGCTGTCCAACGGCGAGAACATACCGCCGGCAGACATGGAAATTGCCATCAGCCTCGACCCTCTGTTTGAGCAAGTGCTGGTCATCGGCGAGGGGCGTTCGTACCTAACCGCGCTGCTGGTCTTGAACACCGAGCTTTGGCCCAGCCTTGCGAGCGACTACGAGCTCGACCCCGATAGACCCGAGAGCCTGCGTGCTCCGCGCCTGCTGAAGGCGATGCAAAACCGCATCCGTGACGCACTTGCAGGCTTTCCGGGCTATGCCAAGGTCCGCCGTGTGTCGCTGACGCTGGAGCCCTGGTCGGTCGACAACGGCCTGATGACACCGACGATGAAGATTAAACGCAATCAGGTGGTGCAGCGCCACCAGGACGAAATTGCGGAGATGTACGATATGAATTCTTGAACAAGGCCGCTTTGCGCAACAGTCCTTCAGGAATGAGCTAGCTCCCGAGCTTTGTCAGTCGGAGTTCGATACGGCGGGATTCCGGATCATCCGCGATATCAGCATCCTTCGGCAGAGTTTGGCCGGCCGAATATGTGCGAACCGAGACTGTCGCTAGCTGTACACGGTCTGAGGGCTCCTGATCCGCAACGAATTGCTGCCAGGCCTCTTTGATCGCCAGTGCGCGCAGCAGGCCAAGGTCGTTGTTCGAGCCGGGCTTCATGGCTCGTAGCGCAAGACTCCCGTCAAGGTATCGCGGCATACGAGCATCGAGGTTGCCTTTTTGCTGGCCGGCAATCGGGACGCTGTCGGTGTGGCCGATGATCTCAAGCGTATCGACAGCCGTCCTTCCGTTGACGTTGCGGCCCTGAATCTGTTTCGCGATGCCTTGGAATTCTTGCAGTAATGCTGAAGCGCCGCCGATATCGGCGCTGCCGGATCGGAACAAGAGGTCGGAGCCTATGGTGATGATCGGCGGCTCGTCGTTCAGCGGCTCTGTCGCTGAGATGGCACCCAAAACTGCTCGAAGCTGTGCGGTGATCGCTAGCGTCTTCAACAGCCAGTCGCTGAGCATCGCGTTCTGTTCTCGCGCGACCGCGAGTTCCGCTTTTACCCGCTCTCGGTCTTGTTCAGCACGAATGAGCGCATCTTCCGCCTTAGTCAACTGTGCTTTGGCGTGAGCGAGTTCTTTTTCGAGCTGGTCTTTCTCCTCTCGGCACTGAACGAGCTGCGCCAGGCACCAATCATACCGCCGGCCCTTGGTTATGTCCTCATCTGGATTGACTGCAAAGACGAATAGCACGACGGCAACCATCGCGATGGCAACCACGAACAGGGTCATGAACAGGTCACTGACGCTCGGCCAGTAGGAGACCTGATGGCCTGCCTCGTCCTCTGAGATCATGCGTCGCTCACCCTGGCGCGTCTTAGGTTGTTAGTCACGTCGATGTCCGAACCAGCCTCGTGGCTTATCGACCTCGGCCACGGCGATCTGGGCAAGCCTTGCGTCGATCTCCGAGATGTTTGCGGCTAGTCGACCCTGCTGCTCGCTTGCGGCGTCGATCGCGAGCTTCAGTTCGTTCGCGGCCCGCATCATTTCACCGACGGTCTGAGCCTGTTCCTCATTCCAGCGGTTGCCATCGTCGAGCAGTTGGCCGATCTCGGCGAGCAACCCGGACCACGTCTCCCGCAGCGGCTCGACCCGTTTGCTTAGCTCCGAGAAGTCACGGACCAGAGTCGCGTTCTCACGCTGCGACTCCTCAAGCCTTTTTGTGGCGGCTTCGAGGACGCTGGGCACTCGGTCTACGCGTTGCTGGAACTCCTCCAGTCGGTCGCCGATCTCCGCAATCTTGCTGCCAGCAGCGCTGACAGCGTTCGCGGCCCCCCCGATCTGTTGGCCGAGTTCCGCAACCCTGGAAGTGGTGGCGTCGAGACCTTCACGCACCTGCGACATCGCGGTGATATTGGCTGAGTGGTCCTTGACCATGCGGCTCAAATCCTTTTGCATTCCGTCAAGTTTGTCTACGGTCTGATGGGTCTTGTCGATGGCCTTAACTGTCGCATCGTGCATCGGCGTCAAGCTCGAGAGGGCATCCGCTAACGCCTGGGCGAACGCAGTTTCCATTGCGGCGACGCGCTGATCCATGCGCGCCGCCTGCTGTTGCAGCGTGGTAGCAACAGACTGAGTCATCGTTTGCCCTGCCGCCTTGATCTCCGCAGACGTATCGATGCAACGCTTGTCAATGGACTGGACGCCATTGTTGACCGTCTTCACCACATCTGTCCGCAGGTCCGCATCCGCCTTCGCTACGCGGTCCGCGGCCCTTCGAATGGGCTCGGCCGCAGCATCAAGGGCTTGCACGGCATCTGCACCGGCTGCCTCAATCGCCGCCGCGGTCTTGTCAGCGATTATGCTGCTTGCTTTCTGGCAGCCCGCCTTGATCTGCTCCGGCAACTCGTCCGCAACCTTCAGTAACAGCTTGTGCGAGTTCATTAGATGCTTGGACATCACAGCACCGGCCATCTGCATTTCCGCAGCGGCAGTCTTTACTTCTTGACCCACCGAGTGCATTTGCGCAAATTGCCTGACGACTGGCGACTGCTGCCCCAAGTGCTGATCCAAGGCTGAGATGAGCTTGTCGAGCTTGGGGCCGAGATCCGCCGCAGCATCGGCGAATTGCTGAGAAGCCGCCCGCAGCGGAGGCGCATCGTTGCCGAAACCCGTTGCCGCCCCAGTGAGCTTGGCAACAAATCCGTCCAAGTTTCTTTGACTGGCCAGCATCTGGGTTGTCAGGTCGCCAAGTTGGGCACGGACCTGGTCCAGTTCGCGACTCACTGACGGCGGCGGAAAGCGTGGGAAGATGTCTTCCATATCCAGTTGGTCGAGTTCGCCGGCCAGTTCACCTCGCCGATGTGCATAGAAACCGCGTGTGACGGCGACAAAGACGGTTAGGACCAGCGCAACCAGACTCGGCAGAAAGGCCCGGCTGAGGCTTTGGATCATCTTCGTTGCTTGATCGGCGTTCTCGGCCCCCTGGGTGATTCCGGCGGGGCTTGCCTGAAGGTTAAAGCCTTCGAGCACTGGTTTGATGGCCGCTAAGGTCCCGGCGATGCCGCACACCAGGAGCAGTGCCGTGACTCCACCCGACAGTCTGGCCCAAATGCGACGGGCCTCGCGTCGGGCCGAGACCTCGTGCAGTTCATGCAGCGATACCGCACGCCCGGACTTGCTCGCATCGCTCGCCGCGCGCAGATGATCGCCGAAGTGAGAATCGGAAATCTCTGCTCCGCGATCATTGATCCAACTGCGATAATCGAAGCCTGCATCCACTGGCATCGGCAAGTCACGCAGTGCGGCTTGACCTCGGCGCAACACCGCGCGTTCTCTGCCAATCTCGTATGCCGCGCGACCCGCGGCAAAGAGACCGACCATGCCAATCAAACCGACAATGATCGCAATGACGATCGGTGCACTGCCGTCCATTTGGTCCTGCTCTTGGGGTTAGTTTTCGGGCTTGACGACCCAGACCTCGGCGCGCCGATTGCGCATGCGACCGGGCTCGGTTTCATTGGTGTCTATAGGTAACTGTTGCCCGAGCCCGGCAGCAGCGGCATCGATCCCGAAGGGCTTGAGTTCCGCCGCAATAAATTCCGCGCGCTTGATGGAGAGGCCGTGATTGTGTTCAGCGCTGCCGCTGCTGTCGGTGAAGCCCAGGATCACAACCTTGCCGTTCGGAAAGTCCCTGGCCAGCGAACGCGGCAACCGGCCGAGATCGGCCTGCGCCTTGATGTCCAGGCGATGCTCATCAACGCGGAAGCGAAGGTTTGTCGAGTAGCGGCTTGCACCGGCGATGGATTGTAGGTTCAGCGCCTGCGCAAGGACGGCCAGGATGGTCGGGTCGACCTGCTCCTGACGATGGCGCAGTCGAAGATCGACGAAACCGGCCTCGGCGATGCGATCTTGTCCGGGGTCTGATGTCAAATAGTCGAGGAACTTTCGTGCCGCTGGGGCTTGCGGAGCTACGGCACCGATGATGCGATAGGCGAGCGCGTAGTCCTCAGTAGCGATGGTAAAGGGGCTTGCTGCCAAGGCGCGCGCATCCGCCGCGGGTTGCAAAGGCAGGAAACGGGCGGCCAATCCCGGCTTGCATTGGTGATACAGCGCCAATGCGCGTGCGTCATTGTTGGCGACCAGCGCATGCGGCGGATCGGCGACTTCGCGCAGCGTCAGGGCCTTGCCCACGCGGCGTTGCAGCGATTCGACTTGGTCGGAACTAGCCAACCAGGGCTGAGCAGCAAGGCTAGCGAGATCGACGGGGATCGCCGACGCATCGGGATGGGCCAACAATGCCACCGCGTCTAGCGCAACGACCTCCGAAAAGGCCCGCGAGTCTAGTTCCTCGCTAACTTCGCCATTTGGGAAGCGGGCTTTGAGGAGTGGCAAGACCAGGGAGCGGGCCAGTTCCGGAGTCGTCGCGATGGCCAACCGAGCGGATTCAGCAGGAAACGGCGGTGCAGGCTTAGCTTCGTTCTCGGCGACTGCTGCCCGGCTCGCTTCCAACGAAGCGCGGATGTCCGCGACTCCTTGCGGCGGAGCCGTGGTTGGTGATGCTGGCCGCGCCAGTCGACGCGCACGGTCCATGCCATCCCGCAACTCTGCGATCAGGTCTTCAAACGCCATTTCGGCCGCACCTTCATCGGTCGGAGCAAGGTTTCGGGCGTTCTCCGCCCGCTCCTCGATAGCTTTGTAATCCCGCACCAATTGACCCGCGCTGGCAGTCGATACCTGCAAGAACCTGACCCAAGCGTCCGTGCAAACCAAACATCTTGGGGTAGTCCGGATTGGCGATGACCGCGTCCAGCGTCGCACCAAGCCGTACAGCATGTTGCCCGTCCGCGTCTTCGCGGATCAGGAACACGCCGTGCTCATCCACCTGCACAACGTCGATCTTGTCTTGCTGGCCGAGCCAAAGTTCGGCCTCGTAGCTTGGGCGCATCGCTTGATCGTCAGGCAGGAATAGATCGGGACGGAGGTTCTGCTCGCCTTCCGGATCGATATTGCAGAAGTAAGTCGTCTCCGGGTTCTGCGCGCCCATGGTTGTATCCTGATACCTGTCGCCAAGCGACTTAACAACAGTCGCAAAGCGCGCGGCGAGCCAATAGTCTACGGTCAGCAGCCGGATCTG
>Ga0207419_1001465_pt1 | contig 17682 bp, 13 predicted proteins | sample ElkSloMetagenome_4_FD_184723 | JGI IMG/M metagenome (GOLD analysis project Ga0207419, IMG submission 184723) | Hot spring microbial communities from Elkhorn Slough, Monterey Bay, USA - MD2A (version 2) | ecosystem: Environmental > Aquatic > Marine > Intertidal zone > Estuary: Microbial mat ...
AAAACTATCGCCACCGAGCATGCGCGCAACCTCCCTCACCACGGCCTGACCTTCAAGGTGGCTAATGCGGGTTTCGGTTTTGTTCTTTTCCTGGACTTTACTGACCAGCAAGTGGTGGTGCCCCTGGCCCGCAACCTGGGCCTGGTGGGTCACACAGAGGATCTGGGTCTGCTCACTGAGACCGCGCAGCAATTCGCCAACAATGCGGGCGACGCCGCCGCCGATGCCGACATCGACTTCGTCAAAGACGAGGCTGGGCACCTGCGAGGTCCGGGCTGTAATCACCTGAATTGCCAGACTGATACGCGAAAGTTCGCCACCAGATGCGATCTTGCCCAATGGCTGTGACGGCTGACCGGGATTGGTGCTTACCATGAATTCAATTTGCTCCTGGCCACCCGAGAGTGGAACCTCGCTGGCAATCGGCTGCAGGCTGACCTCCAGCCGGGCATGGGGCATGCTGAGCGCTTCGAGCTGAGCGTTGACGGCGCTGGCCAGCCTGGCGGCGCCGCGGCGCCGCTGCTGACTCTGTTGACGAGCCAATTTGTTGTATTGCTCGCGCAACAGCTCGTCGTTGCTTCGCAGTTGCTCGAGTTCTGCGTCCGAATTCTCGACTTTGTCCAAGCGGGCGCTCAGCTCGGTCATGAGCTCTGGCAGTTCTTCTGCCTTGACTCGATGCTTGCGGGCCAGATCGTGCAGAGTGCCCAGGCGGGCATTGACTTCCTCCAGCCGCCCGGGGTCGGCTTGAAATCCCGCATTGAAAGCGCGCAGTTCCCCTGTCGCTTCCTCGACCTGGATAGCCGCGGAATCGAGCAATTCCAAGGCGCCGGTTAGTCTCGGTGGTAGTCCCGAAAGAGCTGTGAGTCCAGTTGACGCCCTGTGCAGCATGGAGGCGACATTGCCCGCTTCCGCCTCGCTCAGCAGGTCCAGGGCGGCCTGGCTCGTTGCCAGCACGACGTCCGCCTGATCCAGGGTCTTAAACTCAGCTTCCAGGCGCGCCACTTCGTCCTCGCCAATGCCCAGTTCCTCGAGCTCGTTGAGTTGATAGCGCAGTAGCTGTGACTCGGCAGAGTTTTCTTCTGACTGTGAGCTGAGATCGAGAAGTTCCTGATGATTCTGCTGCCACTGGCGCCACGTCGTCTGAAGGTTTTTGCGCAGGTTGGCAGCAACGGCAAATTCGTCCAGAAGCCGCTGGTGGGTTCGCCGCCGCAACAGGGACTGGTGCTCGTGCTGGCCGTGGATGTCCAACAGCATCTCGCCCAGGGTCTTGAGGTTGGCGAGGGTAACGGCGTTGTCGTTGATGTAAGCTCGGGAGCGGCCGTCGCTATTGATAACCCGGCGTAGCAGGCAGCTTTCCTCATCCTCTTCAGCCAGCAAATCTTGCAGTTGCAGCCAGTCGCGGGCAGCCCGCAAGTGCTCGAGGCCGAACAGAGCGGTGATGTCCGCCTTACTGGCTCCTGGGCGGATTACCGTCTTGTCAGCCCGATCCCCGAGAGCCAGCCCCAGAGCTCCGAGTATGATTGACTTGCCAGCCCCGGTTTCGCCCGTAATCGCAGTCATGCCAGCCTCGAACTCGATAGTCAGGTCGGCGGCGGTGGCGTAATTGCGGATAGCGAGATTCAGCAGCATCGTAAGCAGTATAGTCGGTCAGCAATGCGGTATACATTACCCGCGCAGGCGAAAAGCCGGTTCGCGACTCGATTCCGGCGCTTGAAAACAGGCGCATTGGCCCCATATCGGCGAGCATTGAGTAAGCGTAGATAGCGCCGTTTTAACGGCCTGGTATGAATTAACTGCACGGTCCGCTTCGGGACCGTGCCCATAGCTGGGGGAAGTGATGACCAACGGCAACGAGCAACGGGAAGAGGAAACGACCCGGGAACAGACCGCAGACCAGCCTGAGGCTGCTGAGGGAGATCCTGAGTCAGGGGCTGCACAGCAGTCGGACACTGAGGATTCGGCTAACCTGGAGCTTGAGGAATTAAGCCTGGATCAGGCGCTCACGCGGCTTCAGGCAGCCGAGGAGTCATCAGTAAATGCCAGGGATGACCTGCTGCGAGTCCAGGCAGAGATGCAGAATCTGCGCCGGCGCACGGAGCAGGATGTTGAAAAGGCGCATAAGTTTGCGCTGGAACGCTTCGCCTCGGAGCTACTGACTGTAGCCGACAACCTGGAGCGGGCGCTCGCTGCTGGCAGTGAGAGTGAGAGCGAGGAAGTCAAAGCCATTCACGAGGGCGTTCAGCTGACTCACAAGAGCATGCTTGAAGCCTTTCGCAAGTTTAGTCTGGAACCGGTGAATCCCCACGGCGAACCCTTTGACCCGCAGTTGCACCAGGCAATGTCGATTCAGGAGAACGGCGATGTCGAGCCGGATACCGTGATTTCTGTCATGCAAAAGGGCTACACGCTGCACGGCAGGGTCCTCAGACCGGCCATGGTGATTGTCGCCAAGGCGCCGGCTTAAGGTGATCGGAGCAGCAGCCGGCAGGGCCTGAACAGGCCACTTTACCCGGGGCTCGCAAAACCGGGTTTTTCACCCCGCACATCTTGAAATACGCCGGTGCGGGCCAATATACACAGCATTGACTGCGGTCGACCAAGAAAGGTTGATCGGCACAAAGATCGGAAAGCGGAGAATTTCAAATGGCAAAAATCATCGGTATTGACCTGGGCACCACCAACTCCTGCGTCGCCGTTATGGACGGTGGCAAGCCTAAAGTCATCGAGAACGCAGAGGGTGATCGCACTACTCCCTCCGTCATCGCCTACACTAAAGATGGCGAGACCCTGGTTGGGCAACCGGCCAAGCGGCAGTCCGTCACCAACCCGGACAACACCCTTTTTGCCATCAAGCGACTGATCGGGCGCCAGTTCGACGACGAGATCGTGCAGAAGGACATCAAGATGGTGCCCTACAAGATCATCAAGGCGGACAACGGAGACGCCTGGGTCGACGTGAACGACAAGAAAATGTCGCCGCCACAGATTTCAGCGCAAATTTTGAAGAAAATGAAGAAGACCGCTGAGGATTTCCTGGGGGAGGAAGTCAAGGAAGCAGTTGTCACCGTTCCGGCCTATTTCAACGATTCACAGCGTCAGGCCACCAAAGACGCCGGCAAGATCGCCGGCCTGGAAGTCAAGCGCATAATCAACGAGCCAACGGCCGCAGCGCTGGCTTACGGCATGGACAAGAAGAGCGGTGACCGCACGGTTGCAGTTTATGACCTGGGCGGTGGTACCTTTGACATCTCAATCATTGAGATTGCCGACACCGATGGCGAGCACACCTTCGAGGTACTCTCCACCAACGGTGATACTTTTCTCGGCGGTGAAGACTTCGATCTGCGCCTTATCGATTACCTGGCGGACGAATTCAAGAAAGAATCCGGCATGGACCTGCACAAGGATCCTCTAGCCCTTCAGCGTCTAAAAGAGGCCGCTGAAAAGGCCAAGATTGAGCTGTCCTCATCGCAGCAGACTGAGATCAATCTGCCTTACATCACCGCCGATTCCAGTGGGCCCAAGCACATGGTGCAGAAGCTGACCCGGGCCAAGTTCGAATCCCTGGTGGAGGAGCTGGTCGAGCGCACCTTGGGGCCCGTTCGCACCGCCATTGCGGATGCCGATCTCGACGTATCTGCCATTAATGACGTAATTCTGGTCGGCGGACAGACCCGCATGCCGCTGGTGCAGAAGAAAGTCGCCGAATTCTTCGGTCAGGATCCGCGCCGGGATGTGAATCCTGACGAAGCCGTTGCAGTTGGCGCTGCTATTCAAGCCGCCGTGCTTTCGGGTGATGTCAATGACGTCCTGTTGCTGGACGTGACGCCTCTGACCCTGGGTATCGAAACTCTGGGGGGCGTTGCGAGTCCGTTGATCGAGAAAAACACGACTATCCCGACCAAGAAAACTCAGGTTTTCTCCACCGCTGAAGATAATCAGACCGCGGTTACAATCCACGTCGTGCAGGGCGAGCGCAAGCAAGCGGCGCAGAACAAGTCACTGGGCCGATTTGACCTCAGTGATATTCCTCCGGCCCCGCGCGGCATGCCGCAGGTCGAGGTGGCGTTCGACCTTGACGCTAACGGTATTCTCAACGTGTCGGCGAAGGACAAGGCTACCGGCAAAGAACAGTCTATCGTGATCAAGGCATCGAGCGGCCTGACTGATGAAGAAATTGAAACCATGGTCAAGGACGCTGAAGCGCACTCGGCCGACGACAAGAAGTTCGAGGAACTGATTACCGCCCGCAATCAGGCCGACGGCCTGGTACATGCCACCAAAAAGACCCTCGAGGAATCAGGTGATAAGGCCAGCGAGGAAGAGAAGGAAGCAATCAACAAGGCGATCGAAGAGCTGGAAGAGGCGCTAAAAGGGGACGACCTGGCGGCGATCGAGGCCAAGACCAAGACCCTATCGGAGGCCTCTGCCAATCTGGCGCAGAAGATGTATGCCGACCAGGCTCAGGCTGCTGGCGCCGACGGCGCTGCGCAGCCCGGTGACAATGAGCAGGCTGCCGGCGGCGCCAATGACGACGCCGTCGATGCTGAATTCGAAGAGGTTAAGGAAGAGGACAAGTAATCAGCACTGGCGCGACCCGCTAGTGCGACTTGAAACAACCAACTTAGGAGTGCCTGCATTAATCAGAGCATCCTTAGGCTAACAAAAGACTAACAAAGTCGATGCGATGACCTGGGGACCTTCTGAACCAGCCCAACGCCCTTATATCTCCGGGGCACTGGCGCAGTTTAGAGGGTTCCTAGGTTTTTATTATTCCAAAAGTCTGAAAACGGAACCAGCAGCAAGCTGATGTCGAAAAGAGATTACTACGAAGTTCTTAGTATAGACCGCGATGCCTCTGAGGCCGATATCAAAAAGGCCTATCGACGCGTGGCTATGAAAAACCACCCCGATCGTAATCCTAACAACAAGGATGCTGAGGACACCTTCAAGGAGGCCAACGAAGCCTTCGAGGTACTCTCGGATCGGCAAAAGCGCAGCCGCTATGATCAGTTCGGTCACGCCGGCGTCGAGGGTCAGACCAGCGGCGGGCAAGCAGATTTCAGCGATATCTTCAGTGACATTTTTGGAGACATTTTCGGCGGCGGTCGCGGCGGGCGCAGCCATGTGCGCCAAGGCGCGGACCTGCGTTATAACTTGGAGCTGAATCTTGAGGATGCGGTTCAGGGCACAACCGCCAAGGTCCGTATTCCTACCACTGTGGCCTGCAAAAATTGCGATGGCACTGGCGCCAAACCGGGCACTTCTACTGTCGATTGCAGTACCTGTGGCGGTCATGGGCAGGTCCGGATGCAGCAGGGTTTCTTTTCGGTTCAGCAGACTTGCCCTCGCTGCCAGGGCGCTGGCAAACAGATCAAGGACCCCTGCCATCAATGCCATGGGCGCGGTGCAGTGGAAGAGACCAAGACCCTGTCAGTGAAAGTTCCCGCCGGTGTCGATACAGGAGATAGAATCCGCCTCAGTGGCGAGGGGCAGGCGGGGATGCACGGCGGCCCCGCCGGCGACCTCTATGTCGAGGTCAACATCAGGCCGCACGAGCTGTTTCAACGCGATGGTCGCAATCTTTACTGCGAAATCCCGATCAGTTTCACTGACGCCGCACTGGGCGGAGAGCTTGAGGTGCCGACACTGGGCGGCAAGGTCAAGCTGAAGATTCCCGCTGAGACTCAGAGCGGCAAACTTTTTCGTCTGCGCGGCAAGGGCGTCAAACCGATTCGAGGTAGCGCAATCGGAGATTTACTCTGCCGCGTGGTTGTAGAGACGCCGGTAAAACTCACCCGCAGACAGAAAGAGCTGCTGGAAGAGTTCGCCTCAATTCATGCCGACGAGGGCCATCGCCAGTCGCCAAAGAAATCGTCCTGGTTCGATGGTGTCAAGAAATTTGTGGAAGGGCTCGGCGTTTGATTCAGGTCGCGACTATCGAGCCCATTACCTCTTCCCTAAGCTCTTCGTGTTCAGCAGCAGGCAAGCGCGGCCCATACTGAGTGACTAACCGCGATGATGCTAGGCTTGCCAATTTGCCTGCAGTTGCAAAATCCCGATCCTGGGTGACGGCGTAGAGAAAGGCCCCCGCGAACAGATCTCCGGCACCGTTGGTGTCAATCGCCTTGACCGGGTTGCCGTCTATGGGAATGTATTCGCGACCGTCGAAGGCCAGGGCGCCTTCCGGCCCCCGCGTGACTACGAACTGACGCGCAATGCCCTCCAGGGCCAGGCAGGCCTTGTCGATATCCTGTTCACCGGACCAGAGCTGGGCTTCTTTCATATTGCAGAAGAGCAGGTCGACTCCACCCTCCAGGACGTCGTTAATATCGTCTTTGAAATATTCCAGCATGGCAGGGTCGGAAAACGTCATCGCGACCTTGATGCCATGTTCACGAGCGAACTTCTTCAGTGCCAGTATCGCTGCTTTCGCTGGTGGTGAAGTGACCAGGTAGCCTTCGATATAAATGTACTCGGAGTCCTGGGCGGCGTCGAAATCCATCTCGGCCAGGGAGATGTCTGCAGAGACGCCGAGATACGTCATCATAGTGCGCTCTGCATCGGGAGTTACCATGACCAGGCAGCGACCGGAGGTCCCGGATTCCCGCTGACTGACATTGGTGTCGATATTGTGATGCCCCAGCTGATCGAGGAAGTAATCCCCGGTGTCGTCGTTGGCGACCTTGCAGGCATAGTAAGCCTCGCCACCAAAATTGCTGAGCGCATACATGGTGTTGCCCGCCGAGCCGCCTCCAGACTGACCGCGAACCCCATAGCGACTGGTCAGAGTCTTCAACAGTTGATCCTGCTGCTCATGCTCGACCAGGGTCATGATGCCCTTCTCTATGTTCTGTTCCGCAAAGAATTCGTCTTCAACTTCGAATTCCTTGTCGACAAGGGCATTGCCGACGCCATATACATGATACTTGGGCATTGTTTTTCCTGAGCCGTGAATTATAAAGTTAATATATCAAATCAAGACGCTAGAGTCTGGAACGCCCGTTCTGCCGCGGCAAGAGTCGTGTTGATTTCCTCTTCAGTATGCGCGGCGGAGATGAATCCCGCCTCAAAGGCAGAGGGGGCCAGGTAAACTCCATTATCCAGCATGGCGTGGAAAAACCTGCGAAAGTGCTCCATGTTACAGGCGGTAACCTGATCAAAGTGACCCACTTTTTCCTCCGTGCTGAAGAAAATGCCGAACATGCCACCCATCTGGTTACTGGTGAAGGGAACGCCGGCTGCCACCGCACGCTCGCTCATGCCCGACAGCAAGTTCTTGGCCTTCCGGTCCAGCTCGTCATGGAAGCCGGGTGCACTGATGGCCTCCAGAGTAGCCAGGCCGGCAGCCACGGCCAAGGGGCTGCCGGAGAGTGTGCCGGCCTGATAAACGGGACCATTGGGTGCTATGCAGTCCATGATCTCTCTGCGACCGCCGAAGGCACCAATAGGGAGTCCCCCTCCGATAACTTTTCCCAGCGTTGTTAGATCCGGTTTGATGCCATGAACTGCCTGGGCTCCGCCCAGGGCGACCCGGAAGCCCGTCATGACCTCGTCGAATATGAGCAAACTGTCGTGCCGGTCACAGACTTCCCGCAGCGCCTGCAGGAAGCCTGGCGCCGGAGGTACGAAGTTCATGTTGCCCGCAATGGGCTCGACGATAATGCAGGCGACCTCATCGCCGTGCTCATTGAAGAATTTTTCCAGTGCATCGGTGTCGTTAAAAGGAAGTACATGAGTCAACTTCGTATAGGCCTTGGGCACGCCGAGGGAATCCGGTTCACCGAGAGTGAGCGCTCCCGAGCCTGCCTTCACCAGCAATCCATCGACGTGGCCGTGATAGCAGCCCTCAAATTTGACCACCTTGTCGCGCCGAGTGAATCCCCGGGCCAGACGAATCGCACTCATGGTGGCTTCGGTTCCGGAGGTCACCAGTCGAACCTGTTCGATCGAGGGCACAAGTTCGCATATTTTCTGTGCAATTTTCACCTCTCCCTCGGTGGAGGCGCCGTAGCCGAGCCCCTGATCCAACTGATCTTTCAATGCGGCGATTACCTGCGGATGGCGGTGACCGAGGATCATAGGTCCGAAGGCGCCGACATAATCCACATAGCGGTTGCCGTCAGCGTCCACCACCCAGGCTCCTTCCGCGGACCGGATAAACAGAGGATCGCCGCCGACGCTCTTGAAGGCCCTAACCGGAGAATTGACGCCTCCGGGAATATATTGAAGTGCCAGGTCGTACAAATTATGGGAGTTTTCGTGATTCATGAGATTCCTTAGCTTGCTACGGAGTATTCTATTGAGGCTGATTCTGTATTGACTGATCCGCTGTGAATAAGCGCTTGAGTTTGCTGGCCGTGGCGGCGACATCCCTGGCTGCAAACAGTCCCTCGCTCACTGCCAGCATGTCGGCGCCTGCGGCAATTAGAGAAGCGCCATTTTCCGTGTTGATCCCGCCGATGGCAACTATGGGCAGAGACAGCAGGCGACTGGCAATTGCCAAAATCTCGGGGGATGCCGCTGTTGCTTCCGGCTTGGTGCTTGAGGGGAAGAATCGACCAAAAGCCACATAATCTGCGCCCCCTTCTTTTGCCTGCCGGGCCAGATCAAGGGACTGATGGCAAGTGATACCGATGATGGCTTCCGGGCCGAGTCGGTTACGGGCGGCAGTTAAGGTTAGGTCCTGCTGGCCGAGGTGGACCCCGTCGGCCTTGATGCGCGCGCACAATTCGACGTCGTCGTTAAGCAGCAGTGGGGTGCCATGTCGGCGACACAGAGCCAGCAGTTCCAGGGCCTGGGCCTCACGGACGCCCTCGCGGTCAGTCTTGTTGCGATATTGCAGCAGACATAATCCTGCCGTCAGGGCGGCCTCAACCGCCTCCAGGCCCTGCTCGGCACCGGTGATGCCATACAGACCCTTCAGCGTTGACGCCATTGCGGGCCGGATGCTCAGGATTTGCGCTCGTGCCAGTAGCCGCGATCCGGCAGATGCTGGCCAAAGCCGAGCCTGAAGCCGCCGTTCAGCGCTTCCCAGGTAAAGCGCTGCGCTTGCTCCACGGCATCGCGCAGGGGTACCCGGTGCGCCAGATACCCACTGATGGCGGCCGAGAGGGTGCAGCCGGAACCATGGTAGGAGCAGGGTAGTCGCGGCCAATTGAACTGTGAGTCCTGCTGATGGCGGCCGTAGAAACGGTTTATCACCGATTCGCTCTGGGCGTGAGTCCCCGTTATCAATACATTCTCGCAGCCGAAATCCATGAGTTCGTTGGCGCAGGCATCCAAATTGTCGGCCGCGGGAGCCAGTTCCCGCGCCTCGTCGGTATTGGGTGTTATCAGGGTGGTGAGCGGGACCAGCAGGTCGAGCAGGGCCCGGCGCACTTCTTTTCCGGAAAAATTATAGCCGCCCCCGGCGCTGGCCACCGGGTCGAGTACGACGGGTATGGAACTGTAGTCTGTTAGCAGCGTGTGAATGACTTCGATTGTCTCGACACTACCCAACAGGCCCAGTTTGATTGCCTGCACCGGCATGTCTTCAAGCACCGCCCGCGCCTGCTGAATCAACATGGTGGCATCAGTGCTGACCATGGCCATGGCGTTGACGGTGTTCTGGGTGGTGAGAGCAGTGACGATGGGAGCGCAGTGACAGCCCACACTGAACAGGGTTTCGATATCTGCCTGTATGCCGGCGCCGCCACTGGGGTCCAGGCCGGAAAAGCACATGACGACGGGTTTCTGCGTGTTGGCGGCTGCTTCCATGGGAACACCGGCAGGTTCAGGAAAGACTGGGTTTGACGACGATGAGTATCACAATTGCTACCAGGGCCAATACCGGTAGTTCATTAAAGATTCGGTAAAACTTGTGTGAATGTTGGTTGCGATCGTCGCGGAATGCCCGCAGATACCACCAGCACATGACATGATAGATCAGCAGCAGAACAACAAGCATCAGCTTGGCGTGCATCCACCACCAGGACATGAAAAAAGACCAGTTTCCCAGCAATAACCAGGCACCCAGCGCAACAGTGAGGACCGCCGAGGGCGTGGTAATGCCCCAGAAAAGCTTCCGTTCCATGACGACGAAACGATCTTTGCTGATCTGGTCCGCACTCATGCTGTGGTAGACGAACAGGCGCGGGAGATAGAACAGGCCGCTGAACCAGGTCACGATGGCGATAAGGTGGAAGGCTTTAATCCATAGCATAGGCGTCACATTGTAAGCGATAGTAGTGGTCTTGCAGAAGCTTGTTGCGCATCTGGAGGCTGCCGCAGTTCAGGGACCCGTGGCTGATCGGTGGACCCCTGGCTAAGCTATTGATTTCGCTGGGACTAAGTAGGGCATTCGCTTGCATTCACAGGGTGGCCCTGTAACATAGCGGCCCCTGGCCCAGGCGGGCCGGGTTCTCTCTCAAGGCGGGAAAGGCAGGGGGTGGCGTTGATCAAGGTTGGCATCATTGGCGGTACGGGTTACACCGGCGTCGAACTCATGCGCCTGTTGTCTGCCCATGAGCAGGCCGAGCTGTTGGTGGTGACGTCGAGAGAGTTAGCCGGAACTCCAGTCGCCCAACATTTTCCCAATCTCCGCGGTCATGTGAATCTCAGCTTCAGTCCCGCGCAGAGCAGCCTGCTCGGCGAATGTGACGTGGTTTTCTTCGCCACTCCCCATGCTGTCGCCATGCAGTCCACGCCACAGTTGCTGCAGGCCGGAGTGAAGGTTATCGACCTGTCCGCCGACTTTCGGCTCAGCGATGCGCGAACCTGGGAAAAATGGTATGGCGTGGAACATGCCTGCCCGGAACTGCTCGAGCACGCAGTCTACGGGCTGCCCGAGGTCAACCGGCTAAAAATCACCGGGGCAAACCTTATCGCCGTGCCGGGGTGCTATCCAACTGCCGTCCAGCTCGGCTTTCTGCCGCTGATCGAGAATGATCTGGTGGACACGCAGCGTCTGATCGCCGATGCCAAGTCTGGTGTGAGTGGAGCCGGGCGCAAGGCCGCGGTGGACTATCTTCTTTGTGAAACCAGTGAATCCATCAGAGCCTACGGTGTAAGCGGGCACCGCCATCATCCGGAAATCTGCCAGGGACTTGCGGCAGCTGCCGGAGGGCCGGTGGGACTGACCTTCATTCCCCATCTGACGCCAATGATCCGGGGGATACTCGCCACCCTTTACGCACCGGTAAAGCCCGGCGTGATGGTCACCAGTGAAAACCTGCAGGCTGCCTTCGCGAGCCGCTACGCCAGGGAGCCCTTCGTCGATGTGCTGCCTGCAGGAGAACTGCCTGCGACAGGCAGCGTCAGAGGCTCAAATCAGTGCCGGATCGCTGTGAGCTATCAGCAGGAAACGGAGACAATCGTCGTGCTGGCAGCGGAGGACAATCTGGTCAAGGGTGCGGCAGGGCAGGCGCTGCAGAACATGAATTTGTGCTTCGGGCTGGAGGAAACCACCGGCCTCGACGGTATCGCACTGCGGCCATGAGCCACGAGCTTGATAGTGGCCCTGGGGAAATTTGTCGCTTCAAAGCGCACTGGTGTGTCGCTGAGGTGCAGTTGGAAGAGCCCGAATCCGGCCAGGCAGCAGTCTGCTTCCATGGTAAGCCAGATCGCCCTGGAATGGCGCTTAATTTGCTAACGCCGGCCAGCAGATTGAAGCTAATAGTTGACTGTTTTACTCGGTTATGACGATAATTCCTAAATAGTGTCAGTTCGGCCAGGCGCCCCATGGCGCTGCCAAAATAGAACGCCCAATTAGAGTTAGACAAAGATGACAGCAGTACAATCCCAGGATCCGGTAATCTTGTCGTTCACTGAAAATGCGGCTGCCAAGGTGCAGAGCCTAGTCGCGGAAGAGGGTAACGACAGGCTCAGTCTCCGCGTTTTTGTGACGGGCGGCGGCTGTTCCGGTTTTCAATACGGTTTCTCGTTCGACGACAAGATAAACGAGGATGATACCGTCATCGAAAAACACGGCGCCAGCCTGCTTGTGGACCCGTTGAGCTATCAATATCTCGTTGGTGCCAAAATTGACTACCAAGAGGGGCTGGAAGGGTCACGCTTCGTAGTCGATAATCCAATGGCAGCGACAACCTGTGGTTGCGGAGCCTCATTTTCTATCTAGGGATGCTCTGATTTATTCATGCAGAATCCCGCAGAGGCTTGACTGCAGTAATTAGAGTAACGTCAGTTATCCGCGCTCTAGGCTTGTCTTCATTATTCCTCGTATCCCCAGTAATCTTCTGATCAACGGGCCCGATAGACGGCACCCAGCGGCACCGGGCCATTGGCGCCCGTGAAGGGCTGTGTATTTACGGCCCGCTCTTCCATGGCCATTCTGGCCATCCAGGCAAATGCCACGGCCTCTACCCAGTCCGGATCAATACCCAGGCTGGCGGTGGAGTCAACAGAATACTCGCTCGCCATCTTCTCCAACTCTGTCAGCAGGATTTCGTTATGCGCACCGCCGCCGCAGATATAAATTTCCTGCGGCGAGCAATAACGAGCCAGGTCACTCACTATAGTGGTGACGGTAAAAGTTAGAAGCGTGGCCTGCACGTGAACCGGGTCTAATTCCAGTCCGCATTTTTTGATTTTTGCCTCCAGCCAGGGTCCGTTAAAAAGCTCCCGTCCCGTACTTTTTGGTATGCCTCTCGAGAAATACTCTTCGTCCAGTAAAGCGTTTAGCAGCGTCAGGTTGAATTGGCCCTCGGAGGCCCAGTTGCCATGGTCGTCATAGCGCTGGTGCTTGTGTTTATTAACCCAATAATCCATAAGCACATTCCCCGGCCCGGTATCGAAGGCAAAGCAATCACTCGTGCGTGGCAGCATCGTAATATTGGCGATACCGCCTATGTTCACTACTGCTCGATCCACATCGGCTGAATAAAACACTTCCCGGTGCAGCAGCGGCGCCAGAGGCGCGCCTTGACCACCTGCTGCAAGGTCTCTGCCGCGTAGGTCGGCAATGGTCGTAATGCCGGTATGCTCGACAATGGTGTTGGGGTCTCCTAACTGGAGAGAGAAGGGATTGTCTCCATCGGGTTGATGCCAGACCGTTTGACCATGACTGCCGATGGCGCTGATGTTCTTGGGCAGAAATTCTGTCTCTTCGAGTAGTTCCAGAACCGCTGAGGCAAAGAGCTTGCCAATTTCAATATGGGTTTGGCCGACAATGCCGAGGTCGGTTGTCGTCCCGGAGCAAAGGGTCAAAACCCGTTCGCGCAAGGCAGGCGGATAGTCTTTGAAATGGCTTTGGATGAGAACGGGTTTGTCGCCGTCGAATCGCACCAGGGCGCAGTCCACGCCGTCGACGCTAGTGCCGGAAAGCATACCGATGTAGAGGGGGCTTCCAGCCATGAAGGGTCTCAGTCAGCGCTAGCCTGATTCTGGGAAAGTAACCAATCGTTATTCAGATTGTTGAATTGCTGTAGCAGAACCGTGGCCTGGCCTTTGAAGCGGTTGAACTCGGATGCGGTTATTGATTTGGCCTTGGGCAAACGATCGTGAATCGTGCGTGGATTCTGGTGTACACCATCCATCAGGAACTCGTAGTGCAGGTGTGGGCCGGTGGCACTGCCGGTTGAGCCGACGTAACCGATGACGTCGCCCTGGCGTACTCGGCTGCCCTTGCTGACACTGCGGGCGATTCGGGACAGGTGCGCATATTTAGTTTCAAATCCACCGGCGTGCTCAATCGTGACGAGATTTCCGAAGGAGCCGTTTCTGGCAGCCCAGGTCACGCGCCCATCACTCGTGGCCCGAATAGGAGTGCCGGTGGGAGCGGCGTAGTCGGTGCCCTTGTGTGCCCGGATCGTATTGAGAATGGGATGACGCCGGCTTGGATTAAAATTTGAGCTGATGCGGAACACGTCCAGGGGGTTGCGTAAAAAAGCCTTGCGCATGCTCTCGCCGTTGGGGTTGTAGTAGCCGGATTCTCCCTCGTCGTCCACATAGCGCACAGCGGTATAGACACTGCCTCTATTTACGTACTGGGTTGCAAGCAGATCGCCATAGCCAATGAATTCACCATCCAGGTATTTTTCTTCATAGAGCACGCTGAAGGTATCCCCGCGTCGGGGGTCGAGGATTAAATCGATAACACCGCCAAAGATGTTAGCCATCTGCATTGTGTGCAGGGCCGGAATCTGTTCGCGCTTACCGGCCATAAAAAGGCTGTCGGTGATGGTGCCCACCTTAAAGACCTGGCGAATGTCGGCTTCCTTGAAGATGGAATCGACTTCGTAGCCACCCTGGTTGCGGGCGAACAGATAACCCTCCTGAGGGTTTTTAAATACTCGTAGCTGTTCCAGCTCCCCGGTTTCGGCAATCTTGAAGCTCAACTCATAGCCTGGATGCAGTCGATTGAGGACCTGCGCTTGCTCGCTACTATTAATTAGTCGGTAAACGTCTCGGTCACTTAGCCCGACGTTGTAAAACAGGGCAGACAGATTGTCACCCGGCTTGACCCTCATATTCTTCCAGTCATCGTCATCGGCGGGTGTGGGTTGCTTTGGTGAGCTTGCGGCTGGAAGAGATTTCGTGGATTGATTCATGCTGCTTGCGGCGGTGACGCCCGGGCTCGTGTCTGCTTTTCGGCTCGCAGCAAGAATGGCGGCATGGGTGTCAGTATTCGGAATCTCCAGCTTCAGAGTGGTGGTGCGTGCAATTGCCCGGTTCCCATCATCGCCTGGTAAAAGCACGAGTAGAAACACTAACAGTGCGAACAGACCCCCAGCCCACATCATATGATTTCTAGGGTAGTACCTTGAAAAAAACTGTTTTATGACTTCGGCGCCTTCCATAGATCGTTTGCTTCTCATAGGTCTATTCGTGATTCGTTCTGACTCAATCTCGGGATTACAACAACTGCTTAGATTGTGCCGAGCTTAAATTGTTCCCCTGGCCCGCAAAGTGGCGTCGATCTGTTGTAAACTTCGGTTCCCGCGCTCGGCTGTTTGCAGCTCTCACTGCTACGGTCGGCACGCAGCGCCATATTGTGAGCGTTGTGAACTGAAATGAGTGAGTGGATGGCTCAAAGTGCCATGGACATAATTGATGATTTGCAGGCACGTGGCCTGATTAATCAGCTCGCGGGCGGCGATGCGTTGACTCAGCACCTGGCGACGGGCCAACGCACCCTGTATTGCGGCTTCGACCCGACAGCCGACAGTCTGCATATTGGCAGTATGGTGCCTTTACTGGCCCTGAAGCGCTTTCAGATGGCTGGCCATCAGCCAATTGCGCTGGTTGGCGGTGCCACCGGCTTGATCGGTGACCCTAGTTTCAAAGACAGTGAGCGCCAACTCAACTCCAACGAAATTGTTGAGGCCTGGGCCGAGAAGCTGAAACCTCAGCTTGTCCAGTTTCTTGATTTTGAGGCCGCTGATAATCCAGCCCTTATGGTCAACAATCTCGATTGGACCCGAGGCTACGATATCCTGGGCTTCCTCCGCGACGTGGGCAAACATTTTTCCGTCAATGCCATGATTCAGAAAGAGTCGGTGAAGCAGCGCCTCGATCGGGAGGGAGAGGGAATTTCTTTTACCGAATTTTCCTACATGATTTTGCAGGCTTTTGACTTTGCCGAACTGAATCGACGTTATGGCTGCACTTTGCAAATTGGGGGCAGTGATCAGTGGGGCAACATCACCGGAGGCATAGATCTGACCCGCCGTCTGCATCAGGCGCAGGTGTACGGAGCGACTCTGCCTCTTATAACCAAGAGCGATGGCAGCAAGTTTGGCAAGACTGAATCCGGCACTGTCTGGATGGACGCCAACAAGACCTCACCCTATGCCTTCTACCAGTTCTGGCTCAATACGGCAGATGCCGACGTCTATCGATTTTTGCGCTACTTCACTTTTCTTGACGTCGATGAAATCGAAGCCATTGAGGAGTCTGACCGCGCTGTGACGGGCAAGCCCGAGGCCCAGGCCGTGCTGGCACGGGAGGTGACTCAGATGCTGCACGGCAAGACGGGTCTTGAGGCAGCGACGCGTATCAGCGAGGCACTGTTCTCCGGCGATATTTCCGCCCTGACAGCCTCTGACCTGGCGCAGCTCGAGCTGGATGGTTTGCCCTGCACGACAGCCTCGACCCAGGGCTTGTCGATTGTGGAAGCATTGACGGCTTCGGGACTGGCGAAATCCAATAAAATGGCGCGGGAATTCCTGCGCAACGGAGCGGTAAGGGTTAACGGCGAGGCGGTCACGGATGATGAATTTCAACTCACAAGCGCGAACGCCTTGCAAGGAAAATATTTCATAATCAGGCGAGGCAAAAAGCTGTTTCATCTGTTAATATTACCTTCTTCGGAAAGATAAGAAGCCCAAGAACTTTGTGGGTAAATGACTGGTTTTAAAAACGTCAAAAATTCTTTCTGAAATCTCTTGCCAAAAGGCAATCGACGCGTATAATACCGCGCTCTCTGTGTCGCACGAGACACCGAGTTTTCTCGCTCTTTAAAAAATTAGATCAAGTAATAGAGGTGGGTGCTTGCCGGGTGGTAAAGGGATCTAAGCAATTAGGTTCATGACCTTTTCCCGAAAGGGATGTTTTCGGTCTTTACGAACCATCAGAGGTAAGCAACTGCGTTATATTCATTAAGTAATGTAAACAAGCTATTTTAAATCTACAGGCTTCGGTCTGCGGGTTTTGAATACTGGTAGTTGTGATCTTTGAGCAATATTCAGTGGCTGTTGTTTTTATCAGATTTTGTAGTACTGATAGCAGTAAAACAGTGGCCACTTTTATAGATTGAACTGAAGAGTTTGATCATGGCTCAGATTGAACGCTGGCGGCAGGCTTAAGACATGCAAGTCGAGCGGAAACGATGGAGCTTGCTCCAGGCGTCGAGCGGCGGACGGGTGAGTAACGCGTAGGAATCTGCCCAGTAGTGGGGGACAGCTCGAGGAAACTCGAATTAATACCGCATACGCCCTACGGGGGAAAGCAGGGGATCTTCGGACCTTGCGCTATTGGAGGAGCCTGCGTTGGATTAGCTTGTTGGTGGGGTAATGGCCCACCAAGGCGACGATCCATAGCTGGTCTGAGAGGATGATCAGCCACACCGGAACTGAGACACGGTCCGGACTCCTACGGGAGGCAGCAGTCGGGAATATTGGACAATGGGGGCAACCCTGATCCAGCCATGCCGCGTGTGTGAAGAAGGCCCTAGGGTTGTAAAGCACTTTAAGTAGTGAAGAAGGCTGTAAGGTTAATAACCTTGCAGATTGACATTAGCTACAGAATAAGCACCGGCTAACTCCGTGCCAGCAGCCGCGGTAATACGGAGGGTGCAAGCGTTAATCGGAATTACTGGGCGTAAAGCGCGCGTAGGTGGTTTGGTAAGTCAGATGTGAAAGCCCAGGGCTTAACCTTGGAACTGCACCTGATACTGCCAGGCTAGAGTACGGTAGAGGGAGGTAGAATTCCACGTGTAGCGGTGAAATGCGTAGAGATGTGGAGGAATACCAGTGGCGAAGGCGGCCTCCTGGACTGATACTGACACTGAGGCGCGAAAGCGTGGTTAGCAAACAGGATTAGATACCCTGGTAGTCCACGCTGTAAACGATGTCAACTAGCCGTTGGGAACCTTAGTGTTCTTAGTGGCGCAGCTAACGCGCTAAGTTGACCGCCTGGGGAGTACGGTCGCAAGATTAAAACTCAAATGAATTGACGGGGGCC
>Ga0207419_1001466_pt1 | contig 17682 bp, 19 predicted proteins | sample ElkSloMetagenome_4_FD_184723 | JGI IMG/M metagenome (GOLD analysis project Ga0207419, IMG submission 184723) | Hot spring microbial communities from Elkhorn Slough, Monterey Bay, USA - MD2A (version 2) | ecosystem: Environmental > Aquatic > Marine > Intertidal zone > Estuary: Microbial mat ...
GGTCTGTGCAGAAGCCAGAAAGGGTTCTTAAGTCCCTCCGCCCCCGGCAACTTCATACTCTCAAATTCCACGATTCTTGAACATACAAGGGCTCAGGGTTCAGGGTTCAGGGAGGGAAAAACGGTTTCCGGTTTACGGTTTCCGGGGTGCGGGGTGCGGTTTACGGGGGGTGGGGATGAGCGCGGAAAAGGTTCGGGGCTGGGGTTAGCGAGGTTTCTTTTATGAACATTGCTCAGGCTTTGACGGCGCAGGCTCGGGCTCAGCCTTACGGGACGGCGCTGATCATTCCTCGGCGGCGCGCCGGCAGGGCAGCCAACGCTCGCTGGTCGGATCGGCGCTACAGCTACCGCGAACTGGACGAGCTGAGCACCCGCCTGGCCGCGGGCCTTGCGGCCGAAGGCATTCGGCCCGGCACGCGTGTCGCTTTCATGGTGCCGCCCTCGCTGGAATTCTTTGCCCTGTTCTTCGGCCTGTTCAAGGCCGGCTGCGTCCCCGTCCTCGTCGATCCAGGCATCGGCCTGAAGCCGCTGAAGGCCTGCCTCGGGGAAGCCCGGCCGGAGGTCTTCATCGGCATCACGCGGGCACAGGTCGCCCGCCTCGTCCTTCGCTGGGGGCGGGAGACGATCGCCAGGACGATCACCGTGGGACCGCGCTTGTTCTGGGCCGGGGCGCCCTATCAGCGCCTGGCCGGGACTTCGACCGAGGGTTTCGTGGCGCCGGAGGTGGCACCCGACGACCCTGCCGCCATCCTCTTTACGTCTGGCTCGACGGGTATTCCTAAGGGCGTGGTCTATCGCCATCGACACTTCGCCGCTCAGGTGGACTTGATCCGCGACGCCTACGCCATCGAGCCGGGCGAAGTCGACCTGCCGACCTTCCCGCCCTTTGCCCTGTTCGACCCGGCGCTGGGCATGACCACGGTCATCCCGCCGATGGACTTCACTCGACCGGCAGCGGTTGATCCGGCCATGCTCGTGAGCCTGATCCAGCACTATGGCGTAAGCAATCTGTTCGGTTCGCCAGCGCTGATGAATACCCTGACCCGCCACCTCGAAGCCCGCCAGATCAAACTCCCCGGCCTGCGCCGGGTCCTGTCGGCCGGCGCGCCGGTGCACGTGAAGGTCATCGAACGAATGCACCGGGCCCTGAACGAGGAGGCGGACATCCACACGCCCTACGGCGCGACGGAATGCCTACCCGTTGCGAGCATTTCCGGCCGCGAGCTGACCGGTGGACTGTCCGAGGGCAATGCCGAGGGTCGCGGCATCTGCGTCGGCCACCCGAACCCGGCCAATCGGATCCGCGTCATCCAGATCAGCGATGAGCCCATTGGCCTGGCCGAATATGCCTCCGAGGTTCGCCAAGGCGAGATCGGCGAGATCTGCGTGCTCGGCCCGACGACCACCGATCAGTATTTCAACCGCGACAGGCAGACGCGTGACGCCAAGATGGCCGATGGCGAGGGCGGGGTCTGGCATCGCATGGGCGATCTGGGATGGATGGATACCCAGGGTCGCCTCTGGTACTGCGGGCGCAAATCCGAGCGCGTCCAACGCCCGAGTGGGGCGCTCTATACCGAATGCGTGGAGGGCCCGGTCAACGCCGTGCCCGGCGTCTACCGATCGGCCCTGGTCGGGCTGGGTCCGAAAGCGGATCAAACGCCGGTGATCGTTATTGAACCCGAGCCTGATGTGACCGGCCAGAGCGAGCGCAGGGCTCTGATCGACCCGGTTCGCTTAGCGGTCGAGCGCTGGGGGATCGAGCGGGTCGAGCTGCGAGACAAGTTTCCCGTCGACATCCGGCACAACGCCAAGATCCGGCGAGCGGAGATCGCCGCCGACCTCGATCCGTGACCGGAAACGGCGCGAAAAGAGCTAAAGCCGGGGGAATCTAGGGGCGTAACGGACGTGACGATGCCCGCCCGTTCCGCAGCTGGCGAAGGCGCCAGCGCACGATGCGATGGGCGTTGATCAGGACCACGATGTAGACCGCCATGACCAGCGCTGCCACGGCAAAGAGGAGCCACTCAGGCAAACCGTAGTACCAGGCCGCCGTTCCAAGCGCCGCCGTAGTCAGACTCACCAGGTGAACGATCCTGACGGTGTTGCGCACCGAGACACCGCAGCGCAGGATGATGTGATGCAGATGGGCGCGGTCGGGCGCCATCGGGCTGCGGCCCTGGCTGATCCGACGCAGGGATACGGCCAGCGTATCCATCGCCGGCACCAGCAGCAGCCAGGCAATGGCGACCGGGTAGATCGCGGTGCCGTCAGAGTTGACGATGGCAATCGACAGCCAGGCAATGGCGACGCCGAGCATCATGCTGCCGGCATCGCCCATGAAAACGCTGGCCCGCTCGCGAAGCGGCGACTGGGCGTTGTAGATCAGAAAACCGAGGACGGAAAAGGCGAGCAGGAAGCAGGCCGCCACCAGCGCGCTCCCGGCGCCGCCCAGCCACCCGAGCACGCCCAGCATCAGCAGCAGCACCATGCACAGGCCGCCGGCCAGGCCGTCCATCCCGTCGCTCATGTTGATCGCGTTGATCAGAAAAACGATGCAGGCGATGGTAAAGATTTCGGAGAAGGGTCCCAGCCCCACGGGCCCGATCATCGGGCCGAAGATCTCGCCGAGCTGATTGATTTCCAGGCCGCCGACGACCACCAGGAGCGAGGCCACGACAAGCTGGGCGATCAGCTTGTGCAGCGCGCGCATGTCGTAGAGGTCATCGAGCAGGCCGACGCTGAGCAGGAGAGTCATGGCGGTGAGCAGCCAGTACAGCGGCTCGACCCAGTCGGCGTTGAAGGCCAGCGCCGCGAGGAAGGCCAGAAACATGGCCAAGCCTCCGGTCAGCGGGATCTGTCCCTGGTGGCGTTTGCGGTGGCAGGGGTGGTCGACCAAGCCGATGCGGCGCGCCGGCCCGTTCAGAGCCGGAACAAGGCCGACGGCCACCGCGAAAGCGGTCAAGATCAGAGAAGCTCCCTGCGCGGTCAAACCCGTATCCACCGTAACGTCCCCTTCCTGCCCCGTTCTGCCCTGCCTCACCGGAGCTCGGAAGCCTTCGAAGCGCTTCCAAATCCGGCGATGAATTTAGAGAATAACAAATTCAGGCGCTTAGGGCGACGCCTAGCCGTGTTGTTCTTTCCTTCGGCGACGGCGGCGGACCCGCCGATGACCCTGGGGAATGGCCGGCGGCTCGCGTCGCCGCGGCCCCGGCTGCAGGACGACGCCGAGGTAGAGCGCCAGAACGATCTGGGTCCCGGGCATGTGCCAGCTGAAATCCCCCAGCCCCACGACGACCAAGGCGAGGAGGCCGGTGTAGAGGGGAATACGCTCGGTCGTGATCGACGCATTCCGGACAACAACGGCGATCACCAGGAGCAGGACGGCCGCGCCGACAAGCCCGAGCTCGAGCAGCCACTGGAGCAGGTCGTTATGGGCATAGTCCCACCAGCCGGTGATATGCCCCGGCTGGACAGTCTTGAACACCGCCTCGAAGCCGCCGAAGCCGACGCCGAAAAGCCAGTGCTTGAGATCGATGTCGGACACCATGGCCGACCAGACCTCGAAGCGCAGCGAATCAACGGAGCTGGTCATGGCCAGGCGACCGGTAATCGGCGCCAGCCCGTACCAGGTCGCGAAGAGGAAGGCGGCGAAGGCGGCGAGCCAGACCGGCCAGATCACCCCGTCCTTCAGTACACCTCGATAGCGGGTCCAGAGGATCAGCGCTGTGATCATGCCGATCAGTCCTGCCATGGCGCCGAGGCGCGAGGCGCTGCCCATGAGGGCCGCCCCGACAACGGCCCCGCTGATTACCGAGCCGGCCACCTTGAGCTCCGTCGGCAGATGCCTGAGCAAGGGCACGTCGCGAATCCACCAGACCGAAACAACCAGGGGCCAGGTCAGCGACAGGTAGCCAGCGAACAGGTTCCGATTGCTGTAGGTGCCGTGGACGAACTCCGTGGTGTGGCGCTCCCAGATGCCGAGAATATGAGTTCCTCCCGAGGCATGGCTGACCAGGCCGTAAAGCGCTTGGAACAGCGCCATCAGACTGATCACCAGCCACAGAGTGCCGCGGAAACGCGGCGCCAGCTGCCCGCCGATCCATGCCATCACGACCAGGGCCATGAACACGGCCCAGCCGCGCGCGGCGGCGCCCGGGTTGGGCGACCAGGTGGATGGATCGAAGCTCGGGTGCGCCCACAGCGCCTCGGGATAGGGGCCGAAGGCGCGCGCCAGCGGCGCGAGGGGCAAAATCTGTAGCAGGGAAAGAAGACTGATCGCGGCGATGACGCCCCACCAGCCGGCCGTCATCGAGCGCACCGGATAGGCGCTCGGCCGCGGCCAGAGCAGCGATGTCCAGGCAAGGATCGCCCCGATGACCAGCCACAGGGCCGTGGCCGTGAGGGTCATGGGCGTGCGGTTGCCCATCATCAGCGGCAGGGTCAGAATCAGCAGCGCAAAGGCGATCGTGGCCAGGCCCTGGGGGCTCAGGAAGCTGGAAAGGCCCCAAGACGATGACGATTCACGGCGGCGGCGAGACGATGGCTCGGGCGCGAGGCTGGGGTCATGCGGGGACATGCGGGCATTCTGCCAGAGTCAGCGAGGATAAGGCGCTTGGGCTTGGCTCTTTCGGTTGGCTCTTTCGGTTGGCTCTTTCGGTTGGCTCTTCGGGTTGGTGCTGGGCAAGGAGGGGTGCCGCCGGCGGACGCGGCGAGGCCGGCGGCACCCCTCCTTGCTGTTGGTTTGGTTGGGCGAGTTGGTTGAGTTGGTTTGGTTGGGTGGGGCGACTAGGCTATTTTCGATGAAATCGCTGACTCTACTCGACGATTTCCATGAGTTCGCGCAGGACGCTGGTGGCATAGCTGCCCTGGCCTAAGGAAAACGCCAGCTCGAGCTCATCGTCTGCGGGGAAGGACCAGCGCAGCTCGGTGACGCGCATTCGAAGCGCTCGACGCTGATGCTCTAGGCGAAAGCGCTGGAGGCCGGTGACCAGGTCGGACTCATTGTTGCAAAGATCCGCTTCAAGTTCGGCGACCCGACCCTGGACCGGCGGCTCGCCCAAGCCGACCATCGGGCCCGTCGGGTGGATGTCGAGAGCCCGCAGGCGTTGCTGCGTCTCGTCGTCGGACAGGTCGGGAGAGAAGAAGGACTGGCTGCCGTCGAGCTGGGCCACGTCACCGTCGATCAGCGCATTCCAGCTGCCCTCCTCGATGCGCTGACTCAGGACGCGATTGAACAAATAGCTGCGCGCCGCCGACAGGTAGAAACCGCGCTTGTTGCGCGACGGCGAGCGGCGCATCTTGCCGGCGAACAGCGCCCGGGCCCGTCCAAGGTTGTTGCCGCCGAAGCGCTGCACGCCAAAGCCATTGGGCACGCCCGATCCAGCAATGATCGTCAGGCGTTCGGCGATAGCGTCATGATCGCCTTCGAGATCGCGGATCAGGAGCCGGAATTCGTTGCCCTCGAGCCTGCCGCGACGGATCTTGCGCGAGGCGCGCTCGGCCCCCTCGATCGTCACGCCCTCGATCGCCCAGTCACGCCAGTCCGGATCGTCCTGGCCCGGCAGGTGGATGGAAAAATACTGGGACGTTAGGGCGTTGCGGTCCTTGAGGCCAGCGAAGCTGACCTGGCGCGGATGGACGCCGGCGGCGCGCGCCAGGTCCCTGGCCACGTCAACGGTATTGCGCTCGCGCTTCTCGACCCAGAGCCAGAGGTGCTCGCCCTCGCCATCCGGCGCGTGGCCGAGGCGTTCGACCACCTGGAAATCCTCCGGCGCGGCGCGCAGCCGCCCTCGGGCCACGGGGGCGCCCCAAGCCAGGCGATGCATGTGCTCGGTCATGACAGGCGGTGGGGCTGCGAGCGCGTTCTCGCGCGCATCAGGGCTGCGCGTCGCCGTCGACCTGCTCGGGGTCGACGACCAGAAAGAACTCCTCGCCCTCCTGAATCAGGCCGAGCTCGGAGCGCGCCCGCTCCTCGATCGCCTCGAGGCCCTCGCGCAGATCCTCGACTTCGGCGGCCAGGGCATCGTTGCGCTCGCGCAGGCTGTCGTTTTCCTCGAGCTGCTGCTCGACGCGATCGCGCAGGCCGTGGACTTCGCTGACCTCGCGCCACAGGCGAAACTGCAGCATGATCAGGATCAGCAGCAGCACGATCAGCAGGGCGCGCACTACCGCTCGCCCTGGGCCAGGTATCGCTCGATGATCGACGCATAGACCGCGGGCAGGCGCTCGAGCTCATCGATGGTGATTCGCTCGTTGATCTGATGGATCGTGGCGTTGACCGGCCCGAGCTCCACGCAGTCGATGCCCAGGGGGCCGATGAAGCGACCATCCGACGTGCCGCCGCCCGTATCGCGCTTCGGGGTGATACCCAGATGCTCGCTGCAGGCCGCTGAAACGATCTCTGGCAGCGGGCCTCGCGCCGGGCCGAAGGGCACGCCGGAGACGCGCCACTCCAGGTCCCAGTCGCCGGGTTCGTGGGCCTGGATCAGCTCGCGCAGCCGCGCCTCGAGACGCTCGGCGGGGCTGTTCGGGTTGTTACGAAGGTTGAACATCACCAGCAGCTCGCCGGGCGTGACGTTGTCCGCGCCCGTGCCGGCCTGGAGATTGGAGATCTGCAGGCGCGTCGGCGGGAAATGGTCGTCCCCGTCGTTGAACTCCAGCTGACCGAGGGCGGCGAGCAGGGGCCCGGCGCGATGCGCGGGATTGTCGCGGGGGTCGGCATAGGCCGTGTGCCCCTGCCGGCCCCGGATACTGAGGCGGGCCTGGATGCTGCCGCGCCGACCGATGCGCACGTTGTCGCCAAGGGTCTGCAGGCTCGAGGGTTCGCCGATGAGGCAGGCATCGGGCAGGTGATCGTGGTCGCGAAGCCAGGGCACCATGGCGCGCACCCCATGCTCGGCGATGCCCTCTTCATCCGAGGTCAGGAGCAGCGACAGGGTGCCGGGGTGGTCGTGTTGGCGCTGGAGGTAGGCCTCGATCGCAGTCACGAAAGCGGCGACGGAGGATTTCATGTCGGCGGCGCCGCGGCCAACCAGCTCGCCGCCGGTCTCCGTCGGCTCGAAGGGCGGGCTTTGCCAGGCTGATTCGGGGCCCGGCGGCACCACGTCCGTGTGCCCCAGCAGCATCAGGTGCGGGGCGCCCTCACCGCGCCAGGCAAACAGGTTGTCGACCGCTTCGATACGCCGGCGCTCGATGTGGCATCCCACGGCGGCCAGTCGTGCCTCGATCAGGTCGAGACAGCCGGCGTCCTCAGGCGTGACCGATCGACGCGCGATCAGGTCGCGAGTCAGGGCAAGGACGGGCGAGGTCGGCGTCATCATGCTGGCGCAAGGGAGCCGGAGCGGGTCGGGCCTCGATCAACCAACACGGGCTTTCATACCCTCGGTCACGTGCGGGGCGACGGCGTGGCGAATCGGCGTGACGAGCTTGAACGGCGCGGCGATGATGTGGCCCGACTCGAGCCAGCGCTCGCCGCCGTTGATGTCCATGACCACACCGCCGGCCTCCTGCACCATCAGCGCGCCGGCGGCAATGTCCCAGGGGCCGAGGTTGAGCTCGACGTAGCCATCGAGGCGACCGCAGGCCACGTAGGCCAGATCGAGCGCCGCTGAGCCGGCGCGCCGGAAGTCCTCGGTTTTTTCGAACAGGGCATCGAACATGCCCTGATAGGCCGGCAGCAGGCGCCGCTTGCGGAAGGGAAAAGCGGTGCCGAGCACGGCGCTGGAGAGGTCCTTGCGCCCCGAGACGCGAATGCGCTGGCTGTTCAGGAAAGCGCCCTCGCCGCGGCTGGCGGTAAACAGCTCCTTGCGCAGCGGGTCATAGATGACGCCGTGCTCGAGGCGGCCGCGCACCTGCAGCGCGATGGACACGGCGAAGTGGGGGATTCCTCGAAGGTAGTTGCTGGTGCCATCCAGCGGATCGATGATCCAGACCGACTCGCTGTCACCGCTCTTACCCTGCTCTTCACCGAGCACGGCATGGTCGCGGTAGTAGTTGAGGATGTAGTCGCGGATCGTCTGCTCGCAGGCCCGATCGACCTCGGACACGTAGTCGTGACGCGCTTTGCGCTCGACGGGGATGCTCTCGAGACGCTGGCGGTATTTCAGCATCAGCACGCCGGCTCGATGGGCGGCCTCGGTGGCGATATTGATGAAGGGGTTGGTCACGGTGGCATCGGGGTTGGATCGTGACTGGGGATGATAGCGCGGAAAGGGGAGGGCAAGGGAGAAGGGGGAAAGGGGGAAAGGGGAAAGGGGAAAGGGGAAAGGGGAAAAGGGACAAAGGGAGAAGGGGAAAACGGGAAAACGGGAAAACGGGAAAACGGGAAAAGGGAGAAAGGGAGAAAGGGAGAAAGGGGGAAGGATGGGCGCGGGTTGGAGGACGGGGGCGGGATATTTTGGGGTGGCTTGGCTTACACTCTGGCGATGACTGATCCGACGGCAAATATTCGCGTGGTGCTCGTGGGGACGACGCATCCCGGGAACATCGGCTCGACGGCGCGGGCGATGAAGGTGATGGGCCTCAGGCGCCTGTATCTGGCCGCGATCGAGGCGCCTTTTCCCAGCTCGCGGGCAACGGCGCTGGCCACCAGCGCGGACGATCTTCTGCAGTCGGCGGTGCGAACGGAAACGCTGATGGAAGCGATCGCCGACTGTCAGCTGGTCATCGGCACCTCAGCGCGAACGCGCGCCCTGCCCCTGCCCCTGATGAATCCGCGCTCCGCCGCCGCGCATACCGTCCAGCACGCCGGCAAAGGTCAGGAAGTGGCCATCGTTTTCGGGCGCGAGAGCAGCGGCCTGACCAACGGCGAAACGGACCTCTGTCACCAGCTGATCAATATTCCGACGGACAGGGAATACAACTCACTGAATCTGGCTCAGGCCGTCCAGGTGGTGTGCTACGAGGTCTTCATGGCGTGCCAGGGCGAGCTGCCCGACCTCGTCGAACCGGCGGACTGGGTGCCGGAGCCCGCGGAACGCATGGACGTATTCTTTCGCCGCCTCGAGGAGACCCTGCTGGCCATTGGCTTCCTCAACCCCGACCAGCCCAAGCGCTTGATGCAGCGCCTGCGGCGCCTCTACCAGCGCGCCCGACCCGACGAAAACGAACTCAATATCCTCAACGGCATCCTGTCAGCCACCCTGGAGGCGGCCCGTGTCCGACGACAAAAAGACCGGTGATGTCAGCGCCGAAGAGCGCTACAAGCGCGTCTGGGCGGTCGTCGAGGGCATCCCGGCGGGCTCGGTGCTGAACTACGGCGAAGTCGCCCGGCTGGCCGGCTTTCCCGGACGGGCACGGATGGTCGGTATGGCCCTCGGGCGCGCGCCGCGGTCGCGGCAGCTGCCCTGGCATCGCGTGGTCAATGCCCAGGGCATGATCAGTTTTTCCAGCGACAGCGCCAAGCACAAGACCCAGCGACGCCTGCTGGAGGCCGAGGGCGTGAAGTTCGTCGACGGGGCCATCGACCTGGACGCTCACTCTCCTCAGCGAGCGATGGATCGCCTGCTCTGGGGGCCCTGACGCTTACCCGGGCGTCCAGCTTGCCCGTCAGCCGGCCAGCAGGGCCTCCAGCAGTTCCGGACCCGCATCCGGTTTGTCGCGGAAACGGGCAAAGATCTCGCGGCAGCGGCTGGCGCGCGTCTCGATCAGGCTTTTCTTGATCGCCGGGATCGACGACGGCGGCATGCTGAAATTGACCACGCCGAGGGCGATCAGCATCCGGACGGCGGCCTCGTCACCGGCCAGCTCCCCGCAGAGGGTCACCGAACAATCGAATTCCCGCCCCGCGGCGACGATCTGCTCGATCAGCGTCACGATTGCCGGATGTCCCGGGTCGTAGAGGTAGCTGACCTGTTCGTCCTCCCGGTCGATGGCCAGCACATACTGGATCAAGTCGTTGGTGCCGATGGACATGAAATCGAGGATCGGCGCGAAGTGGCGGACGGCGAGTGCCGCTGCCGGGGTCTCGATCATGGCGCCGATCGGGATCCCGGGGTCGATCTGCTCGCCGCCGCTCTGAAGGTCCTGGCGGCACTCGTCGATGAGGCGGCGAGCCTGATGGATCTCGTCGACCTGGGTCACCATCGGCAGCAGGATCTGCACCGGCCCGTGGCGAGAAGCGCGGAGGATCGCCCGGATCTGCTCACGAAACAGATCCGTGACCGCCAGGGACAGGCGCAGACCACGCAGACCCATGGCGGGATTGGGGCCATGGCCCATGACCAGGCCTGGCGCCATCTTGTCGCCGCCCACATCCAGGGTCCGGATCGTCACCGGCTTGCCGTCCATCGACTCGACGGCGGTTCGATAGGCCCGATACTGCGCCTCCTCGTCCGGCAGCCGATCACCGAGAAAGAGGAATTCGGTTCGCATCAGCCCGATACCCTTGGCGCGGACCGATTTACAGCGCTCGAATTCCGCCGGTAGCTCGGCGTTGCCGTAGAGGTGGAAGGATTCGCCGTCGCGAGTGCGCGCCGGACGTGAGACGAAGCGCTCGAGCTCCTCACGGCGTCGCAGGCTGGCCTCGCGCTTGTCGCGATAGTGCCGCTCCAGGCTTTCCTCGAAGCTCAGCAGCAGCGCGCCATAGTGGCCGTCGAGGATGACCGGCTCGTCTTCGGTCAGGCGCTCGAGCGCCTTGTGAATGCCGATCACCATCGGTATTTCGAGGCTGCGCGCCAGGATGGCCGAGTGCGACAGGGGCCCGCCGCGCTCGCTGACCAGACCGGCGACCCGGCGCTGATGGAGCACGGCCATGTCCGCCGGGCCCAGGGAGGGGGCAACGATGATCGTGTTCTCGAGCTGGGGCGGCACCTGCGAGCCCAGCAGGGTCGCGGGCTGTTCGGACAGCTCGCGCTGGATCAGGTTGACGGCCTGTTCGAGGTCCTCCTGGCGCAGGGCGATGTAGTCATCGTCGATGGAGCGAAAGCGCTCGAGCAGGGCCTCGCTCTGCAGGGCCAGGGCCCACTCGGCGTTGATTCTGGAGTCTCGGATCCGTTCGCCCGTCGCCTCGGTCAGCAGCGGGTCGCGCAGGATGAGCCGGTGGGCCTCGATCAGCTCGCGGGCGGTCTCGCCGCCCTCGTCCATGCGGTCGAGGAGGCGTCGAAGGAAACGCTCGGAGCGGTCCGTGGCCTGCTGGAGGCGCTCGAGCTCGGCGTCGACAGCGCCCTGCTCCAGGTGGTATTCGGGCAGATCGAGCTCGCCGGGTGTGAGGCGATGGACCCGCCCGATCGCGATGCCACTGTTCACGCCGATGCCGGTCAGGATCAGGCTCATTCGTCCTCCCCGAAGCGGTCGTCGATGAGCGCTGCCAGGGCTTCGAGGGCTTCCTCCGCATCCTCGCCATCGGCTTCCAGGGTGAGCTCGGTGCCGCAGGGCGCCGCCAGCAGCAGGACCCCCATGATCGACTTGGCGTTGACCCGACGTCCGTCGCGAAGGACCCAGACCTCCGCGCCGAATTCGGAGGCACGCTGGACCAGCTTGCTGGCCGCCCTCGCGTGCAGGCCGAGACGATTGACCAGAGTGACCTCGCGCCGCTTCATGAAGAAAAAATTGCCTGCTGCCCGCCGGCACAGGCCAGGTGGGCAAGCTCGGGGGGCGACTTGTCGGCGTGGTTGAGGACCTTGAGCAACATCGGCAGGTTGAGACCGGAGACCACGGGGATCGCTTTGAGGCTTGCGGCCCGGCAGGCCAGGTTGTGCGGGGTTGCGCCGGGCAGGTCGGTCAGGACGATGGCGCCGGCGGGGTCCGCGCCCATCGCCAGCGCCGCCGTAACGCTGGCCAGGGCTTCGTCCGGATCGGCGGCTTCGCTGACCGAAACCGTGGTCATCGGCATCATGTGGCCGAGAATGACCTCGGCCTGATGGCGCAAGGACTCCCCGAGGCCCGCATGGGTCACGAGAACGATGCCGGTCATTTCTCGAGCTCGCGATGGGCGACCACGACCGATTGCCCGTCGCCCTCGAGGGCGCGACCGAGCTCGGAGGCGAGCCAGACCGAACGATGCTGTCCGCCGGTGCAGCCGATGCCAACGGTCACGATGCTGCGCTGGTCTTCGGCCAGGGCAGGCAGCCAGCGGCGCAGAAAGCCGAGGACATCGGCCCGGAAGTCCTGAACCATCTGATGCGCGGCGAGGAATTCGGCGACGTCGGCATCGAGGCCGGTGCGGGCGCGCAGCTCGGGTTCCCAGTGCGGGTTGGGCAGGCAGCGAGCGTCGAAGACCAGATCGACGTCGCGCGGCACGCCGCGCTTGAAGGCGAAGGACTCGAGCACCAGCGACGGCAGCCGCTCGTCGTTAGCCTGGCCGACGCTGCGCCAGATCTGACGGCGCAGCTGGTGGATATTGGTCTCGGAGGTGTCGACGACGGCATCGGCGCGCTGGTGGATCGGCTCGAGGAGTGCGCGCTCGGAGCTGATCGCCGCCTCAAGGCCCTCGCCACCGGCCAGGGGATGGCGGCGACGCGTCTCGGAAAAGCGACGGACGAGGACGCGCTGATCCGCATCGAGAAACACGACCTTGAAGGCGTTCTCACCCGCCGCGCGGTCGAACAGGCTGATCAACTTGTCGAGACCGTCCGGGCCCGTGCGCGCATCGATGCCGATGGCAACGCGCGGATAGCGCTCGGGCTGGCTTCGCACCTCTTCGATGAGATCAGCCAGGAGCCCGCCGGGCAGGTTGTCCACGCAGTAGTAGCTCAGGTCCTCCAGGGCGTGCAGGGCGACAGATTTGCCGCTGCCCGACAGACCGCTGATGACCACGATCGGGTGCGTCATGATGGCTGATCCGGAAGCAGGGCTTGATCCATCAGGACTCGTCGCCCATCAGTCGGCCGTGGCGCTCGACGAATTCCGCGGCCGCATCGAAGCCGCTCATTCGCAGCACGAAGTCGCGCACGGCGGCCTCGGCCATGACGGCGAGATTGCGACCGGCCATGACCGGCAGGTTGATCTGTGGAATCGACAGGTCGAGCACTTCGCGCATCTCCACATCGCCCTTGAGGCGATCGTTATCCGTATCGTCTTCCCCCGGCAGATGAAGGTGGATGATCAGGCGCAGATATTTGGTCGACTTGACCACTGAGTCGCCGAACATGCGGCGCACGTTCAGGATTCCGAGCCCGCGCACTTCGAGATAATCGCGCAGGATCGGCGGGCAGCTGCCCTCGATATTCTCCGGGGTCAGCTGGGTGAACTCGGGCGCGTCGTCGGCGATCAAGCGGTGGCCGCGGCTGAGCAGCTCCAGGGCCAGCTCGCTCTTTCCCGTGCCCGAGTCGCCGGTCAGCAGAACGCCGATCGTGAACACCTCCATGAACACGCCGTGGAGGGTGCAGCGCCGAGCCAGGCGCTTGGCGATGCGGTATTCCAGAAAGCTGACCAACTCCCAGGCCGGTCGCTCGGCGGTCATGAGGGGCAGGCCGCTTTCGCGCGCCGAGGTCTCGAGGTCGTCGGCGATCTCTAGGCCCGACGCGACGATGACGGCCGCCGGCTGTGCATCGATGATGCGGGCGATGGTCTCCCAGCGTGCCTTCGAGTCCAGGCTGTCGAGCCAGGCATCCTCTTCCTCGCCGATGACCTGTATACGGTTGGGATGAATCAGGTTCAGAAAGCCGATTCGAGACGGGCGGGTCTGGCTGCTGGTCGCCGTGATACTCCGCTTGTCCGCAGAGCGAACGCCGGCGACCCAGCGCAGGCCAAGGCGGTCGGCATAGGCCTGGAACAGCTCAGCCGGTGTGATGCTGGCGGTCATGTTGCCGCTGGGGCATCCGCCTCGGCCTTGAACAGCTTCATGAGATCGTCTGCCCCATCAACATCGCGCAACCGGGTGCGATGGGTCGCATCACCGAATCGTGCGGCCACGTCGGCGAGGAGCTTCAGGTAGACATCGGAACATTGGTCCGGCACCGACAGAACGAAGAAAAGATCGACTTTTTCCTGGTCGGGGGCGTCGAAATCGATCGGATTGCGCAGGCGGATGACCGCGCCGGTGACCGCATCCTGGCTCTGGACCCGGCCGTGCGGGATGGCGACGCCATGGCCCAGCCCGGTCGAGCCGAGTCGCTCGCGCTGGCACAGGCTTTCGAAGATTTCGCGCTTCTCGCCGCTGCCAGTGGCGCTGGCCAGGAGCTCGGCGGCTTTTTCCAGCAGGGATTTCTTGCTGCACACGGAGATATCCAGAGCAATTCGCTCCGGGTCGATAACGTCAGAAAGCTGCATGAGTCCTCAGTTCACCCCCTTAGACGGGTGAAACGTGCGATGGGCGAACACGCGACGAATCAGACCTACGATGGGTCGAATCGGCGCGTCAACCGGCGCCTGCCGAACGGGCGGCGCGGTGATGATCGGTCACTTTGGCCTTGTGACGGCGGACCTGGCGATCGAGCTTGTCGGCCAGCGCATCGATCGCGGCGTACATGTCCTCGTCCGTGGCATCCGCGAACAGGGGATTGGTGCGACCGGCAACGTGAATCGTGCCCTCGGCCGTGTGATCGACTTTTTCCAGGCGCAGAACGAAATGGGCCGAAATGAGATTATCGAAGTGGCGCTCGAAGCGCTCGCTTTTTTCCAGGATGTAGGCCCGCAGTGCGTCGGTGACGTCGACGTTGTGGCCGGTGACTTCGATCTGCATGAACGTGCTCCTCATGTGGGCGGTGATTCGAGCCCGGGGCTCCGCGCTGCCAGCGCGACGCGCCTTGGCCCTGGGCCAATGTTATACCAGGATCGATCCGGAATTCAGGGCCCGCATTCAGGATCGGGTCCGCGCCATGCGCCGACGCTGGGCGGAGCCGGGAATGCCGAGCTGATCGCGATATTTGGCCACGGTTCGCCGGGCCAGCTTGATTCCGCGGTCGGCGAGCACCGTGACCAGGGCCTGATCCGAATAGGGCTTGCCCGAGGGCTCTTCCTGGATCAGACGGCGCAGCTGGGCCTTGATGGCGGTCGCGGCGATCGGCGTGCCGTCCTCGCCGGTCACGGCGACGGAAAAGAAATGCTTGAGCTCGAAGGTGCCGCGCGGCGTGTGCGCGTACTTGTGCGTGGTTGCGCGCGAGACCGTCGACTCATGCACACCGACCTGCTCCGAGACCTCGCGCTGAAGCAGGGGCTGCATGGCGATCTCGCCCTCGTTGAAGAAACGATGCTGGCGCTGAACGATGGCCTCGGTGACCGCCAGCAGGGTCTGGTTGCGCATTTCAAGGCCGCTGATCAGCCAGCGAGCCTCCTGCAGCCGGTCCTTCAGATACTTCTTATCCTCGCCGCGGCTCTTTCTGACCAGCGCTGCGTACATCTTGTTCAGGCGCAGCCCGGGATCGGAGTCGGGATTCAGGCTGACGCGCCAGCCCTCGCCGCGCGGGTGGATGTAGACATCCGGCACGACGTAATTCTCTTCATCGGAGCTGAAGCGGCTGCAGGGATGGGGGTTCAGGGTGCGGATGAGGTCGACGGCGGCCTGGACGTCCTCTCGATTGAAGCCGGTCGCGCGGGCCAGCTTGGCGATGTCGCGCTGCGCCATGACATCGAGGTAGTGTTCAACGATGTGGAGAGCCAGGCCGAGGGCCGGCGTGGAGGCCGAGCGCGCTTCCAGCTGCACGCGCAGGCACTCGCCGAGATCGCGGCTGGCAACGCCAACGGGCTCGAAGTGCTGGACCCGCTCCAGCACGGCGGAAATCTCCTCGCGCGACACCAGGTACTCCGGCGCCAGAGACATCCTCAGGGTGTCGAGGTCGTCCTGCAGGTAGCCGTCCTCGTCGAGGGCATAGATGATCGCGCGAGCGATCGCCTCGTCCGTGTCGTTGAAGCCCGAGAGATTGGCCTGCCAGAGCAGATGCTGCTGGAGTGATTCGTCGGCTCGATCGCTGACGAACTCGTCATAGCGGGGCGCGTCGCCGGCGACGGAAAAGCCGTCAGGCAGGTCATCGAAGCCGTAGTCCTCCTCGAAGTCGACCTCGACGTCCGAATTCTCCTCGCCTGTCTCCGGCGCATCCCGGTCCTCGGCCTGCTCGAGCAGGGGGTTGGTCTCGAGGATTTCGCGGATGTGCTCTTTGAGCTCGAGACGGTTGAGCTGCAGCAGCGAGATAGCCTGACGCAGCTGCGGCGCCAGCTTGAGCTTCTGGCCGACCTTGAGTTGTAAGCGCGCACCGGCTTTCATGCCGCTATTCTACGACGCGCGCCGGCTCGCGCAACGGAAACCGGAACGCCGTTGAATCGCGGCTCCCGGGCCGGGCAGCGAGGGATGCCGATGCTCGAATACCTCTGGGACGCTCTGAAGGCGTTCGGAACTCAAGGCTCGATAGGCTTTGAGCTCAAATTCATCGCAACGCCGCGCGGCTCAGCCATCCGATTGTTGATCGTCTGGGTCAACATGCTTGCCGCCGGTCCAGCCGCCGCGGCGCAGGAGACGATCGCCGAGGGCCCGGGGCGCGTCTTCAAGGTCCGTTGCCATGGAATCGTTCCAGCGGTTGAGGAAGCCGTAGAGGCAGACCGCTGCGAGCAGCTCGACGATCTGCTCATCGCTCCAGTGCTGCTTGAGCCGGGCCATCAGCTCCTTATCGACAGCGTTCGGGACGCTACCCGCAGCCAGGGCGTAGTCCAGGGCCACGCGCTCGGCGTCGCTGTAGAGGGGACTGGTCTGGTAGTCCCAGATCGCATCGACCTTGTCCTGCGCCACGCCGCTGATGCCGGCGGCGATCAGCGAATGGGCCTCGCAGTACTGGCAGCCCGCCGCGCGGCTGGCGAAGTGGGCGAGGAGGCGCTTGAAGCCCGGATCGACGCAGCCTTCCGGATCCATCACCGCGGCAGTCAACGCCCCGAATCCGCGCACGATGTCCGGGCGGCGCTGCATCGTCAGCAGGGAGTTGGGGACAAAGCCGAGGATCGATGAGAAGTGCTCGAAGGTGTCGGCGAGCTCCGGGGTCGTTTCGGCGGGCAGGGGCTTGAGGTGGGCCATGGGTCGGCTCCTGATTGGTAAAGGGTTGAGGGTAATGGGTTTTCGGTTTCCGGTCTGCGGTTCGCGGATTACCGAGCCCGGTTAAGGGTGTTCGGGACGGGAGTGCTTGGGTCTGTGATAATGGGCACTCCTCCAGCCGACCCCCACTGATGCTTACCGAGACTCTGATCGTTTTGACCTGGATTCTGGCCTGGCTGCTGGTGCTCGTCGGGCTGGCCGGCATCATCCTGCCGGCACTACCGGGGGTCCCGATCATCTGGTTCGGACTGGTGCTGATGGCCTGGCTGGATGGCTTCGTCCAGGTGGGGCTGTCGACGCTGCTGGGGCTGGGCCTGCTGGCGGTGCTGTCCGTGCTCGTCGATTTTCTGGCGACCGCCGAGGGCGCGCGCCGCTTCGGGGCCGGACGCCACGCCATCCTCGGCGCCACGCTCGGGCTGCTCGTCGGGTTGTTCTTCGGCCTGCCGGGGATCGTCTTCGGACCCTTCGTCGGAGCGATGTTGGGCCATTTGGCGAGCAAGGCCCGGCTGGATGCCTCATTTCGCGCCGGGATTGGCGCCACCGTTGGCGTGGTGGTCGGTACGGCGGCCAAGGGCGTGATCGCGGCCATCATGCTGCTGTGGTTTCTTCTGGCCTGGATCTTCTAGCGAACCTCTGAATAATTATGCTCGGGCGAGACAGGCCTTTGCGGGAGGCTCCGGCTTGGCTTGGGCGAGCGCGGTTTGGTTATTCCAAATAAGCGAGCCC
>Ga0207419_1001468_pt1 | contig 17657 bp, 15 predicted proteins | sample ElkSloMetagenome_4_FD_184723 | JGI IMG/M metagenome (GOLD analysis project Ga0207419, IMG submission 184723) | Hot spring microbial communities from Elkhorn Slough, Monterey Bay, USA - MD2A (version 2) | ecosystem: Environmental > Aquatic > Marine > Intertidal zone > Estuary: Microbial mat ...
AATTTTACGAAAATCTACATCACGATCTAGAAATCAAACAAAGTGAAAAGAAAAACTATATAAAGAATTAGGATTTTTATTCATTAACAAAAACTTTTTGCAATTAAAAAAGCCTTGCGTTGACAAGGCTTTTTAGAATTAAATATTTAAGTCTTTTTAATCTTCAAGCGCCTCAGCACCTGCCACAATTTCTAAGATTTCATTGGTAATAGCAGCCTGTCTCGCTTTGTTGTAAGTTAATTTTAATCCATCTCTTAATTCCTGCGCATTTTCTGTTGCCTTATGCATAGCTGTCATTCTAGCACCATGTTCTGAAGCAAAAGAATCTCTCAAGGCTTTAAATAATTGAATATTTAAGGATTTAGGCATCAACTCTTTTAAGATTTCTTCTTGCTCTGGTTCAAAGATATAGTCTAACTGCGCTGTTTGGTTTTCATCTTCGTTTTTGGAGACCAATGGTAAGTAATCCTCAGCCTGTACAAATTGGGTAGCAGCATTTTTAAAGTGATTATATACAATTACAACTTTATCAAACTCTTTGTTTTCAAAAGCATGCATCACTTTAGTTGATATTTCAACTGAGTTATTAAATGAAAGATCATTGAAAATATCTGTATTATGATGATAAATTTTCATCGTTTTTTTCAAGATATCATTGGCCTTTTTACCTAAAGTAAGAACTTCTACCTCCTGATTTTGATAAACTTCAGATTCTAGCTGTTTTACTTTTTTTATAATATTTGAGTTGAAAGCTCCGGCTAAACCTCTATTTGAAGATATAGCAACAATTAAAACACGTTTTAATTCTCTTTGCTCAGTAAGTGAAGACGACAAATCATCTTCTACTGTAGAGCTAAGCCCTTGAATAAGTTCTGTTAATTTTTCAGAATAAGGCCTCATAGCAACTATAGCGTCCTGAGCTTTACTCAACTTCGCAGCGGATACCATTTTCATGGCACTTGTAATCTGCATAGTTGAACCAACTGAGCTTATTCGGCTTCTAAGTTCTTTAAGATTGGGCATATCGTGTTATATCAAAATTAAATTAATACTTAGAAGAAACCTCTTTTGCTGCGTCTTCTAGGGCTTGCGTAGCTTCATCAGTTAATTTTCCTGACTTTAATGTATCTAAAGCATCTCTATGCTTGGCGTTTAGATAAGTCAAATAATCTTTTTCAAATTCTTTTACTTTATCAACCGGTACGTTTCTCAATAAGTTTTTTGTTCCGGCATAAACCACAGCAATTTGCTCTTCTACCGGGAATGGATCAGATTCTGCCTGTTTCAATAATTCAACATTTCTTTTACCTTTTTGAATAGTTCGCATAGTCGCTGCGTCAAGGTCTGATCCAAATTTCGCAAAAGCCTCAAGTTCACGGTATTGTGCCTGATCCAGTTTTAAGGTTCCAGCTACTTTCTTCATAGATTTAATTTGTGCAGAACCTCCAACACGAGATACAGAAATACCCACATCAATAGCCGGACGTACACCAGAGTTAAATAAATCTGAGGTCAAGAAGATCTGTCCATCTGTAATAGAAATTACGTTAGTTGGGATATAAGCAGATACGTCACCAGCCTGTGTTTCAATGATTGGTAAAGCCGTTAAAGAACCACCACCTTTTACTTTATCTTTTAAAACATCAGGTAAATCGTTCATTTGTGATGCAATTTTATCATCATTGATGATTTTTGCTGCACGCTCCAATAATCTGGAGTGTAAATAGAAGACATCACCCGGATATGCTTCACGACCTGGTGGACGACGTAGTAATAATGACACCTCACGGTAGGCTACCGCTTGTTTTGACAAATCATCATAAATAATCAACGCCGGACGACCGGTATCTCTAAAGTATTCACCGATAGCTGCTCCGGCTAATGGAGCATAAACCTGCATTGGAGATGGATCCGATGCGTTGGCAGCAACAATAGTTGTATAGGCAAGTGCGCCTTTTTCTTCAAGAAGATTGGCAATACCTGCAACGGTAGATGCCTTCTGACCGATGGCTACATATATACAATATACAGGCTCTCCTGCATCGTAAAATTCTTTTTGATTAAGTATGGTATCAATACATACAGCTGTTTTGCCCGTCTGGCGGTCACCAATAACAAGCTCACGCTGACCACGACCAACAGGTACCATGGCATCAATTGATTTAATACCAGTTTGTAGTGGCTCAGAAACAGGCTCTCTATAGATAACACCTGGCGCTTTACGCTCGATTGGCATATCGTAAGTTTCACCGTCAATAGGCCCTTTACCATCAATAGGTTTACCCAGTGTGTTTACAACACGACCAGATATACCATCTCCAATTTTAAGAGATGCGATCTTATTTGTACGTTTTACAGTTTCCCCTTCATTGATCTCTGTAGACTTACCAAAAAGTACAACCCCTACATTATCTTCTGCAAGGTTCAATACCATACCAGTCATTCCACTTTCAAACTCTACAAGTTCTCCATATTCTGCATTGGTTAAGCCATAAACATTGGCAATACCATCACCTACGTTTAATACGGTTCCGACTTCATCCAAAGAGGCTTTGGTTTCAAAACCGGAAATTTGTTTTTTGATGATTGCTGAAATTTCAGCGGGATTTATTTCTGCCATAACTAATATGCGTTAAAATATAATTCTATTCTTTAATTGTAAAAATTCCGTTTGATTTTGTTAAGCTGCCCAGATATACTGGCATCATATTGTAAATCATTTAATTTTAGTATAAAACCACCCAGAAGCTCTTCTTTTACTTCCGTGGTAATCTTAGCTTCATCACCAGTTAACTTTTTAATCTGACTTTGAAAAGCCTTGAGTGTTTTTGAGTTAAGCTCAATTGCTGAAGCAATATGTGCTTCCTGAATATTGTGTACTTCGTTGTACATGCTGGAATACGACTGACATATCCATTTCAAATGGTCGAACCTGTCATTTTCAGCTAAAGTCTCAAAAAGTTTGATCAGCATAGGGTCAAAAGATTTGAAAATCTCCTGTGCTACACTTAATTTAACCTCATTTTGGATAACAGGACTATTAAGCACGCTTCTTAAATCAGCACTTTCACTTATTGCAGTCTCTATAGCTTGAGTTTGCTCAAGTAATTTATCCATAGATTTTTGGTCCTTAGCCAAATTCAGTATAGCCTGAGCGTATCTTTTTGCAGCACGTTGTCCCATAGGTCTTAATTAAGCTTTACGTCTTCTAAATATTTATTGACGAGTTTTTGTTGATCTTTCTTATCCTGAAGTTCCTGTTGTAAAACTTTTTCTGCTATTTCAATCGAGTATTGTGCAACCTGTTTTCTTAGATCATCGATGGCTGCTTTTTTCTCGCTTTCTATGGCAGATTGGGCTTTCGCTATAATATCATCAGCTTTTTTTGCGGCTTCTTCTGAAGCTTCACTGATCATTTGTTTTTTCATTTGCTGAGCCTCTTTTAGCATGGCATCGCGTTCCTGACGTGCTTCCTGCTTCATCTTTTCATTATCAGCCTTGAGGTTCTGCATTTCCTTTTTTGCTTCTTCTGCAGCATCCAAAGCTTTTTGTATACCTTCTTCTCTTTCGTTAAGCGATTTCAGAATAGGACCCCAGGCGTATTTTCTTAGTAAAAATATAAGGACTATCAGGACAAGTATTTGCCAGAAAAACAATCCAAATGAAAAATCTTCAACTAATTTCATGAGTTTTTAGAATTTAATTTTTTAAATTAAAACTAAGCCTACAGCCAACCGCCAATAGGCTTAGTTTGTTTTTTACACTGCAAATAATGCAGCAAATGCAACACCCTCTAAAAGGGCAGCAATGATAATCATCGCTGTTTGAATTTTTCCTGTTGCTTCAGGCTGACGGGCAATAGCTTCCATAGCAGCACCTCCAATCTTACCAAGACCAATACCTGCTCCAATGATTACTAAACCTGCACCTACCATTACTGGGATTTCCATAATTAACTATTTAAAAATTAAACTTCAATTCTACTTATTAAACTACCGGCACGTCATCACCGTGATGGTCATCGTGCTCTTCAACGGCCATACCTATGTATAATGCACTCAACAAGGTAAAAATATACGCTTGTAGAAATGCAACTAATAATTCTATAACTGAAATCATAATTGTAAAACCAAAGAACGCCGGACCTGCGATCCAGTTTTGCATAATTACAATTAACCCTAATAAACTCATGATCACCACGTGGCCAGCAGTCATGTTTGCAAACAAACGTATCATAAGTGCAAACGGCTTGGTAAACATACCTAATATTTCAATTGGCATTAAAACAATTTTCATAACAACTGGCACTCCGGGCATCCAAAAAATGTGCTTCCAATAATCTTTATTACCACTAAACTGAACGATAATGAATGTCACCAACGCTAAAGCAAATGTGACAGCTATATTACCTGTAACATTAAACCCTAATGGTGTCATACCAAGTAAATTTAGTAACCATATAAAGAAAAAAACTGTCAATAAAAATGACATGTATTTTTTATACTTAGGACCTATATTTGGTTTTGCAATATCGTCTCTAACGTAAATGACCAATGGTTCTAAAGCTCTTCCGAATCCTTTCGGGATATTTCTGTTTTTATAAGATTTGGCTAAACTCGTAAACATAAAAAGTAGCAAGGCAGATGCCAATATCATACCTATTAAATTCTTAGTAATCGAAAAATCTAAAGGCTTCTCATTTTCTACGAATCCGTCTTCATCGTATATTATAGTGCCTTCAGCATCCGTTTTGTATATCTTACTATGGTATAATTTGTAATACTGACCATCTATTTCTAACAAATCCTCGCCGTGGTGAAATTTAGATGATGAAAAGAAATGCAATCCGTTATCAAAATCGTAAATGATGACCGGCAAAGGAATACCAAAATGCTCTCCTGTTTCTCCGTCTGAGAACAAATTGAAATAATGAGAATCGTCAAGGTGATGATCTATGTAAGCTTCAACCTCTTCTTCTGTATTAACTTTTCCGCCGTGACCCTGATCAACTTTGTCACCTCCGGACTTTGCTAAACCTGGCCAGGAATTAGCTAAAATCATAATAGCTAATAAACAAACTCGAGATATAAATTGCATAAAAATAGCTTTGCTCAATTTGGGTGCAAAAATAACTAAAAAATTAAATCTGAATTCTCTTTTCTCACAAATTTTATTTTCACAATTTTTTACTTAGAACTCTGCCTTATTTAGGTACTTGCTAAGAATAAAAACTTCAGCAAAAATGCATAGAAAATAAGGCACGAAGAATATCAAAAAATTCTGTCTATTAATATCAATTTCATTCAGTTTTGTGTAACCTAAAAAAAGGATAACTTTTAAGAATCCAAGGCCTAAAAATATAAATCCAATCTGTCTTTTTAATTTTTCTAAAAAAAAGGTAATTAAAATCACGAATGGAATGGTGAATAAAATATTAAAAGAATAGGTAAAAATTAGATTTAAATCTAAATTATCTTTTGTAAAAGTATTCTGGATAACAAATCCTGGAATCAAACCAAGAATCAATATGCAAAAAAATTGAAATAAGATTTTTCTATTGCTATTGCTCACTTATCCAGTCTTTTTATCTGTTTTAGCAATAAATACATGCTTGAAAATATACCAAATAACACAAAAACTAAAGTAAACCAGGATGTTTCGTTATTATAATTTTCATCAAGCTTTTTACCAATATACGCGCACACAAAAATAACAACCCCCATCTGCAAGCCTGCACCCGTAAGAATTAACCAACGGTTATGCGGTTTTTGTTTCTTGTTTTTTGGATTTTTTTCTGTCATTTTCAAGCGTTTTTACCGCTCCGGACATTTGGCACGTTGCATTGAATGTAGCACCAGCATCTACAACTAATTGATCAGTGACTACCTCACCATAAATTTTAGCAGTCTTTTTTAGTGTAAGACAAATATTAACAATTAATTTTCCGTCTATAACACCTTCTATATCAGCATTTTCACAAATCACTTCACCATTTACTTTCCCGGTTTCTCCAACAACAACCTTACCTTTTACCTTAAGATTACCGTGAAATTCACCTTCTATTCGAAAGCTACCATCAGACTCAACATCACCTGAAAGTTTTGTGCCTTGTGCAATTTTATTTTGCTCCTTAGAAAAATCTGGCTTTTTGTTTTTATCAGAAAACATATTATTTATTTAAATGTTTTAAATATTCATCTAGATTTTTATGGATCTGAAGTGTATTATAATTTTCTTCAGAAATTGCAAAATAGTCAAATCCTGTTGAAAGCCAGTCTTCTTTGACTAAAATTTCTGCAAGCCCTTCTGCTCCAAGCTTACTGCTTAGGCCATCAATAACAACAAAATTTTTACTGGAGTTAAAAGTTTCTTGGGTGATCTTAAAATCATACTCTAATTTTACAAACGCACTGTCGAGTTGAGAAATAAAATCTTCTCTGCTGTGAGAGGTATCAAAATAGTACACCAGTTTATAATCTGATTGCTCTTTATCATCGGCGAAAGCTTTTGGCCTAAGTCTTCTTAATTCATTGTATTTTTTCTGTGCAAATTTTCCTTCGTCCGATTGGGGATAAGTTAAAGCCACATAATTAAGTGCTTCTTTATAACCTTCAGCACCTTCAATTTTTGCCATAGCAAATGCCTTTAATAATTCAAATTTTGGAGCAATTGGCCTTCCAATGAATTTTTTAGCCATGTCTCCGGCTTCCTTTACAACATAGGAATATTGCTTATTTTCATAAGATTGATAAAGCATTTTATAAATATACAGCGGATTATTTTCGCTGTTTTTAAGCTGCTCTGGATTTAAGAGTAGAGTTGCATATTCGCTGTCAGGATGTTCAGTTAGAATTTTATTTTTCCATTTATTCATTTCAAGATTATTCTCTAATTCCTGAGCAATTAAATAAAGATTGTAAATACTCGGTAAGATCAGTCTTTTCTCTGGTTCACTTTCCAATAAGTCTTCAAACTTATTTTTAGCCAACTCATATTCTTTAAACTTCTCCTTGTAAATTACCCCAAGTTGGTAATAAGCAAAGTTTCTATCAATCTTCAGTGTATCTATAATGTTTTGATCCGAAGGAATTTGAGTAATGTAGGTGTCTGCCTGATAGGTTGGATCATTTGCAAAAGGATCAATGTCTTCTGGTTCTTCGCCCTCTTCTAATTTTTCGTCTACTCTTGTTCCTCCATACTTCCAATTATCTGTCAACGGGACATTTCCCCAAGTTTGCTTGAATGACAAAAGTCCTTTTTGTGACTGCGTATTATCATAAAAATAAAAGCTTGAAGCATCATCATTTTGATTTCTAGACCTCATACCAGAGGATGCTCTACTGCTATTTAAAGCGCTTCTATTTGCAATACCTGACCTTCTAGATGCAGAACTCTGACTACCAAATGCCCTTTGAGATATAGATTTTTGTGCAAAAACGCTTTGGGCCTCTTCTTTAAGTTTCTCTATATATTTTTCGAAGAAAGCCACTCTTTCATCTTTAGTCATTTCAACTAAATTGAGAATACTATCCTTTTCTTTAGCTATAGCTTCATATTTGATAACATCATCAAGGTTTTCTCTCTTTTTAGCTATAAGCCTGTATTCTCTTTTGGATTTATCAAGTTTAGTTAATGTACTATCGTAGTAAGCTCCAGCAGTTTTATAATTATTTCTATCAAAATATATGTCTGCAAGCCTTAAGTAGTCGCGACTATGCAAATACTGATCTTTGGGTTGTCTTTTCAAGGATTTGTTGTAAAGATCTATTGCTAAATCTATGGAGTCAATTTGATTGTGATATTCCGCGTAATCAAAATATATAAAATCCAGAAATGGTCTATTTTCTCTATTTTCAATCAATTCCTGATATCTAAACTGCATGGAAGCATAATCAGTTGTGTCTTTATTGATATTTTTGATTTGTTCTAGCCTGGCATGAATCATATAAGTTCTTGGAGACTTTCGATTAAGATCAATGACCTTTTGATAGGTATAATTAGCACTATCAACTTGATTTAATTTATCAAAAATTTGAGCTTTTATGTATAATAATCGACCTCTTAAAGTATCAGTTTCAGAATAGAAAATCGCTTTGTTTAAAGGTTCTATGGCATCATCTAATTTTTCATTTAACACATAAGCTTCAGCCAAAATACTGTATAAATGTGTTTTTCTTTCATCTTCCAGATCTGGATACTCTTGTTTAATTTTAAGTAAATTATTTAATGCCAGATTATAATATTTTAGGCGCATGTTTACCTTTTCCGTCCAAATTTTTGCGTCTACAATTTCACTACTCTCCGGATAATGATTTAACACATAAAGAAAAGCATCCTTAGCCTGTATGTATCGGTGACCGTGATAACGAGCTTTTCCTAAGAGAATAAAAGTTTCGTCCATCTGAAAATTTTTCTCTTCTCCACCAATGAACATGGCATGCTTCTGTATGGCTTTTACTGCTTTTTGCTCAGCTCTTTTAAAATCAGGATTTTTAGCTTCCTCTTGCCTGGACTCTGTATCGAAGATGTCTTTTTTGGGTGGCGCTTCCTGCATTCTTTCAACAGGTAGAATATTCCAATAATCCTCTGGATAATTTCTAATCACACCTTGAATACCTTCATCTATAGCAAGATTCCCATTATAAATGGTGTTATAATAGGTATTCATCGCATGCCAATTACGATTGAGAAACTTATTCTTCCGAGTTGAACATGCGGCAAGCAGCAAAGCAAAACCAATAATTAAAAATAAACGTGTTGAAAATATTTTCAAATTAAAAACTCCTTAAGGTCAATTAGATAACAAATCTAATATGATTTTAGTATAAATGGATAGCAAAAATAGGGTTCTTTACTAAATAAATAAAATCCTTCGCATCATCGCGTCTGTATGGAGTTTAAAACATCATGATAACCTTCAAAAATCTTCAAATTATTAATTATAATTTTTCTTTAACTAAATTTTATTTGGAATTCTACTTTCATTGTTGTTATGTTTGTAATTCTAATTTGTGAGTAATCGCAAATTTTATAAAGAAGAGGTGAGAGACTGGCTCAATGACCCTCTGGCAACCCACTATAAGTACTGATGTATTTCAGTGTTGGAAAACCGGTGCCAATTCCAGATTCAGTTAACAATAATGTTACTGAAGAATATAAAAATCCATAAGCGATGAAAAATCTTCTTTATTTCAATTACCGATTTTATTCAGTATTCACACCTGAACCTGTTTCTGTATTTCCATTTTTAAAGTTATTCGCAAGCTTTTGTTGCATGCGAATGCACATGCGTTGCTAATTTCTGTTTAGTATCGCATTTATTGTCTTAAGTCATTTTTGTACTTGAGCTTATCCCTAGTATTTTAATTTTTAACGTTTAATATTTTTATCATGTCACAAGAAAATTATCATTTTGAAACCCTTCAGCAACACGCTGGACAAGAGATTGATTCTACAACAGGATCTCGCGCATTACCTATTTATCAAACCACTTCATTCGGGTTTAGAGATTCCAAACATGCCGCAGATTTATTCGGTCTTAAAGAGTTCGGTAACATTTACACCCGTATCATGAATCCTACTACCGATGCTTTTGAAAAACGTATCGCCGCTCTAGAAGGTGGTGTTGCGGCTCTTGCCGTAAGCTCAGGACAAGCCGCTCAGTTCACAGCCTTGAGTAATTTGCTGCAGTCCGGAGATCATTTTGTAACCTCGCCACACCTTTATGGGGGAACTTTCAATCAATTTAAAGTAACCCTAAAAAGATTAGGGATAAAAGCCAAATTTGTCGAAGGGATTCACGTCGATGATTTTGAGGCACAAATTGATACGGATACCAAGGCGATTTACCTGGAGACCATTGGAAATCCGGGACTTAGTGTTCTGGATTTTGAAGCTGTTGCAGCCTTAGCCCAAAAATACGATATTCCATTAATTGTAGATAATACCTTTGGTGCAGGCGGCGCTGTTTTTCAGCCGATCAAACATGGCGCAGACATTGTGGTTGAATCTGCGACCAAATGGATTGGTGGTCATGGCACTAGCATTGGTGGCGTAATTGTAGATGCTGGCAGGTATGATTACGGCAATGGTAAATTTCCTCAATTTTCTGAACCTTCTGAAGGATACCACGGTTTGGTTTTTTCTGAAGCATTTGGAAAAAACAGCGATTTTGGAAACATTGCCTTTATGATTAGAGCCAGAGTTGAAGGTTTAAGGGATTATGGTTCAGCGCTATCTCCTTTCAATGCTTTTCAACTTATTCAGGGCTTAGAAACCTTGTCACTTCGCGTAGAAAGAACAACTGAAAATGCTCTAAAACTTGCTGAATGGCTGGAGAGTTTGGATGAAATCGAATGGGTAAATTATCCTGGCTTAGCTTCTTCCCCTTATTTTGAAAATGCTTCAAAATACTTTAAGAGAGGTTTTGGCGGTGTGCTAAATTTTAAACTCAAAGCAGACAAAGAAGCTGCAGATGAATTTGTTAATAATCTGAAATTAATCTCTCATGTGGCCAACGTAGGTGACACAAAAACCCTGATTATACATCCATCATCCACTACCCATGAGCAATTGAGCGATGAGGAACAAAAGAAAGCAGGTGTGGCGCCAGGAATTTTAAGATTGTCGGTTGGTATAGAACACATTGAAGATATAAAAGCAGATATTCAACACGCATTGAATCAGGTACCTGTATTGGTGTAAAAGAAAAAACATGTCTATACAAGCTATTCAAAAAGAAAACTTAAAGCTAGAAAGCGGTTATGTTTTGCCTCAGGTGAAAATCGCCTTCAAAACCTACGGTAAACTCAACAAAAATCGCTCTAATGTCATATGGGTTTGTCATGCACTAACAGCCTCTGCCGAAGTTAAAGATTGGTGGCCAAATATGTTTGGTGCGGGTAAAGTTCTGGATTCAGAAAAATTTTTCATTGTCTGCCCAAATTTTTTAGGCTCATGCTATGGCACTACTGGCGCATCATCAGAAGAAATTTCCGACGATCTAAGAGGCAAAAATTTTCCTCTGGTTACAATTAAAGATATGGTCGAAGCACATAGATTGGTGTTGAATTATCTCAATTTAAGTAAGGTTCATTTACTGATTGGTGCATCACTTGGCGGGCAGCAGGCCCTTCAATGGGCTGTTAGTTTTCCTGATGAAATTGAGAAACTTTGCTTATTGGCTACTAATGCCGTTCATTCTCCCTGGGGAAAAGCTTTTAATGCCTCACAACGATTAGCGATAGAAGCAGATGAAACTTTTCAGCAAAACATTCCAAATGCTGTCAAAAATGGACTGAAGGCGGCAAGATCTATTGCACTTCTAAGTTACAGAACTCCTGTGATTTATAATGAAACTCAAATTGATGAAGACTTGATGAAAATTGAAGATTTCAACGCTGATTCTTATCAACGCTATCAAGGCGATAAATTGATTGAAAGATTCGACGCCTATTCTTACTACGGAATAACTAAAAGTATGGATAGCCATAATGTTGCCAGAGGATTTAAAAGTTTATCAGAAGGACTATCTCAGGTAAAAGCTAAAACATTTTGCTTAGCGATTCGCAGTGATTTCCTATTCCGAACAGAAGAAATGAGATGTATTACAAAACACATTTCTAAAGCAGAGTATCTTGAAATTGATTCTAAATATGGGCACGATGGATTTTTAATAGAAGCTGAACTTATAAATAAAGAGATTATGGTTTGGTTGAATTCTGTAAATAAAAATGATTTAAAACTTAATAAAATGAAGAATAAAATAAAGATAGGTCTATTCGGTTACGGATGCGTAGGTCAAGGCTTTTACAAAGTACTAAAAGATAGTAATATAACTGAAATTGAAATTTCGAAAATAGTAGTTAAAAACAAGTACAAAGAAAGGAATCTTCCTGAAAATATATTTTACTTTCAGCCTTCAGATATCCTTATAGATACTGAGATTAATACTGTTATTGAACTCATTGACGACGCAGAAGCAGCCTATAAAATAGTAAAGTCTGCTTTGAAGTTAGGTAAAAATGTGATTTCTGCAAATAAAAAAATGATCGCCCAACATCAGGAAGAACTTATTGATTTGGCAAGAGAAAATCAAGTGTCATTTCTTTATGAAGCTTCGGTTTGTGGGAGTATTCCGATTATAAGGAATATTGAAGAATATTTTAAAAGTGATAAAATAAATAGTTTAGAAGCCATTTGTAATGGTACGACAAATTATATTTTAAGCCAGGCTGCACAAGGCTTAAATTATGCAGAAGCTTTAAAAAACGCTCAAGATTTGGGTTTTGCTGAATCAGACCCAACACTAGATGTGGATGGTTACGATGCGAAATATAAATTAGGTATATTACTTAATCATGCTTTTGGAATTATTATAAAACCAGAAAATATTATCAATACTGGAATAAGACACCTAAAAGAGAATCACTCAAGCTTTGCAACAACCAATAATAGCAAGATAAAACTCTATTCTTTTGCGAAAAGGATTGAAAATAAAGTAATCGGTTTCGTTGCTCCTTTTTTAGTACAAGAATCTCATTCTAATTTCAACGTTGACAATGAATTCAACTCTGTAAATATTAATGCAGAATTTGCCCATGAGCAGACATTTGTTGGTCGCGGTGCTGGAAGTATTCCTACAGCATCTGCAGTGCTATCTGATATAAAATCTATTAAAACTGCATATAAATACACTTACAAAAAAGAGAATCCCTTAGAGTTTACAAATGATTTTTATCTAAAAATTATACTTTTTGGACATCATGAAGAAAGCTTGAATGCTTTAAACTTTGACATTACAGAAAAATCAGTGTCAGAAGATGACAGTATTTACAAAACGGGGTGGATTCACTTTGAAAACCTTTCATCAATAGACTTTAACGACAGGAAAGATTTATTTTTCATTGTTGTATCTGAAAAATTTGTATTTGAACTTGATGAAATTAAAAGAACTGAAATTGAAGCCTTATTTTAGAGTAAGGCTTCAATTTCAGTAAATCAATTATCAGAGTTTTGATCTAAAATCTTTTGAATACACTCTTTTAGTTTATCTGTATTTACGGGCTTGACTAGATATTTATTTTCTAGGCCAAAGCCCTCTGCCTTTTTATAATCGTTTTCAAATATTGAACTTGTAACCATGAAAATTTCAACCTCATTTTCTAAACCTAGCTTAGTAAATTCTTCTAGAAACTGCCAACCGTCCCATACTGGCATTTGTATATCTAAGAAAATAATATCTGGTAATTTTTCATTATTTTCTTTTTTTGAGATAAGCTCATAGTAGGCTTCTTTACCATTTTTAAAATCCAGATAATTCTTTACCATACCTGTATTTTTCAAATGCCTTTTAATTAATAATTGATGAATTGGATCATCATCGATAATGCAGACTAATTCAATTTTTTTCATGTGGTAATTTTATTTTAAAAGTTGTCCCAACATCTACTTTACTTTCTACTTCTATTTGCCCATTCATACTTTCTACCTGTTTCTTTGTAACGTACAAACCAACACCTCGAGATACACCGTGTGTATGAAATGTTTTGTACATCTGAAAGACTCTGTCTTCATTCCTTTCAAGATCTATACCGATACCATTATCTTCAAAAAACAAGTCGACTGTATCATTACTAATCTCTGAATATATTTTTAAATAACTGTCTCGTTTGTCTGATTTATATTTTATAGCATTTGAGATCAAGTTGTATGCAATATTCTCTATATATTTAGATAAGCCCCAAATTTTAAGGTCTTTGTCAACCTTATTGTCAATTCTTATTCCTGTTTTGGAAATTTCATCAGAAAGTAGGTTTATACTAGTTTCTATACTTTGTCTAAGCTTCACAAATTTGAGTTCTGATTTATCTAATGTAATCGAAATTATTTTCGAAAGCTCTTCAATAGTGTTATGTAAATTATTTGCACCCTGATTAGTTAAATTAAAGTATTCATTATCACTGATACCAGGTATTTCATTTGCTACAACATCTAGCAAACCTATTAAGCCAGAACTATGTGACCTTAGATTATGTGAAACTATATGTGCAAAATCCATCAATTTATTGTTTTGACTGTTTGCAATGTCAAGTAGAGTTTTCATTTCTGATTCTACTTTTTTAATTTGTGTGATATCCACTAGTTGTGCGACAAAATATAACACATCACCACTTGTGTCTCTTACAACTGAAATAGCCACAATAATTTGAAGAACTTCATTATCTTTTGTTAAATAACGTTTTTGAGTTTTGTAATTTGAAATCTCTTTTGAGATCACCTTTTTTAAGGATTCTGTATCGTTCTTAAAATCTTTTGGGTGAGTAATTTCCTTCAACTTTTTGTTGAGTAGCTCTTCATTAGTATAACCAAGCATTTCACAAAGTTTATCATTAACTTTATAAAGATTTCCTAGAGTATCTATAAGAGCCATTCCTATGGCTGCATTTTCAAAATTTCCTCTGAACGTCTCTTCACTTATCCTTAAAGCTTCCTGATTTTTTTTAAAACTTGTAATATCCTGATGCACGCCATACATCTTTAATGGTTTTCCATCCTTTGTCCATTTAAAGATCTTTCCTCTGTCTAAAACCCAAACCCAGTGTCCATCTTTGTGTCTCATTCTATTTTCTCTCTCGTAGAAGGACTGCTTTTTCTTTAGGTAATTTCTAAAAGCCTTATTTGAATTCTTGAGGTCTTCTGGATGAGTTAACTTTTCCCATGTCTTGATAGAAATAGGTTCCAGCTCGTCTAACGAATAACCCAAAATATTTGCCCATTTTTCATTATAGATAGTTTTTCCAGTCTGAACATTGTACTCCCAGGTTCCGACGTTGGCTCCTTCTGTAGCAAGTTTAAATCTTTTTCTGACTTTTGCAACATCTTCTACATTGCTTCCTTCTGCAAGTACAAAATCTAAGTTACCTTTTTCATTATAGATTGGTTTCAAACTGATTAAGACTTTAATTGGTTTCCTGTCTGCTCCTAAGACCAATGCTTCATAGTACACTTTTTCTCCTTTTAGAGCCTTTTCAACATTTTGCTTAAATCCTAATTTTGTTTCTTCAGAAAATTGCCACCAGTAACATTCCCAAACAGGCTTTCCTATAACATCTTCTTTTTTAAGGTTTGCTAGACTCAGAGAACTTTCATTTACCTCGTAAAGAATGCCCTTCAAATTTATAAATCCTAAAAAAGTTAATGCAGAATTGAAGATTGCCTTATACTTGAGGTCGTCTTTCTTTATCTTAGTGACATCTTGAAAGCTTCCAATTATTTTGTCATCAACTTTTCTCCCAGTGATTCTCACCCATCTTTCGTTACCTTTATTTGTAACTAATCTGTTCACAATATCAAAGTCTTTTCCATCATTTACAACACTTTCAATTGCATCTAAAATATTTTTTCTATCGTTTGGATGATAGTATTCTAAGCCTTTGTCCTTATTATGCTCAAAGTCTTTATCTATTTCATAAATTTCATATACTCTCTCAGACCAAACGGTTTTTCCAGTATTAATATCTAACTCCCATGCACCGATATTACTTGCTTTTTGAGTAAGCTCTAAAATTGCATTATTTTTTTTCAGCTTTTCATTTATTGCAAGTGTCTCTAATTGATTTTTTCTGAGTTCTAAGAGCTTCATAACTTGCCTAGAAAGATTATCTAATAGTGATTTTTGTTCGTCTGAAAGCTCCTTTACTTCACTATCAATAACGCATAATGTTCCGATAGGAAAACCTGTTTCTGTGACTAAGGGTTTGCTAGCATAAAATTTTATACCGGGCTTATTTTTTACTTGTGGATTGTCATTAAAGCGTTTATCTTTTGAAGCATCTTTTACCTCAAAGAGTTTATTTGGCGTATTAATAGCATGAGCACAAAAAGATACATCTCTTGAAGTTTCTTCAGCTTCTAGTCCAAATTTTGATAAAAATTTTTGCTTGTCTTCATGTATTATGCTAATCAAAGATATTTTAGTTCCACAAATTTGAGCGGCCATCTTAGTTAGAAAATCATAATCTTCCTTGTCTATAATTTGCGAGATTGCATATTCCTCTAACGCCTCAAGACGCTGTATTTCGTTTTCTGGAATTTCAGGCTTTTGCATTATTAAAAATTATCTCAATTTATTACAAGTTTTTAAGTTTAATCTTATTAAAGCACTGTATTTCAAATTTTTAGTGTTTTGTTTTGAATGCTATATAATTTTTAAATATACTAAAAAAATAAACAGTGCAATCAAGTATGATGTAAATTGACTTTTAATTTTAATAATCCTATTATTAGAAATATCAGTATCCGAGAATGTTTTATTTCTCTATAATGAGCCCTAAAATTGCTTTCCAAAATTACAAGGCTCATGATCAGAACAATATTTGAATACAGATGACTATATTGCATATAGATTTAAATCTTAGGCAATATGATTTCTCAATCTCTTTTAACATATATGTTGTTTTCTCTTTTTATTTTATTTACAGCATGTAAAAAAGAAAATAAAACCCAATCAATGGATACAAAAATTGAAAATAAAAGTATATCTGAAACTTCGAAAAAATGGAAGGTAGATTTCATCGACAACTTTGATACTTTTGACGAAGAAAACTGGCAAGACCAGCGTATTTGGGTTAATAATGAAACACATTGTTACGTCCCTGATGGAAACTACAATACCAGAGAAGTCAGTGATGGGACTTTAAAAATAAGAGTTGTAAAATTAGATGAAGAACTCCCTTGCGATAATATGGATAAATACGGTAAACAACATCCGCCAACGCAGTACGTAGCAGGTCGAATTTGCTCCAAAAATAGAAAGGAGTTTGTAAAAGGCAAATGGACTGCACGACTAAGGTTAAAGCCAAGTGGAAAACCCAGTATGTTTCCAGCTTGGTGGTTATTAGGCGCTCAGAATAATGAGCCTCCTGTTCAGGAAGATAACGAGAATATTTGTTGGCCACTTACAGGCTCTGGAGAAATTGACATCTTTGAACACCACGGCGATCATCAAAGTAATGTATTTACAACAGGAGCTATCAAAAGCTTAGGAGAATGTGACAAAGCCGACTGGCAGAATTACAGAAAAGACTTTCCTGTCACTTTAGAAGAATACCACGAATATTCTGTAGAATGGGAAAATTCTGATTTAGTATATCGCGTGGATGAAAAAGAAATCTATAGAAATGTGGGTGAAGGCGATAATTATCCAGAGGCCATGTTTGCTATTCTAAACTTCGCCAAAATTACAGATTCTCCAATGACGAGTAAAGAGTGGGTTATGGAAGTAGATTGGGTAAAGCATGAGTATCGACAATAAATAATTTGTATGGTTTAATAAAAGGTCTAATCAAATAAAGTCTTGATAAATATCTTTCAAGAATAAATTGGAACTTATGGTAGACGCAACAAATAAAACACAATATCAAATAATATTTAAATTTTTAAAGTTCTTTTAACCTCATTAATACATACCATGAATATTAAGCATCAAATTATACTATTAAACTTGCTATTTATCTTATGCTTGTCGTGTAATGATGATGAGCCAATAGATGTAAACTTGGGGACTGGAACAGAAGAAATCTTACCAGAAAACAAGCTGCCTAGAGTAGAAATAAATACAAATGGTGCCGAAATAGTTGATGAACCCAAAATAGTTG